>ERZ826396.1948-NODE-1948-length-19550-cov-6.718800_pt1 | contig 19550 bp, 21 predicted proteins | sample MGYA00519926_ERZ826396 | MGnify/ENA primary metagenome ERZ826396 (study PRJEB31778, sample SAMEA3449230) | human gut metagenome | biome: human gut; feature: human-associated habitat; material: faeces | place: United Kingdom | collected 2010/2012 ... | reverse complement strand
GACGAAAGAGGATTCGGTGCGTCTTGAGACGCCTGCCGGTAAAAGGCTCTTATAGGGCCTGCTCAAGCCACCAGCGGGTTTAAAGCAGCTGCGTTCCGTACGGCCCGAACCATAAAAATATCCCCAGCAGGAGCAGGACGGTCAGCGCGATGCCCGCTGTCAGAAGGAGCTTCTTCACAGCAAACCAGCCTTCTTTCTCGTTCGCGCGCATGCAATGGGCGCGTTCAATGGATCGTCCGGATGCGGACCTTTTGCGCGCCTTTGCGCGGAACAAACTCCAGCAGAAGCTTGCAGAGGAGCTTTGCTTCGTCGCCTGTGAGCGCGTCGACCATAAGGCTGCGCCGGTCGTCGTTGGGCTCGCTGATAATGGCGGCTGCTTTTTGCGAATCAAAATATTGGGGTTTCATAGGGAACGTTCTTTCTTCCTTTCGATTGCTTTCTGCACCGCGGGCATGCACGGCAGCCCGCGGCATTTTTGTTTTTGCCGTAAGCTTCGTCGGGGGCTGTGGCCGGGCAGCTTGCGGCGCTTCGGGCGGGAAGGGCGCGTTTGCTGTGTTTTCAGGCGCGGCCGCCCGGCCTCCCGGCAGCCCGGTTTCAGGGGGGCGGCGCACTCAGGTGTCCTCCTGCATGCATACGCCGCATACGTCCCTGTAATACAGGTATGCATCCCAGATACACTGTGCCGTTACGTTAAAATGCTCTGCGATCTCCCACACGGAAAAGCCTTTCAGGATCTCGCCCTTCAGCTCGCACCATGGGATGCGTTTGCGGAAGGCGCTCCGCCAGGCTTTGTTTTCGGCCTGCTGCTTCACCTGGTACACGCTGAAGGGCTTGTAAAACGCGCCGCTTTCAAAATGGCCGTCCTCGTGGATCAGCGCCGTGCAGCATTCCGCCTCGTTTTCAAATTTGCGCCTGTCGTACCCCACGATACGGCCTTTTTCCATACAAAGGGACGGATTGCTTTTCAGCTCGCATTCCACCACCGAGATGCCGTTGCTCTGCATATCCTCGCATACCGCTGCAAGGCTGTTATACATCGCAATCACTCCTTTGAACGGTTCAGTTCAGCGCGCAGCTTCATAAGGGTCTTGATATCCTCGATATCGCCCTCGGTCAAATGCTCTTTTACGTCCCCGTAAAAGCCGATCAATTCGTCCTTCACAAGCTCGCCGTCCTTCGGGGCGGCGGGCTTTTCTTCTTTGCCCAGCAGATGGTCCACCGAGACGTTGAAATACCCGGCGATCTTTGCCAGCTTATCCGCCGCCAGGCTTTTGATGCGCCCCGCCTTGTAATCGGAAAGCGCCGAGCGAGGCACGCCCGCTTCCCGGCACATGGTGGTGACGTTCACGCCCGCTTCCCGGCAGAGCTGTTCAATGCGTTTGTACATTTCATCCAATGCAATGGCCTCCATTTTGGGCACAATGCCGGTTTTACTGAATTCAGTAAAATGATATTGACGATTACTGAATCTAGTAATATACTGGACATAGGCCGACGGGATTTAGTAATTTTGAATCTGCAAATTCAGTATATTACTATTTTTCGTAACAGTCAATAGAAGGGAGCTTTTACCTGCATTGTGAGATACTGGAAAACCCTGCAAGAACAGAATAACGCATTTTCTGTCCTATAAACAGGACAGGCCAAAACATCGGCCAGGGTGGTTTCGCGCAGCGAAATGCCGCGCGCGATTTTGCGCGGCAAACCCAAAAGGTGGGGCCGGTAACCGGCCAGCGCGGTTTCGCCGCAGGCGAAATGGAGGCGGAAGCCGACAAGTGCCCGCAGCACGCGGCGGGCCGGGAGGACGGCGGCAGGGGGGCGGCGCTGTGAATAAAAAGAAGATATACGGGCCGCTGGCGCGCTTTTTACGCGCCGGCGTCCGCCCGTTTTTGCACAGATGGGATACCTCCGGCGCGCAGAAAGCGCAGCCGCCCGCCGTGTATGTGGTGCATCACCGCAATATGTCCGGCCCGGTGCATACGCTGGCCCTGCTGCCGGACGAGCCGCGCCCCTGGGTGCTGCATGTTTTTCTGGACAGGCACGAATGCTTTGCCCAGTATTACGGCTACACGTTCCGCAAACGGTTCGGCTGGCCCGCTCCGGCGGCCTGGGCGGCGGCGGGGGTGCTTTCGCTGACCGTGCCCGCGGTGGTGCGCTCTTTCGGAGCCATCCCGGTCTACCGCAGCCTGAAGGAAACGCGGGACATGATGGAGCAAAGCGCGCAGGCGCTGCTGCGCGGTGAGAGCATCATGCTGTGCCCCGACGTTGCCTACGACAGCGCCGCGCCGGCCACGGGCGAGATCTACAAGGGCTTTTTGCAGCTGGAAAAGCTGTACCATGCCGGGACGGGGGCGCATCTGCGCTTTGTTCCGGTGTACTGCGGGAAAACAAAGCGCATCGTCACGGGCGAACCGGTCTGCTTTTCAGACGGCGCGCCGTTCCGCACCCAGAGGGAGGAAGTGGCCGGACGCATTGTGGACGGCCTGAACGCGCTGGCCGCCGCCTGCGGCGAGCTGGAGCGGGAGGCAGCGGAAAAGAGCTAGGGCAACACCGCACAATTCACGGCTGATGCCTTAAGCGCCGCCTCGCTTGCGGATTTTCCGGCAACTGTCACAAAAATGCTGGCGAATACACAAAGTATTCGCCAGCATTTTTGTTTAACCTGCCAAAAAATCTGCCGGCGCGATTCGACACCTGGAATTGTGCGGTATTGCTCTGGAAGAAAAAGGCGCGTTGCCGTAAGAAAACATGGTTTCCTGCGTCAATGCGCCGAAAGGGGGGGGAGGGCTTTTTTCGGCGTCGATGGTTTTTAAACAGGGAGAGTCACCGGCCTGCCGAAAAAGCCTGAAAACCCGTTTCTCCGCCCAGACCTGCGCCGGGCGGGCAAACACCTCTTACAGAAAAAAGGAAAATTTCGCGCCGCCGTTCTTCGGAACGGCGGCGCCTTTGCGTTTTCCGGAAAAACGGACGCGGAAAGGTTTATGCTGGAAAGCGGAAGGGGCAAACCTCTTTCAAAACAAAATAAAAGCAGGAGGCGTCCGGCATGAAAAAGGCAGACGGATGGAGCATGGGCCAGGAGGAACAGAAGAAAAAGGCATTGGAGGAAAAGCTGCGGAGGCGGGCTTACACGGCGGCGTTTGAGGCGGCGCAGCAGCGAAAGGAAAAGCCGTGGCAAAGCTGGGACGAGGCGTTCAGCGAACGGCTGGCCAAGCAGCCGTTCATTACGGAGGAGGAGCGGAAGCCGTTCGCGCCGTCCGGCGCGGGGGCGCAAAACGCCTTTTACACAGGGGAAAAGCAGCCGTGGCCGGGCTTGGGGGAAGCGTGGCCGGGGCAGGCGCGCCGGGCAGAGAGAACCCCTTGGGCGGCGCTGTCGGAGAACCCGCCGTCCGGCGCGGGGACCATGCTTTTGGCGGGGCAGCGCCGGAGCATGGCGCAGGCCACGCCGGGCGGGGAGCCGCCTGCCGGGCCGGAGCAGGGCGCGCCCGGCTTTGCGCTTGAGGGCGTGGACCCGGCGTACCGCGACGCGGTGTATGCGGGGCAGGCGCTGGCGGAGCTGCTGCGGCCCGAGCGGCGGAAGGCGGGCACGGAGACCGGCAAAGCATTGCAGCCCGGCGGGGGATATGGTACACTGAGAGCGGAAGAGAACGGCGAGGGGCTGGCAGCTATTGGTCAAAACGGTGTTTCCGACCTTACGCAGGCGGTTGACGGTGGGGAAAAGCAGCAAAGCGGCGGAACAGAGAAAAACGGTACGCCGCCACCCGAAGCGTGGATCGATAAGCCGCCGCAGCCCGACGGCTGGATAGAGGATACGCAGCACACAGACGGGCAGAGGGGGAAAATACAGTATTACGGGCAGGAATACCAGGGTACCTGGAAAAACGGAGAGCTCTATTTGGACGAAACAAGCCAATATCTGTTTTTGGTGCAAACCGGTGTAGTGGGTTCTATCCCGTCCTATTTGCTGTATGACAAATACAAGGGCTTGAGCGTTTCGCAGATCGTCAACGAGGCCCGCTTGCCGCTGGACCCGTCGAAGCCGCTTCCAAAGGCTTCGTCGGATGTGCAGGAAGCAATCGATTGTGTGGAGCTGCCGCCGGAGGTTACAGAGCACGCGAAATACCTGTATCAGACGCTGCCGGGCGGCACGCAAGAAAATACGACCCACCGTTTTGTGGATAAGGCCAATACCGCCGGCCCGGTTACGGTAACGGATGTGACCGTTGTTGAAGCTCCCCCGGAGAAAATCACAAATTCAACGCGGTCTCTGGCCGATTACATCGCGCAGGCAACGCAGCAGGTTTCTCTTTTTGGCCCGGGCGACAGCGTGGGTGTGGGGAGTGTGAACGGAAAGCCCATCGATGGGGATCTGGTGATGGGGATACTTGGGCTGCTGAACACGGCTGCGTCTTTGGTTCCGAACAGGACCTATGAGCATGCGCAGCAGGTGAAGGAGGCGGCGCCCCGCGTAATTTTGGAGGAGAAGGATGACGAAAACGCAGAAGAAAGAATCCGCGTCGCATACGAGGTAGTTGTACGCACAGGGTATTACGATGCGGCCGGGCGGCTTGTGCTGGACGGCAGCGTTTTGGGGGAGCGGTACATCATGGGGGTGAAGCAGTAAATGAACAGGGCCTGGCGTTCCAGAGCGATTCAGAAAATCGGCTTTTTTGCGATTCTGGCGGTGCTTGGGCTGATGGTTGTGCGCTGGTACTTTTTTATGCGGGCGCAGGCCATGCCCACCACGCTGGATATGACCTACAGCAACCAGCAGAACAACAAACGCGCGGGGCTTGCGTTCACCATTGGAGACGCCGTTTATTATCCGAGCCGGAACGGAATGGGCTACATGGTGCAGGGAAGAGAGGGCAAGGTTTCGTTTTCGCAGTGCCCGGCGCAGGAGAGCGAGACGTATGTCGTATATACGAAAGACGATAGCGATCCGTACAAGCTTTATGTGTACAGCAAGGCGGAGGAGGCTGTTGTTTTAAAAATAAAGGACGTCGAGCGTTGGCGGCTTGCGGGAAATACGCTGTTTTATTCCAGGGCGTGCACCGACCATCTGATTGTGGGTTATTACCCGGAGGACGTCTACGCCGTTTCGCTGGACACACGGCAGGAGAAGCTGCTTGCGGAGAATGTTATGAATTATCTTGTTTTGCGGGAAGACAAGCTGATTTACGCGCTGTACCGCGATGTGGAGTATGAGAAGGACGGAAAGCTCCCCGTTTACCAGGAGGAACCGGCGCTGGTTCCGTATTACGAGATGGCGCTGCCGGAGGGCGGCGTGCGCAGGCTGGGGCTGTTCGAGTATACGGGTCGCTATGATTCCCGCCTGTATGCTTCATTTGTTGAGGGAGATTGCTTTTATTACACAGACAGGGTCGACGGACGCCGCGTTGTGATGCGGTATGACGTTGCCGCCCGCAGAAGGGATATCGTATATGACGGGGATTTTACGGGCCTGAAAAATGTTTTTGAAAACGCCCTTTATCTTTCCCGCGACAAAACAGATGGGGACAAAATGAACAAGGAATTTTTCTGGTTCAATATGGAGACGCGGCAGGAGAAGCTGTTTTTTACCATCACCGATGCCGATGAGGTGAGCAGTTCGTCGGTTGCGGTGCTTCGGGAGGGCGAGTATGTGATCACCTTTGACACTTGGAACACTGGGGATATTTCGATTTTGTACAAGGAAAAGGAGAGTAAATCGCATTTGCTGTACAATTAGAAAAGGATATTGCCGCGCCGCCGTTCTTCGGAACGGCGGCGTTTTTGTGTTTTCCGGAAAAACGGACGCGGAAAGGTTTATGCTGGAAAGCGGAAGGGGCAAACCTCTTTCAAAACAAAATAAAAGCAGGAGGCGTCCGGCATGAAAAAGGCAGACGGATGGAGCATGGGCCAGGAGGAACAGAAGAAAAAGGCATTGGAGGAAAAGCTGCGGAGGCGGGCTTACACGGCGGCGTTTGAGGCGGCGCAGCAGCGAAAGGAAAAGCCGTGGCAAAGCTGGGACGAGGCGTTCAGCGAACGGCTGGCCAAGCAGCCGTTCATTACGGAGGAGGAGCGGAAGCCGTTCGCGCCGTCCGGCGCGGGGGCGCAAAACGCCTTTTACACAGGGGAAAAGCAGCCGTGGCCGGGCTTGGGGGAAGCGTGGCCGGGGCAGGCGCGCCGGGCAGAGAGAACCCCTTGGGCGGCGCTGTCGGAGAACCCGCCGTCCGGCGCGGGGACCATGCTTTTGGCGGGGCAGCGCCGGAGCATGGCGCAGGCCACGCCGGGCGGGGAGCCGCCTGCCGGGCCGGAGCAGGGCGCGCCCGGCTTTGCGCTTGAGGGCGTGGACCCGGCGTACCGCGACGCGGTGTATGCGGGGCAGGCGCTGGCGGAGCTGCTGCGGCCCGAGCGGCGGAAGGCGGGCACGGAGACCGGCAAAGCATTGCAGCCCGGCGGGGGATATGGTACACTGAAAAAAGGCAGGATACGGAAAGCTGGCGGGATGCCTTTTTGGAGCAGCAGGCGGCGCTGCAGGCGCAGACGCTGGCGCAGGAGCGCGCACAGGCCGAAGGTGTTGGCGCGGCGTACACAAAATATGTCCGGCCTTTGCTGGAGCGGGCGGCTCTGGGCCTGAGCACGGCTTTGTCCCCCATTCCCAGCGTTCCCGGCAGCGAGCCGGGAACAGGGCTTGCGCAGGCGATTGAAACAAGCAATGCAAACTATGAAAGAAACAAAACGCACGATATCTCCGGGCGGCCCGTCCATGGGCAGGGCGTTGACGCGGCGGGAGAATTTGCCTACGGCAATTCTCAGATGAAGGACAGCGGGTGCGGCGTGATCGGGACCTATAACGCGCTGTATCTGCTGGGGAAGGACCCCAGCCTGGCCGAGGTGGGCCGGCGCTATGAGATAAGCGGCGCGATGGCGGGCGGCGGAGCATGGGGGACGAACCCCTACGGCGCGCCGCAGGTGCTGAAGCAATACGGCGTGCAGTACGAGGAATACACCGACCCGGACGCCCTGGAGCGCGAGGCGGGCGAAGGCGATGTGATGATCGTTTCGATCTGGAACCGAAAGGGTACGATTTTTGAGGGGTATCATACATTCGCGGTGCAGAAGGTGAACGGAGAATTGATGGTTTACAATCGATTTAATAATTCGGCGGAGTCAACGGAAAAAAAGACAATGGGGGAAGTTATTGAAAATGGACAATTTATTGTCGGGTACAGAGTGCAGAACGCGAAATAGGGCTTTGGGGCATGCCGTCCGGTGCGCGGCGATTATGCTACTGTGCGTGCTTTCGCTGTGCGCGTGCGACCCATATAGTGGCTGCCGCCCTTACGACTATGGAGATGCTAAATGGGTATGCGAGGAATACGGCGCATGGTTTACCGTAAAAGAGGAAGAAAATTATCAATGCTACGGCGAAGTAGTGGTGGATGGCAAAGTGCAGAAAATAGCTATTCTTTTTGCACCAGGTTCCTTTGTGGTGATTTTGCCCAGGGACGCAGTTGAAAATATGTCACCCATTGAGACAGATAATGAGCTGTGGAACGGCGAAGCAAAATACAGCCCCACTGAGTTTATACTGCACAGCCCCACGGTGAATTGCCTGTTCGACGAGGACGACGAGGAGGTCGTGTTCGTGCGGCAGGAACTGGACGAGGAACCCGCCGCCTGAAGGCGGCGGGCGGATGTCCGGCGGCGGGAGGTAATTGAAAATGGACAGTTTATTGTCGGGTACAGGGTGCAGAACGCGAAATAGGGCTTTGGGGCGTGCTGCCCAGTGCATCGCGGCAGCGCTGCTGTGCGTGCTTTTGCTTTGCGCGTGTGACCCGTATGATGGTTACCGTCCCTATGATTACGGAGAAGCCAAATGGGTGTGCGAGGAATACGATGCATGGTTTCTTATTGATGAGAATTTAAAAATGAAGTTTTGCGGCGAAATCATAGTCGGTGGAGAGAAAAGAATATAGCGGTACGCTTTTTAAAAGCAGACTTTGTCGCTATTGTTCCCTATGAAATGGTAGATGGAGAAGTGAAGCTCGCATATGAGGATTATTTATGGCATGGAGACGCGAAATTCAGCCCCACCGAGCTTGTATTGCACAGCCCCATGGTAAATTACCTGTTCGACGAGGACGACGAGGAGGTCGTGTTCGTGCGGCAGGAGCTGGACGAGGAACCCGCCGCCTGAAGGCGGCGGGGCGCGCGGGCCGTTTTTTGAAGAACGGCGCATCTTGACAAACGGTGCACGTAAGGTTTATAATCTGCACGCGGCGGGTTTCCCGTGCTTTGGCACAGGCCCGGTGGGAGGCAACGCCGGAAAGCCTGTATGGAAAGGGAGCGGTCATCTATGAAAAAATTTTCTGCGATAGGCGCGGCTCCCGGCGTGTCCTTTGTGTAAATTCGTTTTGTGATTGCCCGGGAGAAATCACTCTCCCGGGCATTTTTATGCCCTTAAATCCAAAAAAGGAGCATAAACACATGAACGAAGATGTTTTATTGGAAGAAGTATTGGCGTTGGCGGAGCAGGACGGTTATGAACCGGCCTATGATTTCCTGCTCGCGCAGCGTGGGGCATGGAAGGACGGCGAGCATCCGCAGATTTATTATTTTCTCGCATGCCTTGCCGCCGGGGCGGGCCGCGCGCCTGCGGCGCTGGAGTGGCTGGCCGAGGCGGTGGAGCAAAAGGAGTATTGGTACCGTCCCGAGGTGCTGGACGACGGGGACTTAAAGCCGCTGTTCGGGGACGCGCGGTTTGAGACGCTGCGCAAAATTTCCGAGGGACGTTACGAGAAGGCCCGGCGTGCGGGCAGGATGCGGTTTTCGTGGCGCGGGCGCGCTGCCGGAACGTTGGTGCTGGCGGTGCACGGCAACGGACAAAACGCCGGGATTGCGCGCCGGGATTGGGCGCCGCTGGAGCGTGCGGGTGCGCAGGTGGAAACAGTGCAGTCCTCGGTGGTGGATTGCACGGGGCGGTTTCGCTGGGAATACGACGGCGAAAATTACAGGCAGACAGCGGACGCGGCGCGTATTGTGCAGGACGCGGGCTATGAGCGGCAGGTTTGGGCGGGCTTTTCCGCCGGCTGTGATATGCTGCTGCGCACGCTGCTGTATACCGGGCTTTCCTGCGACGCGCTGGCGCTGCAATCCCCGTGGACACCGCTGCTTGAGAAGGACTGCGCAGCGGTTTGCCGTGCGCTGGCGAAAAAAAACGTAGAGGTGCATCTTTTTTGCGGTACGCAGGACAGCGACTGCATCGAAATGGCGCAGATGCTGTACGGTGCGCTGCACAGCGCGGGCGGGCGCGTGCACCTGACGCTGCAGACGGGCCTGCGCCACCGGTTCCCGCCGCAGATGGGGCGGGAATATCTGCGGCTGGTAACGCGCCCATAGGGCGGCGCCGCACAAGTTACGGCTGACGCCGTAAGAGCCGTTTCGCCGTAACGTGGGGGCCGCCGCAGGAAAAAGTTAAAAACCCGTTTGCCCGCCCGGACATGCGCCGGGCGGGCAAGCAGGTTTTTTTAGGGCAATACCGCATAATTCTAAGAGCCGAATCGCGCCGGCCGGTTTTTTGGCAGGTTAAACAAAAAGCGCAGCGAATACTTTGTGTATTCGCGAGCATTTTTGTGACAGTTGCCGGAAAATCTGCAAGCGAGGCGACGCTTCAGGCGTCAGCCGTGAATTGTGCGCCTTTGCCTTAGTCTTTTTCGACAGACAGGAGCGCCGCCGTTCCGAAGAACGGCGGCGCCTTTGCGTTCATTGCCTTGTAAAAAAGGGGAATGGCGTTTAAAACTGGCTGCGCCGGCGGCGTACCGCTTTGCGCCAGTAGCCTACGCCGGAAAGGGCCAGCATTGCCACCAGCATCAGCGGCATCACCCACCCGTTGCCCGCGGCGTCGTAGCTGCGCACATCGCTCCATGCCTTGTCCATGGCGCTGTTCAGCTCGTCGGGCAGCACCTCCATGGTCTCGCACCGGGAAAGCATGTCTGCGCCGGGGTACATCATCTCGTTCTCCCGGGTCTCTTCGTCCAGAAGCGCGGGGACCTCTACCTGCGGCGAGGAATAGCAGATGTACTCCGCATTGGCCAGCGCCACCTGCGTTTCACACATGAAGTTGATGAACATTTCCGCGGCCTCTTTGTTCCGGCTGCCTTTGGGGATGCACATGGCGTCGATGTAGATATTGGTGCCCTCGGCGGGGATGAACATGGCAAGGTCGGGGTTGTCGGCCATCATCGTCACGCCGTCGCCCACGTAATAGGGGGCCAGCGCGGCCTCGCCGCCGCCCATTTTGTCGAACACCTCGTCCATCACATAGCTCTGGACCACGGATTTCTGCTCTTTCAGCTTTTCGGCCGCCTGCTCGATCTCCTGCACGGAGCCGGGGTTGATGGAATTGCCCAGCAGCTTGCCCGCAATGGCGAACGCGTCGCGGCTGTTGTTGAACATCAGCACCTGCCCGGCGTACTTTTCGTCCCACAGGATGCCCCAGCCCTGTTCCAGGTCGCCCTCGTCCACCATCGTCCGGTTGTACACGATGCACACGAGGCCCCAGGTATAGGCCACGCTGTATTTGTTCTGAGGGTCGAACGGTTTGGAGCGGTATGCCTCGCCGATGAGCGCCGCGTTGGGGATATTGGCGGGGTCAAGCTCCTCCAGCATGCCCTCGGCGGCCATTTTGCCGATCATATAATCGCTGGGGATGATGACGTCGTAATTGCCGCCGCCGCTTTTCAGCTTGGCGTACAGGCTCTCGTTGGTGTCATAGGTGGTGTAGTTGACGCGGATGCCCGTCAGGTTTTCAAATTCCTTCACCACATCCATGGAGCCGTCGGTGCCGTTGGAGATGTATTCGCCCCAGTTGTAGACATTCAGCGTAATGCCCGCGTCCTTGAAGCGGGTGTAATCGTAACCGGGGGCAACCTCCACGCCGTCCGGTGCGGCAAGGGCCGCGGGGGACAGGCAGGCCGCAAGCGCGCCCGCAAGAAGCAGGCACAAAAAGCGTTTTTTTGCCTTCAGGATATGCTTCATCGCCTGCCCTCCTCTGCGCGCGCGGCCCTGCGCAGGCGGCGCTCTTTTGCGGAATCCACGGCGTTGGCCGCGAGGATGATGGTTAAAATCACCACGAACATGATGGCGGAAAGCGCGTTGATCTCCGGGCTGACCTTTTTCTTCGTCATGCTGTAAATGGCGATGGGCAGCGTCTGCATGGTGCCGGAGGTGAAATAGGAAATGATGAAATCATCAATGGAATAGGTGAGGCTGATGAGAAACGCCGACAGGATGGCCGGCGTGAGCTGCGGCAGCACCACCTTGAAAAACGCCTGCCGGGGATTGCAGCCAAGGTCCAGCGCGGCGTCGTAAACGGCCGGGTCCAGCTGGCGCAGCTTGGGGCTGACGTTGAAGATGACATAGGGCAGGCAGAACGTGATGTGCGCGATGAGCAGCGTGCACAGGCCGAAGCCCTGAAGCTCCACCTCGCGCTGCAGAAGCCACGAGAGCGCCGCGCTGACCTGCCGGTTGAACACCACGAACAGCAGCATCAGCGAAACGCCGGTGATGATCTCCGGGTTGACGACGGGCACATAGCTGACGGCCATGACGGCGCCCCGGGCGCGCTTATTCATGCTGCTGATGCCGATGGCGGCCAGCGTGCCCACCACGGTGGCGATGCACGCCGCCGCAAAGGCCACGCCCAGCGAAACGCCCAGGCTTTTCAGCACCATGTCGTTGTGGAACAGGTTCTGGTACCATTTAAAGGTAAAGCCCGTGAACACGGTGCGGCTTTTGCTTTCGTTGAAGCTGAACGCGATGAGCACGGCGATGGGCACGTACAAAAAGCCGAACACCAGCACCAGATATGCGTTTGCAAGCAGGCGGCCCTTTTTCATACCATCGCCTCCATTTCCTCGGTGTCGGCAGTGGTGAAGCTCATGCACAAAAGCACAATGACCATCAGCACCAGGCTCATGGCGCTGCCGAGATTGTAGTTGTAGCTGTTGCCCAGGAACTGCAGCTCGATGAGGTCGCCGATGAGCAGGTTCGAGCCGCCGCCCAGCATGCGGCTGATGATGAACGTGGAGATGCTGGGCACGAACACCATGGTGATGCCCGTGGTGATGCCCGGCATGGAAAGCGGCACCAGCACCTTTGCCACAACGTGGTACACGTTTGCGCCAAGGTCCTGCGCGGCCTCGATGACGCTGTTGTCGATTTTGACCATGATGGTGTACAGCGGCAGCACCATATAGGGCAGGTAATTGTACACCATGCCCAGCACCACCGCGCCCGAGGTGTTGATCATGTTGAACGGCCCGACGCCCAGCAGCCCCAGAAAGCGGTTGATGATGCCGTTGTGCTCCAGAAGGCTCATCCACGCATAGGTGCGCAGCAGAAAATTCATCCACATGGGAAGCATGATGAGCATCTGCATCATGCGCTGGCTTGCGGGCCGCATGCGGGAGAGCAGGTAGCTGACGGGAAAGGCCAGCACAAGGCAGATGGCCGTGGCGATGGCCGCCAGGACGATGCTGCGGGCAAACACCGTGGTGTACGCGCCCAGGCCCATGATGTTTTCCAGCGTAAAATGCCCGGCTTTATCGGTGAATGCGAAATACACCACGATGGCCAGCGGCACGGCGATGAACGCCACCATCCATACCAGATAGGGCGAAGCGGTCCATTTTGTCTTTTTCATCGGCCGTCACCCCTGCGTGCGGTGCATGATGTGGATCTCGTCCGGCCCGATGTTCATGCCGATGAGTTCGCCCACCTGCGACGCCTGTGTGGAGTGGATGATCCACTCGTAGCCTGCCTGCCGCACGTGCATCTCGTAATGCACGCCCTTGAAGATGACGTTTTCCACCAGGCCCGTCAGCTGGCCCTGAATGGCGGGCACCACCTGGATGTCCTCCGGGCGCACCACCACCTGCACGATCTCCCGGCTGCCGAAGCCCGCGTCCACGCAGGTGAATTCCTGCCCGGCGAATTCCACGCGGAAGTCCCGCAGCATCACGCCGTCCAGGATGTTGGATTCGCCGATGAAATCCGCCACAAAGGCGTTGTTCGGTTCGTTGTAGATATCCTGGGGCGAGCCGATCTGCTGGATGTCGCCCCGGTTCATCACCACGACGGTGTCCGACATGGTGAGGGCCTCCTCCTGGTCGTGGGTGACGTAAATGAACGTGATGTCAAGGCTCTGCTGGATGCGCTTGAGCTCGATCTGCATATCCTTGCGCAGCTTCAGGTCCAGCGCGCCCAGCGGCTCGTCCAGCAAAAGCACCTTCGGATGGTTCACAAGCGCCCGCGCGATGGCCACGCGCTGCTGCTGCCCGCCGGAGAGCGCGGCCGTGTTGCGCCGCTCGTAGCCCTTCAGGCCCACCAGCTCCAGCATCTCCAGGCAGCGGGAGCGGATCTCTTTTTCGTCCAGCTTCTGCAGCCGCAGGCCGAACGCCACGTTCTCGAACACGTTCAGGTGCGGGAACAGCGCGTATTTCTGGAACACGGTGTTGACCTGCCGTTTGTACGGCGGCAGGCGCGTGATGTCCCTGCCCGCAAAAAAAACATTGCCCGATCTCGGCTCCACGAACCCTCCGATGACGCGGAGCGTCGTCGTTTTCCCGCAGCCCGAAGGCCCCAGCAGTGTGACGAACTCCTTGTCATGGATGTCGAGGGAAAGCCCTGTTAAAATGGGCTCGCCGTCGAAATCGACAACAATGTTTTTCAGTGCAACGATGATAGAATTGTCCATATGCATCCCCCTTTGCGGCTTTTCCCGGGGAAGCCCCGGGCCCAGCGAAGAGAGCGCCACCCCGCAAAAGGTTTGTTACACCGCCCGAAGGAGCGGCTGCAGCGGCGCATGTTACGCTGGCGTATGTTAAGATGGCTGCGCTTTGCAGCGCACAAATGATACTATACGGGCCGCTTGCCGGTTTGTCAATATATTTTACCCATTTTTTTCGCAATATTTTTGCAGAAACCGCGAAAAAACGCTGTTTTTCCTGTGGATTCCGTAAAAAAAGCGGGTTTTGCTTTGAAATCCTCCGGTTTTCTTCTGTATGCTCACCTTTATGCAGGGCATGCTTTGCGCTTTTTCGACATTGCTTCCTGCTACAATCAAAGGGATGAAAATGGGAATATGTGGAAATTCGAAAAGGGGCGGGAGCGATCATCAGCAGATATGACAAAGGCGCGGGCCGGTGTGTGCTGGCCGCGGCGCTGCGCGCGGGCGCGTTCGTTTTTGCGGCATACGCCACGGGGCGCGTGCTCTCGCGCAGAGCGCGGGCGGGGGACGAACGGCGCATTGAACAGCTGCGGCGGGAGTGCGGCACCGACATGCTCACGGGCCTTTTGAACCGCCGGGGCGGGCAGGAAAAGGCGGAGACCATGCTGGCCATGTGCCGCCGCTGCGAAAAGCCGATGGCTGTTCTGATGGCGGATATCGACCATTTCAAGGAATACAACGACGCGCACGGCCACCTTGCGGGCGACGGCGCGCTTTGCCGCGTGGGCGGCGCGCTGCAGAGCGTGCTGGCGCGCTCCTCGGACATGGTATGCCGGTTCGGCGGCGAGGAATTTCTGCTGTGCACGCCCTGCCGGGACACGGCCGAAGCCATGCGCCAGGCAGCGCGCCTGCGCCGCGCCGTGGAGGAGCTTGGCCCCTGTGCGCCGGACGGCTGCTGCGCGGGCCCGCTGACGGTGAGCGTGGGCGTAACGGTGTACAGCCCGGCGCGGGACGGCAGCGCGCCCGTGCTGCAGGACCTTGTGAGCCGTGCGGACCGCGCGCTGTACATTGCCAAAAAGAACGGACGCAACTGCGTGGTGCTGCTGTGAGCGCCGCGGCGTGCATACTCCGAAAACGCCCTGTTTTCTGCTTTTACGGCGGAAGACAGGGCGTTTTTGCACGGCGCCGCATAGGGGGCGGCGCGCGGTAAACACTATCCGTGGCGGCATGATACGCGGGCGCCGCACAAAAACAGGGACGGAATGGGGAAAACGGATGCTTTCGATGTGGCGGGACACGGCGGCGATGCCGGAATACGGGCGGCTGGAGGGGGACGTCCGGACGGACGTTTTGGTCATCGGCGGCGGGATGGCGGGGATTTTGTGCGCGCATTTTTTGCGGCAGGCGGGCGTGGATTGTGTGCTGGCGGAGGCGGACCGGTTATGCGCCGGCACCACCGGGAACACCACCGCGAAGATAACGTCCCAGCACGGGCTGGTATACGACGGGCTGCTGCGCCGCTTCGGCGCGGAAAAGGCGGGGATGTACCTGCACGCCAACGAGGCGGCGCTGGCGCGCTACCGCGGCATGTGCCGGGAGATCGACTGCGGGTTCGAGGAAAAGGACGCGTTTGTCTATTCCCTGGACGACCGGGGAAAGCTGGAAAAGGAGCTTGCGGCGCTGGAGAAGCTGGGGTTCCACGCGGGCTTTACGGACAAGCTGCCGCTGCCTTTTCCGGTGGCGGGAGCCGTGCGGTTCGAGCGCCAGGCCCAGTTCGACCCGCTGCGCTTTGCCGCGGCCGCGGCCAGAGGGCTGCGGGCCTACGAGCACACGCCCGTGCGCAGGCTGGAGGGGACGAGCGCCGTTACCGACCGCGGGACGATCCGCGCGGAGAAGGTCATCGTGACGACGCATTTTCCGTTCCTCAACCGGCACGGAAGCTATTTTCTGAAGATGTACCAGCACCGCTCCTATGTGCTTGCGCTGGAAAACGCGGCGAACGTGGGCGGTATGTATGTGGACGAGGCCGCGGAGGGCCTGTCCTTCCGGAACGCGCAGGGAATGCTGCTGCTGGGCGGCGGCAGCCACCGCACGGGAAAGCAGGGCGGCGGATGGCGGGAGCTGGAAGCCTTTGCAAAGCGGCATTATCCCCGCGCCCACATACGGTACCGCTGGGCCGCGCAGGACTGCATGACGCTGGACGGCGTGCCTTATATCGGCCCGTATTCGGCCCGCACGGAAAACCTGTACGCGGCCACGGGCTTCAACAAATGGGGAATGACCTCCGCGATGGCGGCGGCCATGCTGCTCACGGATATGGTGCAGGGCAAAAGGCCGGACGACGCTCCGGTGTTTTCCCCCTCCCGCAGCATGCTGCGTCCGCAGCTTGCGCTGAACGCGCTGGAGGCCGCGGCAAGCCTGCTCACGCCCACGGCGCCGCGCTGCCCGCACATGGGCTGCGCGCTGAAATGGAACGCGCAGGAGCATTCGTGGGACTGCCCCTGCCACGGCTCGCGCTTCACGCAGGAGGGCGGCCTCATCGAAAATCCCGCGATGCGGGACCTTGAGCTGGAAGGGTGAGCGGCGGGGCTTTGGGGAGCGCGGCTTCCTGTTCCCGCCCCGGCGGAGGCAACGACCGGCCGCGCGGTTTCGCCGCAGGCGAAATGCGACCGAACGGGAGCAAGGGCCGGGGCGGGAACGGAAGCCGCGTGTGGGAAAAGAGGAAGGCCCCCGCTTTCGCGGGGCCGATTACGAGTCTCCGACGGCCTACTTTCTTAGCATTAAGAAAGTAGGCAAAGAACGTTAGGGGGCGTTCCGCTACGCTAAAAAAATTGAATTTCAAATTCCATAACAAATTCAATTTTTTCTTCACGCTTCGCTCCGAGGCCCCCTAAGACCCCCAACGGCAAAAGAGGAACGATTTTCCGCCGCGCCCTTAACAGTAAGAATGACATGACGGGCGCTTCCCGGAAAATCTGGATTTTGATTTACCCGCATCCTTCGGATGCGAGAGAGTCACAGAAAGATACTCCGTTCCTGTTCTTCCTCTTCCGCCGGCAGAGAGTGAGCAAAGGAGTTTTGATTTTATTATTTAGTGCCGCCTCGGTGGCGCTGCCGGTTCTGCCTGCGCGAAGAGATTCACGGCGGCTGGCACAACAGGCTCCCCGTTGTTAAAAAGGCTGCCGGTTCTGCCTGCGCGAAGAGATTCGCGGCGGGCGCTGCCGCAGCAAGCTTCCCATTGTTAAAAAAGGAGGAAAAATGAAGAAGAAAAAACAAAAGAAAACAGACGCGGCGGGGAAATATACGCTGCCCGCCGCCGGGCCGGGCTGGGAGCCGTCGCTGCCAGACCCGGAACAGCCCCCGCGGGTTCAGTGGCTGCCGTACCGGCCGGACCCGGAACAGCCCCCGCAGGTTCAGCTGCTGCAAATGCAGCGCTCCACACTGCCGTATGTGGGGCGGGCCGGAAAAAACAGCGGCGCGGCCAACTGGGTTGAAAAGCTGGACTAGAAGACACCTTCGGGCGCGCCGTACACAAGCGCGCCGGAGCAGGGCGGGCCGTCCAACCTGGTGGAGCTGATCATGGCGCAGCGCGGCGGTGGAGGCGGCGGTTTTTCGCCGGGTGCGGGCGCGGGACGGGGCGATGCTCCCGCACCGGGTACGGGCGTGGGCGGCGGCTTTGCAGGCGGTGGAGGCGGCCTGTGGGCCGGGGATGAGCACGCGGAGCAATCGTGGGGAGACAAGGCCCTGAGATGGCTGGACGACAACCTGTTCCGGCCGGCCGGATATCTGGCGGAAAAGTATGCGGGCGGCGCGGGCAAGCAGGCGGAAACGCTGTGGAACGGCATGGTCACGTGGGGCCGGGCGGGCGCCGCAGGCGAGCTTCAGCAGGACCAGCTTGCGGCGCAGCAGTTCGCCTTTTTGGGCGGACCGTGGGAGACGCATGCGCAGGAGACGGAAAAAGCCAATACGGCTGTCACGCAGGCGCTGCCGCAGGCGGCGCAGGGGCTGCGCGGCGATGTGATGCGGGACTATGCCGAAGGGATAGACGGGCGCTACGGAGACCCGGACGGCCTGCTGGGCTGGCTGGGAGAAAGGGCGGATTCGGCCGGGCAAGGGCTTTTGAGCGGGGCGGCGCGGATTCTGGGTGTGCCGGGCGCGGGGACGGCGATGGATTTTCTTTCCACGATGGAGAATGCGGCGCAGCAGGCGCGGGAAAACGGCGCAGGCGAGGACGAGGCGTTCCTTTACGGCCTGGGCGAGGTGGTAAAGCGCATTGGCGGGCAGCAGCTGGAAGAGTATTTCCGAAGCAAGGCGGGAGAGCTTTTTACGCGCGGCGAGGTGCAGGCGATGAGCCCGCGGGAGATAAGCGAAAATTACGACGCGATAAGGGAATCCATGGGCTGGGGTTTTGCCGTTGGGGCCCCGGCGCGGCGCAGCCGTGACGGGAGCGGCAAAATGTCGGCCCCGGCGGGGCCGATGACCGGCCGCGCGGTTTCGCCGGAGGCGAAACGGAGGGCGATTTAAGCCCGACGAGCGCCTGTGGGACGAAAACGGCGAGTTGCCGGAGGATGAACAGGGGCAGCCGGACGCGCCAACCCGGCCGGATGAACAAATGCAGCCGAATGCGCCGGAGCTTGAAAACGCCGGGGAAACTGTGTATGATGAAATTGACGAAAGCCTTTTGGCCCCAGGCTATGAGAACTGGACGGACCTGAACCGCTTCATGCAGACGGTGCTTGAAAACCCGGAGCTGAGTGTGGAGCAGCGCGTGCAGTACATTCAGCAGGCGTACGAGCGGACGAAGGACAAAACGGATATCCTGGTGCCGCGCAGCGCGGCGGATATTAAAGAGATTCTTGAAAACGGGAAAATTGAGTTCGACTGGCCGGATGAACTGGGCTTCAACCCGGGCTACACGGCCATTGGCGAGGGCACGGCGCTGCCCGCGCAGATGGACCGGTACGGGCATGCGGGCGGCAACAATTTCTGCTCCATTCCGGAGGCGGGCGCGTATACGTTTTTGCAGCGCGCGCTGCCGTATCTGGAGAACAGCGCGGCATACCACGCGTGGAGCTTCAACGGGGATACATACCTTGCGAAAATAGAGGCCGTGCGCCAACAGGACTGGAACGGGCTGAACGGGCTGCTTGCGAGCGAGGGGCTTGCGCCAGTGGGGGAAGCTGAATGCATACGCCTGACAAAAGCATATGAAAACTATCTTCGCACGGTGCGGGAAAAGATAGGGGCGGATTTCAGCGCGCCGTACGGTGTGACGGGGACCGTGGCGGCGGCGTTCGGCTCGGACGGCGGCGCGGACCAGTGGACGATGCCACTGAGCGCGAAGCAAGTGATGGACTTGGGAATCCTTTATTAAATTTACAAGAGAGGTTTACTGTTATGACAAAGGAAGAAATGTTTAAAGAAATGGAAAAAATGGCCCCGGTGTTGGAACGGAACGGAGTAGATATTGTGCTGGGAAAAAGAATCCCAGGCTCTTTTACGAGAGGCTATTTTTTCAACGAGGAAGCGGGCTTGTGGGAGGTGTATTCCTGCGGGGAGCGAAATGAATATTTTGTACGGAAGCAGACCGGCTCGGAGCAGGAGGCGGTGGAAAAGTTGTACCGCATGGCAAAGTATGAGTACGAATCAGCCTTGCGGCATCTGGAACGAGAGCGGCAGAGAAAAGAGAGAATGCAGAACGGGCAGAAATGAGCCTTTCGGAGCAAAGCAAAAAAGGAAAGCGGGCGCGCTTTCCTTTTTTGGCATACGCGGCAGGCGGCGGGGCTGAACGGGCTGCTTGCGAGCGAGGGGCTTGCGCCAGTGGGGGAAGCTGAAT
>ERZ826396.1944-NODE-1944-length-19596-cov-3.967504_pt1 | contig 19596 bp, 14 predicted proteins | sample MGYA00519926_ERZ826396 | MGnify/ENA primary metagenome ERZ826396 (study PRJEB31778, sample SAMEA3449230) | human gut metagenome | biome: human gut; feature: human-associated habitat; material: faeces | place: United Kingdom | collected 2010/2012 ... | reverse complement strand
AATGCAGCCGAACCCTGCGCCGCAGAAGGCGGATGCCCGTGCTTGGGGAACCGGGGCACAAACACGGGAGACAAAACGGTATAGGCGGAGGGCTGGGTAGTAACATAAATTGTCAACTTTTTATTTATAAAGGTTGACAATGGAAAAGCACCATGATAAACTTTTTCGTGAAAGCCTGAGTGTGTGTTGGCATGCTTGGGGGTGCTCTGTCTTTACTGAGGAAACCGTTCATAGCCGAAGGGATGTCTTGGGAAGAGAAGAGCAGATTTTAAGAAGCGGAAAAAGGAGAAAAAAATGAAATCCACGAAAAAGATGATCATTGTCGGAATGTTTGCCGCTGTGATTGCGGTGCTCGCACAGATTGCGTTTCCTCTGCCTTCGGGCGTCCCGGTAACGCTGCAGACCTTTGCAGTGGTTCTTACGGGCGTAGTGCTCGGCGCAAGGCTCGGGACGGCAGCTACGTTTGTGTACATACTGCTGGGCGCTGTGGGCGTTCCTGTTTTTTCGGGACTGGGCGGGGGCCTCGGCGTAATAGTGGGAAAGACGGGCGGGTTCATCTGGGGATTTCTGTTCCTGTCCTTATTTTCCGGACTTGCACTTCTGCCTAAAAGGCGGATATTCGGCGTTTTTATTCCCATGATTGGCCTGACGCTCTGTCATCTTATGGGTTCTGTTCAATATTCTGTTTTGTCCGGAATGAACGTATGGCAGGCGGCATTGCTCGTGTCCGTGCCTTATCTGGTGAAGGACATCTGTTCCGTTGTGCTGGCATATCTGATCGGTATCAAAATTCGCGGACAGCTCTTTCGCGCCTCGTTTCTGTCCCTGGATGGGAAGCGGGCGGCAGAGGGACAAAAGACGCTGTGATTGTAAGATATTAAATGAAGTGATAGACGGGCTGTGCATCCTTTTTATGGGCTGCCGGCCCTCTTTTTTGCATTAGCCTTAGAGCAGTCGAATATTCGGCGGGAAGGATAAAACTGAGCCATAGCCAAGGGATGTGCCGCAAGAATTTTAGGAGTTTATAATTTCCATAAAAGATGATATACTTAATACTACATCTGGCCAATATTGACAAGTATTCAGCCATTTTTTGAATGGAGGAATACGGCTTGGCCCTGCTCGTCTGAACAGGGAAAAGTGTAAGTTTGGAACGAAGAGGGAAAGGGTGAAAGAAGGCGCTTTCACCCTCCCTGGTTTTAAGGGAATTGCCGGAGCGTTGCAAAACCTGCTGTCATAAGCGTTTCCCAACGCGAAAACGCTTCGGAATGGAGGTAAAAATGAAAATAGAAGAAATGAAGAGCTACACAATTTTAGAAAGCAGAAGGATTGAGGATCTCAATTCCATGAGTTATCTGCTGGAACATAAGAAAAGCGGGGCACGCATAGCCCTTCTTTCCAATGACGATGAAAACAAAGTGTTTTATATCGGATTTCGCACACCGCCTAAGAACAGCACCGGAGTGGCGCATATCCTGGAGCATTCCGTGCTGGAAGGGAGCAGGGACTTCCCGGTGAAGGATCCGTTCATCGAATTGGCGAAAGGGAGCCTGAACACGTTCCTGAACGCCATGACCTATCCGGACAAGACGGTTTATCCCATCGCCAGCTGCAATGATGCAGACTTCCAGAATCTTATGCATGTCTATCTGGATGCGGTGTTTTATCCCAATATCTATAAGGAAAAGAAGATCTTTGAACAGGAAGGCTGGCATTATGAACTGGAGGATCCGGACGCGGAACTGAAGATTAACGGCGTGGTTTATAATGAGATGAAGGGGGCCTTTTCCTCACCGGATGACGTGCTGGAGAGGGAGATCACGAATACATTGTTCCCGGATACCCCTTACAGCGTGGAATCCGGCGGAGATCCGGAAGAGATCCCGAATTTGACGTATGAGGAGTTTTTGGACTTCCACAGAACCTATTACCATCCTTCCAACAGCTATATCTATCTGTACGGCAATATGGATATGGCGCAGAAGCTGGAGTATTTGGATAAGGAATACCTGTCGCATTTTGACCGCATACAGGTGGATTCCGAGATCCCGCTCCAGAAGCCCTTTGACAGGCCGGTGGAGGCGGGCGGGGAATATCCGATCACAGACAGTGAGCCGGAAGAAGAAAACACCTATCTGGCTTATAACATTGCGGTGGGAGACTGCCTGGATCGGGAAGCCTATATTGCATATCAGATTCTGGATTATGCGCTGTGCGGCGCGCCCGGCGCTCCTCTGAAGCAGGCGCTTCTGGATGCAGGAATCGGAAAGGATATCTATAGCTATTACGATTCCGGAATCAGACAGCCATATTTTTGTGTGATAGCCAAGAATGCGGATCTTTCCGATAAGGAAGCGTTCGTCCGGATCGTGGAAGGAGAACTGAAACGGCTTGCGGACGAAGGCATTGACAAGAAAGCGCTGCGGGCAGGCCTGAATTATTACGAATTCCGTTACAGAGAAGCGGATTTCGGCTCTTATCCTGCCGGATTGATGTACGGACTGCAGGCGTTGGACAGCTGGCTGTATGATGATATGAAGCCTTTTATTCATATTGAAGCGGGTGATACTTATAAAAAACTGCGGGACAGGGTGGATACCGGTTATTATGAAGAACTGATCCAAAAAGGCATGATCGATAACCGTCATAAGAGCGTGCTGACCCTTTCTCCCAGAAGAGGCCTGGATCGGGAACGCGCACAGAAACTGGCGCAGAAGCTGGCGGATTATAAGAATAGCCTGACAGCGCAGGAGATCGAGGAAATAGTGGCTTGGACGAAAGAACTGCGCATATATCAGGAGACGCCCGACAGCAAGGAAGCGCTGGAGTGCATTCCGCTTTTGAAACGGGAGGATATCAGGAAAGAGGTGGAGCCGCTTGTGAATGATATCCGGAATATGGACGGCACCACGGTGATGAAGCATGATATTTTCACCAATCATATCGTTTATTTCCGTTTCCTGTTCGACGTAAACCAGGTTCCGGAAGAGCTTTTCCCCTACATCGGCATCCTGAAGGCCGTGCTGGGCTATGTGGATACGTCGAAATACGCTTATCAGGATCTGTTCCATGAAATCAATATGGAAACGGGCGGAATCACTGCGGTGACCAATTTCTTTACCAATGCGAAAGATCTTTCCTCCTGCCGGGTAACCTTTGAGATCAAGGGTAAAACGCTGGAAGGAAATCTGCCAAAAGCGGTGGCGCTGGCAGAGGAAATCATGCTCCGTTCCCGGTTTGAAGACGATAAGCGCCTGTATGAGATCCTTGCTGAACAGAAATCCAGGCTGCAGTCCAGCCTGATTTCCGCAGGCCATTCTGTGGCAGCTTCCAGAGCGATGTCCTATTTCTCCAGGCCTGCGGCGATTCAGGAACAGATAAATGGGATGCCTTTCTATCGTTTGGTGGATGATCTTGAGAAACACTATGCAGACAGGGCGAAAGACCTGAAAGAAAAACTGACAAAACTCGTGCATGCAATTTTCCGGCCCGAAAATCTGCTCCTGGATTATATCGGTTCTTTAGAATATTATGACTCCTTTATCGGGTTGGCTGGTAAAGTAAAAGAGGCGCTCTTTACGGATGAATTGGAGCAAAAAGCGTTTTCGGTTGAACCGGTGAAGAAAAATGAGGGCTTTATGTCCGCATCTCAGGTACAGTATGTATGCAGGGCGGGTAATTTTATCCGGAAAGGATTTCCTTATACAGGGGCGCTTCGCGTGCTGAAGGTTCTGATGAGCTATGAATATCTGTGGCAGGAGGTCCGCGTAAAGGGCGGGGCCTATGGCTGTATGTGTTCCTTTGGCAAGAGCGGAGACAGCTATTTCGTTTCTTATCGGGATCCCAATTTGAAGGAAACGGTTTCCGTGTATGAGAGGGCGGCCGATTTCGTAGAACGGTTTGATGGGGATGCGAGGACGATGACGCAGTATATCATCGGCGCCATCAGCGAATTGGATACGCCGATGAATCCGGCGGCGAAAGGCCTTCGCTCCATGAGCGCCTGGCTGACTAATCAGAGCATGGAAGACCTGCAGAGAGAGAGGGACGAGCTGCTCGGGACGACGCAGGAAGATATTCGGTCACTGGCTGCATATATTCGGGCATTTATGGAGGATGACTGCCTGTGTGTTGTGGGGAGCGAAAGCAGGATTCGGGAAGATAAGGAATTGTTTATGAATCTGGAAAACCTTTATTGAGAGGTATAAAAGGGGGAAAAGTATGGGCAAAAGACTGTGTGTGATATTGGCTGCGCTGCTGCTGGTGGTTTCTTTGGGAGGCTGCGGAGGCAGTTCTTCAACTGAAAACTCTTCAGCCTCTCCGGCGCAGGAGGGAGCCTATGATACGGCAGCAATCTATGAAGAAGCGGGAGAGGCTGCAGAAGCCGCAGACGGAGGGGCTTCTGCCAACGTGGAAGTGGACGAAAACGCGGCCTCGGACAGGAAACTGATCAAAAATGTAAATTTGGAAGTGGAGACAGAGGAGTATGCTTCTCTGGTTTCCTCCATTACAGAACGGGTGGAGGCTCTGGGAGGCTATGTAGAACGATATGATTCTTATAACGAGAACAGCATCGGCGACAGAAGTGCGAATCTGACGCTGCGGATCCCCGCGGAAAACCTGGATTCCTTTGTCGATCAGGTGGCGGAAATCTCCAACATTATATCCAGGCAGGAGAGTGTGGAAGATGTGACCCTGACCTATGTGGATCTGGAGAGCCATAAGAAAATGCTGGAGGAGGAGCAGGAACGTCTGCTGGCTCTGCTTGAACAGGCGGAGACGTTGGAAGATATTCTGGCGATCGAAAGCAGGCTGACGGAAGTGCGTTATCAGCTGGAGAGCATGGAAGAACAGCTGCGGTCGCTGGACAATCAGGTGAGCTACAGTACGGTGTGGCTGAATGTTTATGAAGTGGAACATTATACGCCTCCGGCTGAAAAGGGGACCTGGGAACGCATCCAAACCGGTTTCATGGAAAATGTATACAAGGTTGGAAACGGGCTTCGGGAATTCTTTATCAACTTTGTGATTTCCCTTCCGGTGCTCCTGGTGCTGGCGGTGATCGTTGCTGCAATGCTTCTTCTGATCAGGCTGTTCGTGAAGTCTGCGGAAAAGAGGAATGCGAAGCGGCAGGCAGAAAGGAACAGGTCAGGGCAGTATCCGCCTTATCCGCGTCCGGGCATGCAGATACAGCCTCCTTATCCGCCTCAGGGCTTTGCGGGAGGAAACGGACAGCAGCAGCCTCTCCGTGGAAATGGCCAGCAGGATTTGGCAGAAGAGAAACAGCAGAAGAGTGAGGAAAACAAATGATGGATTTGGATGCATATTTTGCAGCGCAGAAGGGAGAAAACGCCCCTTCAGGAAAGGTACGGGAGGATTATCGGGCAGGTTTCGCCACATTGGTCGGCCGGCCCAACGTGGGAAAATCCACGCCCCTGAATCGGTTGGTGGGGCAGAAGATTTCCATCACCTCCCATAAGCCGCAGACCACGAGGAACCGCATTCAGGCGGTCTATACCTGTGAGGAAGGCCAGATTGTATTCCTGGACACGCCCGGAATCAATCGGGCCAGGAATAAGCTGGGCAATTATATGCTGCGCGCTGCAGAGGGAACGCTGCGGGATGTGGACGTGATCCTTTGGCTGGTGGAGCCCTCCACCTTCATTGGGGCGGGTGAACGCTATATCATTGAACAGCTGAAGAAGACCCGAACGCCGGTCATTCTCGTTATCAACAAGACGGACACCGTGAAAAAGGACGCAGTTTATCCGGCTATTGATGTTTACCGTAAGGAATTGGATTTCGCGGAAATCGTTCCGGTATCTGCCAGAACGGGTGCAAATACGGAGGAGCTGATCCGCTGCATTTTGAAGTATCTGCCCTATGGTCAGCCTTTTTATGATGAGGATACGGTGACTGACCAGCCGGAGCGGCAGATCGTCGCAGAACTGATCCGGGAGAAGGCGCTTCGCAGCCTGGATGAAGAGATCCCTCACGGGATCGCTGTGGCCATTGAACGCATGCAGTACCGGAAGGATATCGTGGATATCGACGCGACCATTATCTGTGAGAAGGACTCCCACAAGGGCATCATCATCGGCAAAGGCGGCAGCATGCTGAAAACCATCGGTTCCAAAGCCAGGCCTGAGATGGAGGAAATGCTTGGAAAACGCGTGAACCTGCAGCTTTGGGTGAAGGTGAAAAAAGACTGGCGGGACAGTGATTACCTTCTCAAAAATTTCGGATACAATCCCAAAGATACAGAATAGAAGAACCCAAAAAAGCAGAACCTAATGTCAGCCGCTTCTTTGCGGCGGCATTGGGGAGCCTGGAGCTCTCCTGAACAAGAACAGAAGAGGACAGGTGATAAATATGGAAGATTGGAACGAATGGAATCGGTTTATGCGGTCGGGAAAGATAGAAGACTATCTCAGATATGCCCAAAAGGCAGAAACAACGCAGAAAACGGAAGGGCGGGAACCAGATACTTATGCAGGATTTGCTAACGGTGACAGGACTCATACTGAAGGCGGAACCCATCGGGGAGTATGACAAACGGGTTGTGATTCTCACGAGGGAAAGGGGCAAGATTTCCGCTTTCGCAAGAGGCGCAAGAAAGCAGAACAGCCGTCTGCTCGCAGCGGCAGCCCCCTTTTCCTTCGGAGAATTCCGGCTCTATGAAGGCCGTTCTTCCTATACGCTGGCGGAAGCCGCCATATCCAATTATTTCGAGAACCTTCGTTCCGATTTTGAAGGCGCTTATTATGGGATGTACTTCCTGGAGATATGCGATTACTGCACACGGGAAAACAATGATGAAAGAGAGCAGCTGAAACTTCTGTATCAGTCGTTGCGCGCGCTGTGCGCGCCTGGGCTGTCCAGGAGGTTGGTGAGATACATATTTGAAATCAGGACGATCGTGATCAATGGAGAATTTCCGGGCATCCCCACTTCGCAGCAGTGGCAGGAATCCACTGTCTATACGATTTCCTATATTACAGCTTCTCCCATAGAGAAGCTGTATACTTTTACGGTCAGCGAGACGGTTATGGAAGAACTGGAACGGCTGGCGTCCTATTACAGGGGGCGGTTTCTGGATGGCCATTTCAAAAGCCTGGAGATTCTGGATATGCTTGTCTGAATTTGTTGTGCACTCTGGTTTTGGCCATATCTCGGCGCTTTCTGTCCGGCTCCGGCCCTGGCTGTGTCTCGAGCCTATAAGCTGAAATAAGGAAGGTGTATAAAAGTGGCATCAAATGAAGCATTGAAAGAGGCGTTTTATCGTACATTCACTGATGACCCTGTAAACTGGATAAAATGGGGTATCGTGTTGGCTGTTTTCGTTATCGGATATGTAGTTGCGATTCCAATTTATGGAAAGATACGTTATCACATCAGCTGGGAGCGCAAACGGGATATTGCCAGACAGAGAAACCAAATGATTGAAGCGACCCTGATTGATAAGTGGCGGTCAGGCGATGCTGGTGAGTATGACTGGCATGCAACTTACCAATATTCTGTGAACGGGAAACAAAAAACATACAAAGCGCTTTTTGTGCATCCACAGTCGCCGCCGCGCATCCTATATCTTTATTACTTAAATAATCCCAACAAGCTTTTTTCATATAGTGAATATCATTGGGAAAATCATAAGGCTGTCATTCTGCTGCCCGTCATATGTCTGCCATGGATTATGGCAATTGCGGCCATGTTTCTTTTAAACATAGAAATACCTGGTATATGAGCAATCCTGGGTTATATGCGGTTCATAATATAAATGTCGGTTTAATCAAGAAATGAATTTGGTATATTCCAGAAGGAAATTCTGGTTGAAAAACCAAAGAAGGTTGGATATAATGTTAAAGATATGTGTCCAAGTAAGAAAAATTATTGCCGCCCGAGGATGGCGGCGTCCAGGAGGATGCTATGCGTAAAATTACCATACTTCTTCTTATCGTTTCCATGACGGTCCTTTTGGCGGGATGTGGAAGCGGCGGAAGTGCGGAGAGCGAGACGACGCTGGAATTTAAGAAAAACGGACAGGTTGTTCACACGATAGTGGAAGATTTTTCGGCGGATTATTATGATCTGGATGAGCTGGAGACGGATGTGAAAAGCCAGATTGAAGAATATAACACGCGGGTCGGGAGTGATCGGATCAGTTTGGATTCTTCAGAACTGGAAGACGGGACCCTTACCATGGTGATGACGTTCCAGGGGGCGGAGGACTATTCTTCCTTTTACCGGCAGGCTCTTTTCTGCGGAACAGTGAAAGCCGCTTTTGAAGCGGGATATGATCTGGATATTGAACTGAACAGTGCCCAGGAAGAGGGGACAACAATCAACAAGCAGGATATTCTGGATATGGGAGAGCGGCATATCATTGTGGTGAGAGAGGCGATTCATCTGAAACCCTATGCGGATATTCTGTACGCCAGCGGAGACGTTGAAGTGACCGGAGACCGGGACGCAGTGGTTACGGACGGACAGTCCCTGTCTTATATTATATTTAGGTAACTCCTATATAAACTTAAATATGGCGGCAGTTATGTGTCTGACGGGACTGCCGCTGTTTAAGCAAGTACCCTGCAAGAAACGCGGGGAATCACACTAGTAGCACGGCATGCTGCGAAAAAGAGATTTCTGCAGCAGTCGGAATGGAGGAAAGCATGGAAAAGACGATGGAAAAAATTGTGGCTCTGGCCAAAGCGAGGGGATTTGTATATCCCGGTTCCGAGATCTACGGCGGTCTGGCGAATACCTGGGATTACGGTAATCTGGGTGTGGAGCTTAAGAATAATGTGAAAAAGGCCTGGTGGCAGAAATTTGTAACGGGCAATCCCTACAATGTGGGTGTGGACTGCGCCATTCTGATGAATCCGCAGACTTGGATCGCAAGCGGACATCTGGGAGGATTTTCCGATCCGCTGATGGACTGCCGGGAATGCCATGAACGCTTCCGCGCGGATAAGCTGATCGAGGATTATGCCCAGGAGAACAACATCGAACTGGATGGTTCTATTGACGGATGGAGCCAGGAAAAAATGATGGACTTTATCAAAGAGCATCAGATTCCCTGTCCTACCTGTGGCAAACATAATTTTACGGATATCAGACAGTTCAACCTGATGTTCAAAACCTTCCAGGGCGTGACGGAGGATGCGAAGAATGTCGTTTACCTTCGCCCGGAGACTGCACAGGGAATTTTTGTGAATTTTAAAAATGTGCAGCGTACCTCAAGGAAAAAAATTCCGTTTGGAATCGGCCAGATTGGCAAATCTTTCCGTAATGAAATTACGCCCGGCAACTTTACCTTCCGTACCCGTGAGTTCGAACAGATGGAACTGGAATTCTTCTGCGAGCCGGATACGGATCTGGAATGGTTCGCTTACTGGAAGCAGTATTGCATAGATTGGCTGAAATCCCTTGGCATCCGTGAAGATGAGATGCGCGTGAGGGATCATGAGAAGGAAGAGCTTTCTTTCTATTCCAAGGCCACCACAGATATTGAATTCCTTTTCCCCTTCGGCTGGGGAGAGTTGTGGGGCATCGCTGACCGGACGGATTACGATCTGACCCAGCATGCGAATGTGTCAGGCCAGGATATGAGTTACTTTGACGATCAGAAGAACATCAAATATATTCCGTATGTGATCGAACCTTCTTTGGGGGCGGATCGTGTGGTTCTGGCTTTCCTCTGCTCTGCCTACGATGAAGAGGAGATCGGAGAAGGAGATGTGCGTACCGTTCTCCATTTCCATCCTGCGCTGGCTCCGGTTAAGATCGGCATTCTGCCTCTGTCTAAGAAGCTGAGCGAAGGGGCGGAGAAGATCTATGAGAGGCTTTCCCGCAAATATAACTGTGAATTTGATGACAGAGGAAACATCGGAAAGCGTTATCGCCGTCAGGATGAGATCGGAACGCCGTTCTGCATCACTTACGATTTTGATTCCGAGACGGATCAGTGCGTTACTGTCCGCTTCCGCGATTCCATGGAACAGGAGCGGGTGGCAATCGATGAGCTGGAAGCTTATTTTGCCGATAAGTTTGAATTTTAATCGATCTTGTTATGGATCCCGGATGGAGACCGCCATCCGGGATTTTTGCAGAATGAGCAACTTTGTTGCGGGTCATATGATAGGCCATTTGTGAATAAAACGGGATAAAAGGTCGAAATGGCACACGATTTGTCTGAAATTGACATAAAAAAGTGGTAAATGATAGAGATTTATCTAAAAATTGACAAAAATATCGTGCGTTTTAATTTTATCTATGTTATAATAAATTGACCGTGACGGACAATGGCTCTTAAAAAGCAGGAGTCCGCGAAACCTATTCCAAATATTTTGTTCAAAGGGGGAACTAATTAGATGGCAAAATGGGTTTATGCATTTACAGAAGGCAATGCATCCATGCGTAACCTTCTGGGCGGAAAAGGCGCTAATCTGGCGGAGATGACCAATTTGGGCCTCCCCATCCCGCAGGGCTTTACGATCACAACGGAAGCCTGTACGGATTACTACAACAATGGAAAGAAGATTTCGGAAGAGATCCAGGCGCAGATCTTTGATGCGCTTTCCGACCTGGAGAAAAAGCAGGGAAAGGCCTTCGGCGATACGGAAAATCCTCTGTTGGTTTCTGTTCGCTCCGGAGCCAGGGCATCCATGCCGGGCATGATGGATACCATCCTGAATTTGGGTCTGACAGACGTTTCTGTGGAAGGATTTGCGAAGAAAACGGGAAATCCCAGATTCGCGTATGATTCCTATCGCAGATTCATTCAGATGTTTTCAGATGTGGTAATGGAAGTTCCTAAATCTCTCTTTGAAAGGGTTCTGGATGAGATCAAAGAGGCAAAGGGCGCACATTTTGATACGGATCTGACTGCGGATGATCTGAAAGAAGTCATCGTTAGATTCAAAGAGATCTACAAGGATAAAATGGGAGAAGATTTCCCTCAGGATCCCAAGGTTCAGCTGATGGAGGCGGTGAAGGCCGTATTCCGTTCCTGGGATAACGAGCGCGCAATCGTTTACCGCCGTATGAATGATATCCCCAGCGAGTGGGGCACAGCTGTTAATGTACAGTCCATGGTGTTCGGAAATATGGGCAATACTTCCGGAACAGGCGTGGCGTTCACCAGGAATCCTTCCACAGGGGCGAAGGGAATCTACGGAGAATATCTGATCAATGCACAAGGAGAGGACGTGGTTGCCGGCATCCGTACCCCTCAGCCAATCACCCGTCTGGAAGAAGATCTGCCGGAATGCTACAAGCAATTCATAGACATCGCAAACAAGCTGGAAAATCATTATCGGGATATGCAGGACATGGAGTTTACCATTGAAGAGGGCAAGCTTTATTTCCTACAGACCAGAAGCGGAAAGAGAACCGCTCCTGCGGCTTTGCAGATTGCTTGTGATCTTGTGGATGAAGGCATGATTACGCCTGAAGAGGCTGTGAGCCGTATTGAAGCGAAGTCTCTTGACCAGCTGCTTCATCCCACCTTTGAACCGGAAGCCCTGAAACGCGGACTGGTGATCGGACAGGCTCTTCCCGCTTCACCCGGAGCCGCCGCAGGTAAGGTATATTTTACTGCGGAAGACGCAAAGGAAGCGCATGAGAAAGGAGAGCGTGTCGTGCTTGTCAGATTGGAGACCTCTCCTGAGGATATCGAAGGCATGCATGCCGCAGAGGGCATCCTTACCGTTCGCGGGGGAATGACTTCTCATGCAGCGGTAGTTGCCAGAGGCATGGGAACCGCATGCGTATCCGGCTGCGGCGATATTGTGATTGATGAAGCTGCCAAGTACTTCACGCTGGGCGGCAAAACTTACCATGAAGGAGATTATATTTCCCTGGATGGTTCCACGGGTAAAATTTATGATGGGGATATCGCTACCGAGGATGCTACCATCAGCGGCAATTTCGGAAGGATTATGGAATGGGCGGATTCGTTCAGAAAGCTGAGCATCCGCACGAATGCCGATACGCCGGAGGATGCTGCCAATGCCCTGAAACTGGGAGCGGAAGGCATCGGACTGTGCCGTACGGAGCATATGTTCTTTGCGCCTGAAAGGATCCCGAAGATCCGTAAGATGATTCTTTCCACCACAAGCGAAGCGAGAGAGCAGGCGCTGAACGAACTGATTCCTTTCCAGAAGGGCGACTTTAAAGCGATCTATGAGGTGATGGGAGAGAACCCGGTGACCATCCGTTTCCTGGATCCCCCGCTTCATGAGTTCGTTCCTACGGAAGAGAAAGAGATTGAGGACCTTGCGGTTGAGATGAATCTCACCGTTGCGGAAGTGAAGGCTGCATGCGACAGCCTGCATGAGTTTAACCCGATGATGGGCCATAGAGGCTGCCGTCTGTCTGTTACCTATCCTGAAATTGCAAGAATGCAGACCAGGGCGGTGATGGAAGCTGCGATCGAGGTAAAAGAAGAGAAGGGCTTCAATATTGTGCCGGAGATCATGATTCCTCTGGTAGGTGATAAGAAAGAACTGAAATTCGTTAAGGATGTGGTTGTTGCCACCGCGGAACTCGTGAAGTCTGAGAAAAATTCCGATATCAATTATCATATCGGAACGATGATTGAGATCCCCCGCGCTGCGCTTCTGGCCAATGAGATCGCCGAGGAGGCGGAGTTCTTCTCCTTTGGAACCAACGACCTTACGCAGATGACGTATGGATTCTCCCGTGATGATGCGGGCAAGTTCCTGGTGGATTACTATAAGAGCAAGATCTATGAGTCTGATCCTTTCGCGAAGCTGGATCAGAACGGCGTTGGACAGTTGATTAAGATGGCAGCGGAAAAGGGACGCAGCACTCGCCCTGATATCAAGCTGGGAATCTGCGGAGAGCACGGCGGCGATCCTTCTTCTATTGAGTTCTGCCACAGAATCGGCCTGAATTATGTATCCTGTTCACCGTTCCGTGTTCCGATTGCAAGACTGGCAGCTGCACAGGCAGCGATCGCGAATAAGTAAACCGTTTTTGAGGCGAAATAAGCCGTCTGGAACGAAAAAAGTATTATAAAAAATGCCTTATCTCCGGCGTTTGGTCAGAGATAAGGCATTTTTGCCATATCCGAAGCAAGCGAATCAATTTTCCGCATCCTCTTTGAAGCCCGGCGCTGCATTCTCCGTTGTGATCGTAATATCTTCTCCTGTGGGCATTTCCCCCTGAAGGATTTCTGAAATGTATTCCATTCGTTCTACCGCGCGGTTATAATTCTCCAAAGCGGATTCCGCCACGTTCTCATAATAGTTTCCACCCGCATAAGCCTCACGGTAAAGCGAAGCCGCCTCTGTCATATAAGAACCGGCTTCATCGGCCAGGCTTTCAATGGCATGGAACTGACGCGGGACAGAAATATCGGCCAATGTCTGAAAGGAGGCTGCCAGGCCGTCCATGGCATTTAACATATCTTCAACCGCGGTCTCGGAAGCGGGATCCACATTCCGTAATGTTTCAAATCCCTGGTTTGCCTCTTCTGTAAATGCCTCCATCTGGGTATAGAACTGATCCAACTCTTCATTCTTACCGCAGCCGGAAAGGCACACTGCCGCAAGAAGAACGATTCCCGCCCAAAATCCCCTTTTTTTTCTTTTATATCCATCGCAAAGCGCTGTTTCTGCGTTTCTGTTTTTCATAAGTTAAATCCTTCTGCCATATGTTGTATCCAGGCATTTCTTTTTTATCCGTCACAGTCTGTTTGGAACCGGCTGCAACTCCTATTCAACTTAACATATTATGTATTTTAAATCAAGCGCATGTTGAGGTCCTGTCCGGGGCTCTGGATATCTCCCCCACCCCGTGATGCCAACTTGCGGCTTCCCTTTTGGTATTTTTCATGTTAGAATATTAAATATTTCTACACGAAGAAGGAAAAACGAGAAGAAGTGTGGGGCGCCAGGCCGGAGGGCTGGGTGCATTTCATTAAAAGAACGCTTCAGAACAGAAGGGTGAAATGACAAAACAAGAATTTCGGGAATTGACAAAACAAGGGATTTTGCTGCTGGATGGAGCGACGGGATCCAATCTTCTTATGAGAGGAATGCCGGGAGGCGTTTGTCCGGAAAAATGGATAACCGAGCATCCGGATGTGCTGACAGGGCTTCAGAGGGAATATGTGGAGGCTGGAAGCACGATCCTATATGCGCCTACCTTTACGGCGAACCGGATCAAGCTGGCGGAATACGGCCTGGAGAATGAGATACATGCTTTGAACTGCGCGCTTGTGGAGGCATCAAAGAAAGCGGCTGGCCCGGGCGTTTATGTGGCAGGGGATCTGACCATGACGGGAGAGCAGCTTTCGCCGATCGGCACGCTTGATTTTGAAACGTTGATTGACGTTTATAAGGAACAGATCCTCTGTCTTCAGGAAGCGGGTGTGGATCTGCTGGTGGTGGAGACGATGATGAGCCTGCAGGAATGCAGGGCGGCCCTGATCGCCGCAAAGGAAACCTGTCCTGATCTGCCGGTAATGGTCACGATGACCTTTGAAAGCGATGGAAGAAGCCTGTATGGGACGGATGCGGAGACAGCGGCAGTTGTGCTGGAGAGCCTGGGCGCGGATGCGGTGGGCGCGAACTGTTCAACGGGCCCGAAGGATATGGCCGAAGTTATCCGGAGAATGGCCTCGGCGACAAGAATTCCCATCATCGCAAAGCCAAATGCCGGATTGCCGAAACTGAATGCGGAAGGGGTCACGGTATATGATATGCAGGCAGATGCTTTCGCTGAACAGATGGAAATGGTCTATGAAGCGGGGGCTTCCATTTTGGGTGGGTGCTGCGGCACCACGCCGGAACATATCAGGAAGCTTCACGAAAGAAGCAAAAACTGGAAGGCCGTTGCGGCGGAGAGGCGGCCGGAAGGCGTTCGGCAGCTCGCTTCGGAGCGCAGAACGGTGTCTTTTTGCTTAGAAGATCCGTTTCTGGTAATCGGGGAGCGGATCAATCCCACAGGAAAGAAGAAGCTGCAGGAACAGCTGAGGGAAGGCTGCTTTGATCTGGTTTGCCAGTATGCACAGGAGCAGGAGGACGCTGGCGCATCCATTCTGGATATCAATATGGGGATGAGCGGCATTGATGAGAAGCAGATGATGCTGCGGGCGCTGGAAGAGGTGTCTATGGTGACGCAGCTCCCTCTGTCTTTGGATTCCAGCCATATTGAAGTGCTGGAAGAGGCGCTGCGCCGTTATCCCGGCCGTGCGCTGGTCAATTCCGTTTCCCTGGAAAAAGAAAAGTTTGAAAGGCTCCTTCCCATCGTCCGAAAATATGGGGCCATGTTCATCCTCCTTCCTTTATCGGATGCAGGCCTTCCCGCCAATCTGGAAGAGAAGATTCAGATCATAGAAACAATACGAAAGCGGGCAGCGGAACTGGGCATGACGGATGAGGATATCCTGGTGGATGGCCTGGTAACCACGGTGGGAGCCAATCCATCCGCCGCAGCGGAGACGCTCGATACGATCAGGTACTGCAGGAAGAACGGTTTGGCTACAGTAGTTGGCCTTTCCAATATCTCTTTTGGCCTTCCGGAAAGAATTCATGTGAATACGGCTTTTCTCACGCTGGCGATTGGAGCAGGACTTACGATGGCCATCGCGAATCCCTCGCAGCAACAGCTGATGGCAGCTGCATTGGCGTCTGATCTGCTTTTGCATAAAGAGGGAAGTGATCTGCGGTATATTGCATATGCAGGCGTTCTGGCCAAAGAGCGGCAGCTGTCCCCGGCTGTACAGCCTGTTTTAAAAGAGGGCGCGGTGAAAGCGCAGGAAGAGAAGAAAAGCCCGGGCGTTTCGGATGCGGTTTCCCGTCCGGAGGAGGGCGTAAAGAAAGCGGAGAATTTGGAGAAGAATGGCCGATCTTCCGGAGGGGAAGGAGACCCGGCGGGGCAGGTATATGAGGCCGTCTTAAAAGGGAACCGGAGAGGTATTGAAGCGCTTACCAGAAAGGCGCTGGACGGCGGCGTTCCGGCAGGAACGCTTCTGAACGGATATCTGCTGCCTGCGATCAATGAGGTTGGTGAACTGTTTGATAAAGGGAATTATTTTCTGCCGCAGCTGATTTCCAGTGCGGAGGCGATGAAGCTTTCTATTGGGATTTTAGAGCCGCTGCTGGCGCAGGATAAGGGAAGGCAGCAGCTTCCGACAGTGGTGGTGGCCACCGTGAAAGGGGATATCCATGATATCGGAAAAAATCTGGTGGTGCTGATGCTGAAAAATTATGGCTTTCAGGTGATTGACCTGGGAAAAGACGTCCCTAGGGAAGAGATTGTGAAGGCGGCAAAAGAGCATCATGCCAGCCTGATTGGGCTTTCAGCCCTGATGACGACCACCATGCAGGAAATGAAGCATGTGATCGACCGGGTACATGAAGAAAAGCTTCCCGTAAAGGTAATCGTCGGGGGAGCGGTTATTACCCAGGAATATGCGGATGAGATTCACGCGGACGGTTATGCCAAGGATGCCGCGGATACGGTTCGCATAGCCAAACGGCTTCTGGGGCTGGAAGGAAATGAGTGAGTATGGAAGAAGATGGGTGGAAAGAGTATGCTTCCGATCCAGAGCTTGAGAAGCTGTGGAATGAGGAAGAGAGCAAAGCTGCATTAAAAAGCCTGGTGGATCAGCTTGGAAGAGCCCAGGAAAGGCAGCAGCATCTGCTGCGAAAGCAGCTGTTCTATACCCGGCTTCTGGCGTTAGCTGGCATAGCGATTGCGGTAATTACTCTGGCATTCGTTCTGACGATTCTGCCCGGAGTAACCGGTGTGCTGGAGCAGGCATCGGAAACTTTGCTGCTGGTGGATCAGACACTGGAGGATTTCGGGCAGATGAGCCAGAATGTGGATGCTTTAGCGGAATCGGGCGGTGAAGCGATAGAACAGCTGATGGAAAAGGTGGAACAGATGGATATCGAGGGCCTGAATGATGCGATATCGGATTTGAATGATGTGATAAAGCCTTTGGCGGATTTCTTCGGAAATTTTCGATGAATGAGAATCGGCCGGCTAAGCCAAATGGACGAACGACTTGAGAGGCGCTCATCCATTTGGCTCGATGGGCGCGGGAATAAGGAAAGGAAGGGAATGCAGATGAATGGAGCTGATGCAATCGTAAAGTGTCTCGAGCTGGAAGGAGTGGAGACGGTCTTTGGATATCCAGGCGTTGCGATTTGTCCTTTTTATGACAGTATCCTGAATACGGAGATTCAGACGGTGCTGATTCGGACGGAGCAGAATGCAGCCCATGCTGCGAGCGGCATGGCGAGGGTGACAGGCAGGCCGGGAGTATGTGCAGTGACTTCCGGGCCCGGGGCGACGAATCTCCTGACCGGTATTGCGACGGCTTTTGCGGACAGCATTCCTCTGATCTGCATAACGGGCCAGGTGAACAGTGAACTTCTGGGAAGCGACGTATTTCAGGAAGCTGATATCACGGGAGCGGCGGAATCCTTTGTGAAGTACAGTTATCTTGTGCGGGATGTCAATGAAATTCCCAGAATCATGAAAGAAGCTTTCTATGTGGCGAACACGGGAAGGAAGGGCCCCGTGCTGATTGACATTCCCATCGATGTTCAGAACGCGCAGCTGTCCCGTTTTCGCTATCCGGAAGAAGTGAATATGCGGACCTATAAGCCGACGGTTAAGGGGAATGCAGTTCAGATCAAAAAGGTGATAAAGGAACTGGAAAAATCCAAGAAACCTCTGATCTATGCGGGCGGAGGGGTGACGCTGAGCGGTGCATGCGACGAGTTGAGAACGTTCGCGGAAGAATTCAGGATTCCCGTAGTATCAACCATGATGGGGATCGGCGTGATGCCCACGGAACATCCCATGTATTTCGGCATGGTGGGAAATAATGGGAAGCCCTATGCCAACCGTGCCATGAATGAATCTGATCTTCTGATCATGGTTGGCGCGCGCGTAGCGGATCGTTCGGTGAATCAGCCGGATCTGATTACGCATGACAAAGTTCTGGTACATATCGATGTGGATCCGGCTGAGATCGGGAAAAATGCAGGCCCCACCATTCCCCTGGTCGGAGATGCCAGGACGATTTTTGAAGATATCCGGAAGCAGGAGTTTACATGTGAGCACGAAGAATGGATTCAAACGCTGGAGGGATACCGGGCCAATATGAGGCCGCGGCGGCATCCCAACCCCGCCTATGTGGATCCGGAAGCCTTTATCGGAATGCTTTCCCGCAAAATGGCTGCGGACGGTGTCTATGTGGCGGATGTGGGGCAGAATCAGATATGGTCCTGCGCCTACCATGTGGTGAGAGAGGGGCGTTTCCTCACCTCGGGAGGAATGGGAACCATGGGCTACTCCATTCCGGCGGCCATGGGAGCCAAACTGGCGGATCGGAGCAAACAGGTGGTGGCGGTGTGCGGGGACGGCTCTTTCCAGATGGCGCAGATGGAACTGGCCACCATTCATCAATATCAGGTGCCCGTGAAGATCGTTGTATTCCGCAATAATTATCTGGGGATGGTTCGGGAATACCAGCATTATTCCTATAAAGACCGTTATTCCGTGGTGGATATCGCCGGTGTGCCAAATCTGGAAAAGCTGGCGGAAGCATATGAGATCCCCTATATCCGCGTGACTGTCAATGAAGAGATGGAGGCGGCTTTGGACACCTTCCTGAAGGAAGACTGCTCTTATCTGATGGAATGCATGATTGATCCGATGGATCTGGTGAAATAGGAGCGGTGCCCTTAAGGAAACAGCACTGTCGGGTGAGGAATGGCCGCTTACTGACGGCGGCGGAATGGAGAAAACGATGAAAAAAATATATTCTGTTCTTGTGGAAAACCGTTCCGGTGTGCTCTGCAAGGTTGCGGGACTCTTTTCCAGAAGATGTTTTAATATCAACTCCCTTGCGGTAGGGGAGACAGACGATCCGGCCGTGTCCTGCATGACGATCGTCAGCAGTGGCGACCAGCGGACGATAGAACAGATTGAAAAACAGCTCAACAAAAAGCTGGACGTGATCAAGGTCCGCACCTTTCATGAAGAGATCAGCATCAGCCGGGAACTGATGCTGGTTAAAATCAAATACAACCGCAACAACCGCAAGGATATCATGGAGAACTGTTCGATTATGAACGCTTCCATCGTGGATATTTCAAAGCACATGATGCTGATTCAGATCTGCGATACGCCGGAGCGGGTTCAGATGTTCCTTGACATGCTCCGGACGATCAGCATTGTGGAAGTGGCCCGGACCGGGACACTCGCCCTGACGAAATGTGCGGAGACGGATAATTAAGTTATATACTGCTGTTTTTCACGGGGTGGTGAGCCTTTCCATTCAGCCGGACGGGGGTGCCTGCGCGCCACGCGGCCCTGAACCTTGCCCTCAGGCAGCGCCCAGCCGTTCGGGATTCCTTTCAGGCACGGTTATCCGTTCGCTCTGGCCTGGGAGAAAATGGTGCCGTTTCTTACGTTTGTGGAGGGGCGTTCTTCCGCACGTCCTGGCGGCGTTGTCTGACGCCCCGGCAGGGCGGAGTTTAGCCGCCATGCGGAAGGGCGCCCCTTCACAAACGTTCAGAAACAGCCCATTTTCGAGGTGGCCAGAGC
>ERZ826396.1939-NODE-1939-length-19650-cov-7.885073_pt1 | contig 19650 bp, 33 predicted proteins | sample MGYA00519926_ERZ826396 | MGnify/ENA primary metagenome ERZ826396 (study PRJEB31778, sample SAMEA3449230) | human gut metagenome | biome: human gut; feature: human-associated habitat; material: faeces | place: United Kingdom | collected 2010/2012 ... | reverse complement strand
ATTCTGTTTGAAGAGAGCGATTCCTTTATCGACTTTAATATATTATTTCGTCCAGTTCCGGTGCTGCTGTAATTATTTCTATAAAGATAATCATTTGGATCAATATTATATAAATCATCGGTATCGGTGTATACACCGTATTTTTCTGCAACGAGATAGGAAAGTCTTGTTTTTAGGTAACGTTCAACAAATAATATATTTTTTAAAATTACATTATTAAGATCTGTGTCAATGGTATGCAAGGTATACAGTTGGTTGAAGTTAGTCCCTTCAACAAAATTATCAGTGCCAACAACAGATAAAAACGTGTTTTTATATCCGTTTATGATGGTGTAATATGATAAGCTTCCTAATACCTGCAGCGCAAAATCATAGTCATCTATTTCTACGTTTCTTGATTTCAATATTTCAATTTGCTCATCGTAAGTTTTAAACGGCTTATCAAAAGATGAATTATCCATTAAAGTTAAAACCCCCTTATCATAATAATGATAAGGGGGAATCTCCAGTCACCTTAGGCGGTAACCATTTCTGTTATGAAGAAATCTTATCATTATTATTATTTATTGTCAAGAAAATTATGCTCTTTTAATAGGATCGCCAACATGGATTATGGGATCTATCGGAGATAAGGGTTCAATTTCCTCTTCATTGACGTTTAAAGGGACATAATGTGAAGAAGTCATTGTAAGAAGTGGGGATATTGCAAGTGCAGTTCTCTCAACTTGTGTTTTTTGATATTTGCATATGGAATACAAGTCTTCAACTTCAGTTACTTTTAATGTGGCTTTTGTGTACTCAAACACACAAAGTTCTGTTCCGTCTAAGTCTCTTAAAGTATCAAGAGATTCATACACCTTTATTTCTTCACCAACATCCAGTACAGGTCTTCCAACATTTACAATTATAGTCCTGTTGTCGATGATACGTATTACGTTACCAATCTTATTAGAATTTTTTTCCATAATTAGTTACTCCTTGTTGTTTTATATTTTCTTTCCTCTTTTGACCTACATTGAGAAATCTATCCTACCAACGTTTAAGTTGGGGATGAACATTATATAATAATTATCCAGTGTGGTTCCAACACCGTATTTATTGCGGTAACACGCCACACATTCTTCTAAGAATTCTTCTGTAACTTCCAGATACTCAGCCATTTCATATCGGCTTTGACATCCATGCTCGAATGCTTCGACGATTCCGGTAAGCCCGATTAATTTGTTAAATGCCCAAATTCGTGCTTGACGTTCCTGTTTTCGGTTTCCGGTCAAATCCATGTCTAAGATGTTTCCGACAGAAGTGTGATGGTGTCCAAGTTCTTCGGCTATAACACAGTTTTCTTCTATTGTAGTATCTATAGATGTGTTTATAGCAATATTCCCATCTATATATATCCCTTTTAAATTATCCTCCCCTAAATAGAATTTGTGAATATTTACATTATTATCATGCGCATATTGACGTAATTTTTCGTTTGTATTCAAGCAAATCCCTCCATTACATTGTTGTTTATCAAAAGTCTATCAAAGTAGGTGGGGTATAAAAAGGATTACTTGGCATCTGTTTTTACAAATCGGATAAATGCTTCGATTCTGTCTATTTGTTCTTTACTGTAACCATCGCCCTCAAGATGAGCTGCAATAGTAGTGGGTTTTTCTATAGGAAGCTTTTCTGCATATCCAAATGTTCCGAGAACGTCAGTTACTCCGTATGCATTGCACATAATCAATAAGGCATCCGGAGAGGGTTGGCTATTTCCAGCTTCCCAACTATATATGGTTTTCTCAGAGGCTTTAAATCCTTTAGAAATAAGTAAATCAGATATTTCTTTTACAGTTTTATTCGCATCAAGTCTACACTTTTTCAATGTTTCACCTATTTTATGTTTCATGATTTACACCTCGCTTTTATTTTATAAATTGAATATATCACCTAGTTTTTAGCGTGTCAATAAAATTTCTAAGAATATTAGAAAAAACTATTGACATTCTGAGAATCATGGAATAATATATAAACAAGTTCTGAGAAACTAAGAAAGAGGGTGAGAAATTGGACAGAGCAACTAAAAAGGTTTCTGAGTATGTTAGACAAAAAGGCTTTAATCTCTCAGAGATCTCTAGAAAGACAAAACTTCCATATATGGTTCTTTATGACAGCCTTATGAATGAAAAGAGAGATAGAGATTTGAGAGTAGATGAGTTCTTAAAACTATGTAGTCATTTAGACGTTGATCCAATGCAATTCTATGCATTCGAGCCAGGAGAGGAGGTGTGAAGACCACGATATTATTTGCAGCATTAGTGGCACTGTCACTATCATTGATAGGATGCGTGCTTACAACAAAAAAACCTGACAGCACATTTGGAAATTGTATTATGCGATCAGGTCAGTTACTTGGACTAATTATTTTACTTTATATAGTTCTGATTTCATAGCATCGATACATGAGAAAAATTGTTCATGTAAAAGTTCAAATTCTTCATATGAGTCCCAATGTCCTTTCTCGATGTTCTTAGAAAATACTTTTAAGAGTTCTCGTGTTTTTGGAGTGGAATAGGTCATTGCTTGATATGTAGCAGAAAGAATTTTCCGGATAGGCTCTTTACCCTCCATAACAGTAGCGTGATATAGGACAGAAAAAGATTCTGCAAAATCATTATATGCCTTACGTTTGGCGTTTTGAAAGACATCAAGTTTTTTCAATTTAATGTCTGCGTATCGGTTTATAAAGGTGGTTATTGTTGGTGCGATAATCGCCGATATGGCGGCAATTAAAGCTGCATTCACAGTAAAAGAATTGTCCATAATTAAAATCCTTTCATTCCAATTTATGGAAGAATTTTATCATAATTTGAAAAATATTTCAAATTATAAAACATTAAGCTATCTGTTTCAGACAGAACCAGGAGAGGAGGTGTAGTAGATGAAAAGAGAGGATGATTGGATCAAGGAAATAGATAAAAAAATAATCCACTACATGTGGACTATTTTCCTCAGTATGATGATTTCCATTATAACAACTTTGTCAGTAGTAGCGTTACTAGGGTAGTAAAAAAAGAAACAAGAATAGGTGTAAGTATGCTCCGAAACAGAAAAGATTTGATAGAAACCCACGTAAAGTACTTTCTGTGCAAGCATTTATGTGAAAGTTTGATTCCTATCACTCTTTCATTTCGGACAATTTCATCCAAATAACCGTTATCTGTAAGATATTTGATGGCAGCTGATACGAGAGGATAGGGAGCAATGTCCGAAAAAGGTTCTTTATCAACGTAAAACATACAAGTGTAATTCGGTGAAGATTCCAGGGCTTTAATAATTTTTTTTGATAGCTGATCCATATTTTTCTCCTTTTAGTTATTTCGATTTTCGCTTGGTAATTAAAGTATAGGAGACAGTAAAAAAATATGCAAGTAAAAGAGGAGGTGTAGTAGATGGGGGTAAAAAAATTAGAAACGCTAAAAATTAGTATGGAAAAAGGCAAAGCAAAAGTAGAAGTAAATGGTGAAGATATTTCATCATGCGGAAGTTATCTAAACCTTACGTTTGAAAATGGAGAATGGTCGCTGATGTCTACTAGAGATAGTTTTTATTGCTCAAGCGATCGTAAGCCTTTAATCATAGGGAAAACAAACGATAAGGCACGGTATTGCCCGAAGTGTTTTTCAGAATTGCCGGAAGATGCAAATTATTGTCCAAAATGTGGGAAATGTATGCGAGAACAGTTTAAGTATGAACAAGGTTATATTGGCGAAAAGTCGAAAACTGTAACCGTCGGGTTTTCAGATAAGGCAATTAAATTATAGGAAACACGTACAACCCGTAATACATAGAGTTTAGAGAGGTGGTGTAAGTGAAACCAGATATGGTGAAAATTATGCAGATTATGATCAGCCTGCTGGAAGAGCAAGAAGAGGCAGTGATTGAATACGAATTAGAGAAAACCGCTTAGGCGGTAGAGGGGAGGGACAAGCAGTGAAAAGTAACAGTATTAAGGCAAGACGAAAGCAAAAAGACACCCTAACCGGATTTTTCATTGGATTCGGTACTGGGATGGTAGCAGCAGGGTTATTCCTGATTGTAGTGCTGGTTTACTGCCGGATGGCAGGACCATTGTAAGGAGGTGAGGAAGATGGATAGAGCGAAGTGGATAAAAGCTGGTCTGGAGATTGCAGAGCACTTGAAAGCGATCCAGAGGATTATCGAGCAAAACGGTATGGACAGACTCAGTATGGCTTCTTTTTCGCATGATAGAACATGGGGAACGTACATTGATGATAATAATGACAAAAAGCATTGGACCGTAGAAGTAGACGAGAAAGGTGTCGTGAATTTAGAGGAGAGTAGTTTTAAATTCTATGCAAAAATGTAGAGCGCTTACATATGCCCGGCAAGGCGTAAGCACTCTGAAAATTAACCAATTAAATTATATCGAAGTAAAGGAGTTTAGTCAAATGATTAAAGTAGGTAATGGAGAAATTTGTATAAACGGAACTTGGTTGGAAGTATTAACAGATTTAGTTGTCCTTTGCGATCATCTTAAGAGGAACATGATGAAAGATGGTGACGTAAGTGAAAAAGAGATCGATGAAACAATTATAAATGCGGTTAAGATTGGACTGAAAGGCTTGTCGAAGAAAGAAGCTCATCCAGACGATATGAAGAACATTGACTGGAATGCGGATCACGTAAAGAAAGCAGTGGACAGGCTGTTTGATGTGTTGTTTGGTGGAGTCATTAAGGAGGAGTAGGTATGGCTTATTACAATACTTGCCCACATTGTGGATGTAATTTAGATCCAGGTGAGCGATGTGACTGTTTGAAAGAGCAGAATCGCAAGGAACGGAGTTGTTCTGAAAGACTGAGGAAACAAATCACAGAAGAGTGTACAGGTCAAATGGTTTTTCAGGAGGCAATTGCATGATACCAGGATATGATGATTGGAAAACAACACCTCCAGATGATCAAGTTCCAGTAATCTTATGTGATTGTTGTGGGTGCGCATTATATGAAGGTGATTATTTTTATGATATTAACGGTGAAAGAATCTGTGAGGATTGTTTGATAGATGGTTATAGGAGGATGTTGTAATGGCTTTAAAATCATATGATGAAATGCGAAAAATTGATGTGAAGCCCTTTTGTGAAAAGAGAGATGGACTGGATTATTTAAATTGGGCGATGTGTATAGATCTTTTGCACAAGAATGGGGCAAAAAAAGCATACTGGGAGCCAATCGAAAATGAGAAAACAGGAAATAGCTTAAGAATGTCGGATGTTGCATTTGTGGATAAAAATGGTGTTCAGAATAGGTGTTATGAGACACGAATCCGTGTCGTGATCGATGATAATGTTTATGAGATGCAGACGCCTGTTATGAATGGAGCGAACCCTGTAAAAGATAACTCCATGAGTCAGCAAAGAGTTTGGAATAGTATGTGTCGAGCGTTTGTAAAATGTGTAGCTATACACACAGGTTTGGGTTTTGATTTGTGGTTAAAAGAAGAATACAACAAAATGGAAAGTCAGATTCCATATACCGGAGAAAAGACAGCTTCAGAAGCTAAGATTAAGACAATTCAGAGTTTATGTGTAAGTCATGGCATTGATGGTGATGCTTGGGTTGTCAGTAATGGAAGAACCTGGGATACACTTACGGAGACAGAGGCTGCACACATGTTGAAGGCATTAAAAGATCGGTATGGTGATGATTAGTGAAATTCACTGGAAAGTTAAAGGAACCAATTATTGATTACATAACAGGGCGTTTGACGTTGCTATTTGAGCCTTGTGAGGACTTCCGAGAGGCTTATGAGGAATTCAAGGATTGCGAAAAACTAAGCTTGGAAATCAAAAAATACAGGCGAAAGAGGAGTCTCGATGCTAACGCTTATTACTGGGTGCTTTGCACGAAGCTTGCAAAGGTTCTGCAAGTATCGAACCAAGAGATACACAACAAAATGCTCCGGCTGTACGGACAACTAGAAATCTTTGAGGGGAAAGCTGCATGTATTACCATACCAGATACAGAACTGGCAGAAAAGAAGGTGAATAACGCGATGGATTATCACCTTCAGCCTACTTCGCAGGTGCGAGAGGGTTTGGATGGGATTATGTATCGGACCTATAAGCTGTTAAGAGGTTCTCATACATATAACAGCGAAGAGATGGCGAGGCTGATCACTGGACTTATAAGCGAGTGCAAAGATGCAGGTATCTCAGATGCTGAAATCGCAACGCCGGACGAGAAGCGGTTGTTAAAGGAAAGATATGGTGTAGAGATATGAAAAGATTATGGAGTATCTTTACGGACGATATGGACTGCTGCATGTACACAGGGAGATATGGGGTTGAACGACATCACGTTTTTAGCCATACACCAAGAGAACGAAAATTGTGTGAGAAGTACGGTTTTATAGCTCCATTGTTTCCAACGCTTCATCCGAACGGGGTGCATGCGGGGAAAGAAGCCAGTAAGGTTGATAAGGAGTTAAGGCGAAGATGCAAGGAATATTATATAGCACACTACGGAACAGAAGAACAGTTCCGGAAAGAATTCTATTATGTTAGTTAGCCGGAAGGCTTGCTATAGGTACCAGTCGAAATGTACCTAGTGTATCGCATGTAACTTTGAAAAGATGTTTTCTGGTGCCGGTATTTCCGGCACTGGGGAAAGGAGCAGATAGCATTGCGAATATGAGTAATTATGTCAAAATCAGCCGGAAGATCTTAGAGTGGGGCTGGTACAGAGATGAACATACAAAAAGCCTTTTTCTGCATTGTCTTCTCAAGGCAAATTGGAAAGACGGAGAGTTTAAAGGAATTGTGATTAAAAGAGGACAGTTTGCAACCTCAATCCCCAAGCTTCAAGTTGAATTGGAATTAACTTCGAATGAAGTTAGGACTGCAATTAAACATTTAAAGAGCACAGGCGAAATCACAGTCAGATCATATAGCAAATTCTCCGTAATTACGGTGGTTAAGTACGATAGTTACCAATGTGAATCACAGGCAGAATCACAGACAGATAACAGTCACACCACAGACAAGGCACAGCCTATTAACAGTCTATTAACAACAATAGAAGAAGGGAAGAAGAATAAGAAGGAAAGAAAGGAAAATATAAGTAATAGTGTGCGGTTTACACCGCCCTCTCTCGAAGAGGTGCAGGACTATTGCAAAAGTCGATGTAACGGTTTGGATGCTCAAGCCTTTGTAGACTTTTATTCCTCGAAAGGCTGGATGATTGGAAAAAATAAAATGAAAGACTGGAAAGCTGCTGTACGCACCTGGGAGCGTAAGAGTCAGACAAGGCAGGAAGAGACCGCCAAACATGACCGGATAAGTGAGGTGGATAGCTGGTGACAAGAGAAGAGTTTAAAAACATCGTGAAAGCTATGCGAGGGGGGTATACAAGATGTCCGGTGACAACCCAACAGATATTTGACGAATGGTATCTGTTGCTCGCAGATATGGATTACAAGACCGTTTCAAGGAATTTGATGAGGCATATTCGCTCAAGCAAGTATGCACCGACGATCGCGGAGTTAAGGCAGGAACAGGCGGTAGGGTTTTGCAATTTCACAAGCAGAAACTACGATATGCGGAAACTTGAACTGGCACTTTTGGGAATTAAGTCAGTGGAACAGATAGAAGAAATAAAGGAGAAGTAAGGATGGCAGTTATAAGGAGCATTAGAGGTGGAAGCGCCGGACTGAATGAAGAAGATCGTTTGACTCTTGCTGGGCTGTTAGTGAAAGCAGGATATCGGGTACAGATCGGTTATCGGGTTGTGCCGGGAAACGCTAAGGGAAAGAAAGAGTATACGGTGGAGTATGAGGAGCCAGGAGGTGAACAATCATGAGGATAGATCAGATCAAGATTGATGAGTGGTATGACATTCCCGGATATGGAGGGAAATATCAGATCAACTACTACGGAAATATCCGGAGAGCACTGAAGAATGGACGATATAAAGAGATACATCCATTTATTAAAAAGTCAAATGGTCGCAGATGTGTAAAGTTAAATTGCAAAGAGCATGTGGTAATGAAGCTTATGCAGAGAACGTTTTATGGGGAACTTAAAGACGGTTGTGTTGCTTATCATAAAAATATGTGCATTACAGACGATATATTGAGCAATATCGGTATTAGTACAAGAGAGCAACTTGGGAAAATAACAGGAAGAAAAAATAATTGTGAGAGATCTGTCGTAAAAATAGACAGCTGCGGTCAGATCATAGATTTTTACAGATCCGTTCGTGAGGCAGGAAGGAAGAATCATATGTCTTATCAAACGATTCTTGACCGGATCAACGGGAAAGTAAAGAGTTTGTATGCTCCGGATGGTTATGTATATGTCAAAGAAAAAGATAGTGAGATTCAAAAAGCAATCCGGAAAATCGAGCTTGAAAATAGAAAAGAGAGTGGTGTGTCATTTGTAAGCGCACCAGATGTAGTATTTGATTTTTAGAAAAAGCATTTTGTTGACATCAACAAAATGATAGAAAGGAGTCGGAACTCTGGCCGGAGAAAAGACATGTCAGTTCCTTTCAAGAAGATGGATTATTTGGAATTTTTAAAAACAAAGATAGAGATCGCACCGGAAAGCGGGTTCGAAATAGAACAGGGGAAGATCAACAAAGCATTACTGCCACATCAGAGAGATGCGGTGGCATGGGCGTTAAAAGGCGGAAGAAGAGCACTGTTCGAGTCGTTCGGACTCGGCAAGACGGTGCAAGAATTAGAGTTCTGCCATCAGGCAGCAGTGCACGAAGGTGGCAGGGCACTTATCGTATTGCCACTGGGAGTAAAACAGGAATTTACCAGAGACGCGGTAGAACTCTTAGGTTACGAAAAACCGGAATATTGCCGGACAATGGAAGAGGTAGAGAAGTCGAAAAGTGAGATTGTGATTACCAACTATGAACGTGTTAGAGATGGAGATATCCGGCCGGATTATTTTTCAGCGACATCCCTGGACGAAGCGAGCGTGCTTCGGTCATTCGGAAGCAAGACTTATCAGACATTTCTGGATAAGTTTAAGAATGTACCATATAAGTTAGTGGCAACCGCAACGCCATCCCCGAACCGGTACAAAGAGCTGATTCATTACGCAGGATACTTAGAGGTCATGGACACCGGACAAGCGCTGACAAGATTTTTTCAAAGAGACAGCACCAAAGCCAATAACCTAACATTATATCCGAATATGGAAGATGAGTTCTGGTTGTGGGTAAGCAGCTGGGCACTATTTATTACCAAACCATCGGACTTAAATGCGGAGTATTCCGATGATGGATATGAATTGCCGCCGCTGGAGGTCCGATGGCATGAGATACCGGTACACTATGGAGATGCTACGGAAAAAGATGGGCAGATCACTCTTTTTCAAGACGCGGCAGCAGGATTAAAAGAAGCAGCGGAAGTTAAGAGAAACAGCATAGACGTCCGTGTTGAAAAAATGAAAGAAATCGTAGAAAACGCGCCAGACGATCACTTTGTATTGTGGCATGATCAAGAAGCAGAGCGCCATGCGATCAAGAAAGCGCTGCCGGAGACAGTTGACATCTATGGTTCGCAGGACTACGACACAAGAGAAAAAAGGGTCATAGACTTTTCGGAGGGAAGAATTAAGCTATTTGCTACAAAGAAATCTCTTTCCGGCTCTGGGTGCAATTTCCAGAAGCATTGCCACCGAGAGATTTTTCTCGGCATCGATTATGAATTCAATGATTTTATTCAGGCGGTACATAGATGTTATCGTTTTCTGCAAAATAAGCCGGTTATTGTTGATATTATTTACATGGAAAACGAAAGGCAGATCAAAGAGACACTATTGCGAAAATGGGAAGATCATAATCACATGGTCAAGAAAATGATAGAAATCGTGAAAAAATACGGTTTATCATCTGCAAAGAAAGAAGAGAAAATGAAACGGAAGATGGGAGTGAAAACGGTGAGAGTAGAAGGGAAAAATTATGAAGCAGTCCATGATGATTGCGTGGAAGAGACAAGAAGAATGCAGAGCAACAGTGTAGGATTGATACACACGTCTATCCCGTTTGGAAATCACTATGAATACAGTGCAAACTATAATGATTTTGGACACAATCAGAACACAGAGCGCTTTTTCGAGCAAATGGACTTTTTAACGCCGGAATTATATCGGATTCTGGAGCCAGGAAGAGTGGCAGCCATCCACGTGAAAGACAGAGTATTGTTCGGAAATGCAACCGGTACAGGAATGCCGACGATAGAGCCATTCCATGCCCAGTGCATTGAGCACTACATGAAACATGGGTTTCAGTATTTCGGAATGATTACGGTCGTTACGGATGTGGTACGTGAAAATAATCAGACGTACCGGCTGGGATGGTCAGAGCAATGTAAGGATGGTTCCAAAATGGGAGTCGGATGTCCGGAATATGTGTTACTTTTTCGCAAACTTCCGAGTGATCGTTCCAATGCATACGCAGATGATCCAGTAAAAAAGAGTAAAGAAGAATACACAAGAGCGCAGTGGCAGATTGATGCACATGGCTACTGGAGAAGTTCCGGTGACCGCTTGGTAAGCAAAAAAGAATTGAAAGAGATATCCGTGGCGAACTTACAGGCAGTATATAGAAAATACAGCAGAGAGTCGGTATACAGTTACGAGGAGCATGTTAAACTTGCGGAATCTCTGGATAAAGATGGAAAGCTTCCAGCCACTTTCATGGTAGTAGCGCCGGGGAGTTGGAATGATTTGGAAGTATGGGACGACATCAACCGAATGCGGACACTGAATACAACACAATCCAGAAGACGTAAGCAGATGCACGTATGCCCATTGCAGTTGGATATCGTGGAAAGAATTATCAACCGTTACAGTAACGAGGGCGATCTTGTTTATGATCCATTCGGAGGACTTATGACAGTCCCGATGATGGCTGTGAAAATGAAGCGCCGGGGAAAGGGCTGTGAATTAAATGCAGATTACTTCCGGGACGGAGTGGGATATCTTCAGGAGGCAGAAACCGAGATGGAAACGCCAACGCTGTTCGATTTTATACAACCATAGAAATGAGAAGTGGCAGCAGGAGGAAAGATAGAAATGACAGAAGAGGAAAGAAGAACGCTCTTTTTCAAAATGATCGAAATACAGTTAAGAGGTGCAATATGCAGAGATCAAGAAATCAATATGAGAGGACAAGTGGCTATGGCATACGCACTGGAGATCATAACCGAAAAAGAGCAGGGAGAGATACTGGAAATGATAGAGGAAAATCGCAACCAATAGTATAGAACCCATACCAGTAGTATAGATTTTATAGCAAAAATCATAACCAGTAGTGCGTGTCCTATACTACTGGTTGGGTTAGACTGGATTAACTAAATTTAATATTTAGGAGAGGATGGTAAACAATGGCAAAGTATAGAAAGAAACCAGTTGAGATTGAAGCATTCCAATATGATGGAGATTTAAAAGGTTCAGACGGAAAATATTATGTTCCAGAATGGGCAATAGAAGCATTTGAAAATGGAACATTAATGGATATGTCTTTTTCACCGTTACATCCTCCATGTGATTTGTATATTAGAACATTAGAGGGATATATGCGTGCCAGAGTGGGTGATTACATCATTAAAGGCGTAAATGGAGAACTTTATCCATGTAAGCCGGATATATTTGAGAAAACATATGAAAAAGTGGATTAAATTAGGAAAAAGAGAGACTTAATAAGTTGTGCTATATGCAAGAAACTGAACGGTAATGCTAGTGGAATGAAGTTTATTAGAATCGAAGTGGAGGAATAGTAAATGAACGTACTAGAAAAGATTTTGGAAGAGATAGGAGTATCTGAAAGAATTCGATTTTCAAAGTATACAGAACTGTTAATTGCTGTGAAAGATGTGGAGAAGATTATTCGTTCTCACATGGACGAAATGCCAAAATGTAATAATTGCAGTAGATGCGAATGGTATCGGATTGGATATAGAGACGGTGGGCGTATTAATGTTGAAAATATAAAATCAATTAATAAGGAAATGGAAGATTATCTTTTTGAAAAGTATTGCGTAGAAGGATTCGATGAAGAGTTAGATAAAATTTTCAATAAGTATTTAGTTTTATGTGGAGATGCGGATGTTTCTAGCAACTACAAATCTTTAGAAGATGTCGAAATAGAGCCAGCATCGGAAGAATTTTTAAAAGATTGTGCAGAGATTGCGAAAAGGTATAAAAGAAATATTGACGGTTGGAATCCGGTAGAAGAAGGATTGCCGGAAGAAGGGCAAAAAGTTTTGGTTTGGTATGAATATTCCCGATACGGAGAATACAATCGCATGTTTAAAACATATGGTATCGGTTGGCAATTTGATGGACATTGGAGCGGTGATATGAGTGGAACAAAAGCAAGATGTATTGCATGGCAGCCACTTCCAGAGAGGTACAAGGGTGGTGATGATCGTGCATAAAGAACGCAGAGACAGACACCTGCAGAAGCTGGATAGGGAGCAGCACCATGAGGAGCTGGAAGAAGGTCAGGTATCGGATAAGGCACTGGAACGCTTCCAGAGACCGCCGTATCAGATCACGGACGTAACGGGGTATATGGCAAAGAAATATGACATTAAAAGGGAGATGGAACCATGAAGCACGATAGTTGTAATCTAGAGGGGTATGAGCGTTTATGTGTCGCCGTGGTAGAGCAAGCGGTTAAAGACTATAGAAGAGCGCTCCGTAGGCTGTACAATCATCCAGATGACAGAGCAGCATTACAAGGGAAAGCGGAATGTGAACGGTTTTTCCGTAGGGATATAGGGATGTATTCTGACCTAGATGGAGAAATGATCATAAATGCGATACAACGGATGGTAAATAAGGAGATGGAGTGTTGATAAGTATTAGTAGGCATAAGCAGAACAAGCGAGAACTAGAGATAATCGGGCGACAGTTGAACAGGCTGTATGCTCAGCTTGAGAATGTACCAGAGATATCTGGGAAAGTAACGAGATCTAGTACAGATTTCCCGTACATAGAAGAACACGTTACCGTTCGGATGGACGAACCAAGGGCAGCAACGGTTATCAAGGATCGTATCCGTGGAAAAGAAAAAAGGCAGAAAGAACTGATGGAAGAAATTAGAAAAACGGAAGAGTCTGTCGCTTTTCTTCCAGAAGGAATTGAGAAGCAGATCATGGAGATGGTATATCTGGAGGGGATGAGTCAAACTGATGCAGCGGAGATGCTGGGGTATACGCAGGCAAGGGTATCCCAGATTATAAGAAACACATTGAAAGATTTATAACATTTATAATTTAGATGTGTTATAATTATTCTAGAAAAGCTAGAATTACTTCCAGCTCCCACCCCCGCCCGAACAATATAAAATCTTAGAAAGTACACCTTGTAGAAATATGAGGTGTATTTTATTGCATAATGTTGAAATGTGGGATATTATGGAAATAGGTTCGTTAATGAAAGATGAGAGGGGGAAAGAATATGTTGGATAATTTTTCATTATTACCCAAGGAAGCGTTTGAGGCACTAGGAGATTTTGGCAATAATTTGTTGGATAAGCTTTCGAGTGCTGTTGGATTTGCTTTTATTCCACGGGGAAAAAGAAAAGATATGGAGGAAGCAGTTCAATTTTTTGTTGATGAAATAAAGAAGAATGATTCAATGCCACTGTTGGCAAGAGCGGCTACAATAAGTTCTGCTAGAAAGACAATTAAGGCATATATTAACCAAAACGACATAGTAGAAATAGCATTAGGTAATTTATCTGATGATTCAGATATAAAAGGTGTTGAAGATGATTGGTTGTCTAATTTTATGGATAAAGCAGGAAATATATTCAGAGAAGATATGAAGTTGATATTTGGGAAAATATTAGCTGAAGAATGCAATAAACCAGGATGTATTTCAAGGTCATTGGTAAACACATTAGCAACAATGGATAGGATGTCTGCAAATTCATTCAGAAAGCTGTGCACATATGTAATTACTGTAACTATAGATGGTGAGTTAGATCCCGTTGTGGCAATACCAAGCGTTACTGATTTTGAAAAGTATAGAATAGATATGCAATTTGGGGAGATTGTAGATTTAACTAGTTTGGGACTTACAGAATATGAACCTTTAACTGGATATTTGATTCCTAGTGATGAAGAAGAAATAGTAATTTATGGAAACAAAAGATTTAAAGTTAAAATTCCACAAAAGGATCTTCCATGCGGACAGGTGAACTTAACAAGAAGTGGAAGTGAGTTATTCAAAATAATTGTACCAGATGTAGATTGGAAATATTTTGATAAAATGAAAGAATATTGGAAAGAGAAAGGGATTGAAATATCTGAGATGTGACAATTCAGAGCACCCTCCGGGGTGCTTTTCTCATGCAGAAATATGGATACATAGCTTAGTTGGTGAGAGCATCCGGCTCATAACCGGGCGGTCGCAGGTTCAAGTCCTGCTGTATCTAGTAATAAAAAATAGATGGATTGGAAGGTGGTGAAGTGGCAGGTTATGAAAACATAAAAGATAAAGGATTTGGCAATCGAACCACGGGGGAACTACGAGAGATTGCAATAAAAGGCGGTAAAGCAAGTGGAGAAGCGAGGCGCCGGAAAGCAGATTTCCGGAAGACGCTGAACATGCTTTTGACCGCTAAAATAGATAGTGAAGAATGGAAACCGGTTCTAGAGGCGCTTGGTATTGAGTGTACTTTGGAATCGGCTTTATTGATGGCGCAGATCAAAGAAGCTCTCATGGGAAATACTAAGGCTGCTACCTTTGTAGCTAAGTATTCCGGACAGTCTGCAGAACCAGAAGAGAACATTCGGAATCGGGAAGCAGATACAGAACTCAAGAAAGCAAGAAAACAATCTGTTACAGGAGAAAATGAGACGGAAGAGGCGATTGAAAAGCTGGATCAGATATTAAAAGGAGTATATGAGAATGCAGTTAAGCAGCAAGCAGAATGAGTATATCGTAAATGCGACTCATCGTTGGAACATTAAGTCGGGTGCGGTCCGTTCTGGTAAATCTTATGTAGATACTGCCTTTGTAATTCCTTTTCGGATTAGAGAAAGAGCAGGAAAGCCGGGGCTAAATGTTATACTTGGCGTATCCAAAGAATCTATCGAACGAAACGTCTTACAGCCGATGCGAGAAATCTATACGGATAAGCTGATTGGTACGATTAACAATCGGAACATTGCAAGGATATGCGGGGAGGATGTATATTGCCTTGGCGCTGAAAAAGTTAGCCAGGTAGCAAAAATACAGGGAGCATCCATCAAGTATTGTTATGGCGATGAGATTGCGAAGTGGAACAAAGAAGTGTTCCAGATGTTGAAATCCCGTCTTGATAAACCGTACAGCTGCTTTGATGGATCCTGCAATCCGGAGAACCCAACACACTGGTTAAAAGAATTTCTGGATAATGTGGAACTGGATATATACCTTCAAAGATACACGATATTCGATAATCCATATCTTCCCGAAGAATTTGTGCAGCAGCTTTGCAAGGAATACGAAGGTACGATCTATTATGACAGATTGATTTTGGGGTTATGGAAACGTGCAGAAGGAGCAATCTATAAGAGATTCGCAGACAATCCAGAGTCATTCCGGTGTCAGATTGTAGATGAGCCCGCGCCGGATAAAGAGTATAAGCAGTTTCGAAAAGAAGATATTACTTCAATAGAGATTGGCCTTGACTTTGGAGGAAATCAGTCCGGTCATTCTTTTGTCGCAAGGGGATATACAGATGATTACAGAGACGTGATTGCACTGAAGTCTCGCAGGATCATGCCAAAGGACGAGAATGAGGATATCGACAGTAATATGTTAGATGCCATGTTCTGTGAGTTTGTGCAGGAGGTAATAGATAAGTATGCAGTTGTCGTGAAACGTGGAGATTATGTGGAATATTGCAATGTGGAAACGGTTTACTACGACAATGCGGAGACAGTTCTTGGTAATTCTATCAGGAACGCCGTAGAAAAGCAGTTTCCGTGGATCAGCGTGAGGAAGGCAAAGAAAGAGATTATCAATGACCGGATCCGATGTACCGTCAAGCTCATGGGGGCAGGACGGTTTTTTATTACAGAAGATTGCGAATCTCTTCAGACTGCCTTTTCTGATGCGGTCTGGAATAAAGAGGTTGTCGGAAAGGATGAGCGTTTGGACGATGGCAGCACAGATATCGACAGCTTGGATGCATTCGAGTACACGATAGAGCGGGATATGAAATACCTGATAGAAGAGGTGGAAGATGGGACTATTTGAAAATATGTGGAAAGGAATAAGGCGTATGTTTGGGTATACAACACTGAAAACAATCGTCGGGAAAGACGTAGCTCTATCTAGCAGGATGATAGATGCGATTAACGAGTGGAAAAACATGCTTAATGGGAATGCCGAATGGCTGACTGATTCTATTGAATCTCTTCGGATTGAGCAGGGGATATGCAGAGAGTTCGCCGATGTGGTGCTGTCTGAGATGGAGTCTAATATCAGTATAGATCGCTTGAATCAGTCGTATCAAAAGGCGATTTCTGGACTGAATGAAAACCTGCAGGATGGTTTAGGACTTGGATCTTTTATTTTAAAGCCTCTAGGGGCGGACAAGGCAGAATTTGTCACCGCGGATAAGTTCGTTCCGATCTCATTTGGGGACGATGGGAAACCGACAGATATTGCATTTTTCACGCTGAAAAGAGTGGGAGAAAACGATTACTTCACGAGGGTGGAAAGGCATTATTTTGAAGACGGTAACCTTGTAATTTCAAACAAATGTTATCATTCGCAGGATTCTTCGGATATCGGGCAGTCTTGTTCCCTGGAAGAAGTGGAAGAATGGGCAGGTATCAACCCAGGTCCAGTAATGTTTCGAGGGATGCAGCAGATGGACTTTGGATATTACCGGAACCCGATTAAGAATAACATAGATGGCTCAGCGTGTGGCGTGTCTATCTTCGACGCTGCCAGAGAACGAATTAAGAAAGCAGATCTGCGAGGAAGTCAACTTGACTGGGAATATGAATCCGGTGAAAGAGCAATTCACGTAGCTACTAGGGCGCTCAAACATGATAAGGCTACTGGGCGCTTCGGCATGGCAAGGCTTAATAAGAGATTGTACAGGGGCTTAGAGTTAGACGCTGGCAAAGATCAAGAACTTCTGAAAGAGTATTCACCAGAACTCAGAGACGAAGCCTATAAGCGTGGGCTTGAAGAGGTAAAGAGAGAGATAGAATTCATTGTAGGGCTTGCTTATGGAGATCTGTCTGATGTGCAGGAGGTATCGAAGACAGCAACAGAGATCAAGGTATCGAAGCAGCGCAAGTACAACCGTGTTAATGCGATAGAAGAAAAGCTCGAAGAGTGCCTGAGAGACTTTGTGGCAGGCTTGGCGTTTTACAACAAAATGTACCGCTCTGGATACGAGCTTAGTTGTAAATTCAGTGACTCCATTTTGACCGATGAAGAGTCGGAACGTCAGCAGGATCGGCAGGATGTATCTATGGGCGTTATGAGCCACGCAGAGTACAGAGCCAAGTGGTACGGCGAGACATTGGAAGAGGCAGAAGAGAACCTGCCAGCACAAAGTCAGGTGATGGAGTAGGATGCGAAAAGAATACCAGGACAAGATGGTTGATAAAATGACTGCCAGGTTTACTGCTCTTGAAGGCAGGATTATGCAAGATATTGTCCGCAGGATTAATATGACAGGAAAAATCACAAGCACTGCAGACTGGCAGATTAACCGGCTTAAGATATTAGGCTATTCTTCTGAGGATATCGAGGCATCTCTGAAGGAGACATTGAACGCCACATATCCAGAAATGTTTGAATTGTACGATCAGGTGATTAACTGGGAATACGTTAGGAATAAGGATGTATACGAACAGATTAACGCTGAGTATATCCCTTACGAAGAGAATGAACAGTTGCAGCAGATTATGGAAGGCATTAAGAGGCAGACAAGGGATGAGTTGGACAATATCACGCAGTCACTAGGGTTTTATCTCGACTATGGAGATGGAAAGCGAATTCTAACACCTCTTGCACAGGTGTATCAAGGTTTTCTTGATGCTGCATGTATGGACATCGTATCCGGTGCCTTTGATTATAACTCGGTTCTCAGGCGAGTAGTCACACAACTGACCAATAGCGGGCTGAGACAGATAGATTATGTATCTGGTAGAGCGAACCGGATTGACGTAGCAGCACGAAGAGCGATTATGACAGGTATGTCTCAGATAACAGGGAAGATCACAGACTACAATGCTGAGAAGCTGGGTGCAGATCATTTCGAAGTCGCTTGGCACTCTGGAGCTCGACCAACCCACGCAGTGTGGCAGGGAAAGGTTTGGACGAGGGAACAGCTTGTTAATGTGTGTGGTCTTGGTAGTGCTACAGGTCTGTTAGGCGTTAACTGCTATCACGAATATTATCCATTCTTTCCGGGCATTTCCGAACGCAACTGGACGGATGAGTGGCTGGAAGAGAAAAAGCGGCAAGAGAATATTCCGAAAACCTTCGGTGGGAAAGAGTACACCTTGTACGAAGCGAAGCAACAGCAGAGAAAAATGGAAACAGCCATGAGGGCGCAACGTGAAAAGGTGAAACTTTTGGAAACTGGTAACGCTGATCCGGATGATGTGATGCTTGCAAGAGCGAAGTATCAGGGGCAGTTGAATGAATATAGCCGATTCTGTAAGAAGATGGGGCTGACAGAAGAAAGAGAGCGTATCTATTACGATATGCGCGGTTTTATAGCTTCAAATACAAAAATTCAGAATGCAAGATATACAACGGATATGATTCGAAATGCTGACAGAGATTCAAAACAGTATTATCGGTACAAGAATATCATTGGAGCTGATATTGGAAGTCTTGAGAAGTTCCGGCAGATGAAGTATAATGAACCTGAGAAATATAGTGCATTGAAAAAGAAAGTCGATACGTATTCTGATATTGATAAAAAGGAATGGTCTCTTGAATTTAAACAGAAGTCAAAAGACGCGTATGTGAGATTTGAAAAAGAGGGTATATATTTGTCTGTTCACGCATTGAGCCGACTGCCGAGATTGAATCAGCCGGGGTTACCAGAGGTTTCAGAAGAAACATTGATGAAATTCATTAATGGAATACCTAAATATACTGAGGGCGAGAATAAATTAGTTTACTTCGATGCGGAACTCCAATTAGTGGCGATTAGGAATAAAATAACAGGCGATATAGTGTCAGTTGTAAGGCGTAAAAATCCTAAGGAGGTGTGGGAAGATGTTTAATAAAATTATGAATTACATCAAGGAATTTTTGGAAAATACACCTGATGATATCTATGATTTTTCGTGTGAGCTAGAAGGTTTGCTGATAGTGCATTATGATGAAATGCATGAAGAACAGCCAAAGGCTACGGAAATACTGAATGATGAGACGCCAGATGTATGTGCTTTGGGGGAACCTGGTATGAAACCGGAAGAAATAGAGGATTTTAAAAGAAAATTAAAAATCGAATATGACAAGGCTATGAAAGCAATTGTATAGATACCACCCATTCTTCGTGAGTGAGTGGTATTTTTGTACCCAATTTATGATCTCTCGGAATCCTGAGTGATTATAGCCAGCAACGTTGGCAATGAACTTT
>ERZ826396.1932-NODE-1932-length-19675-cov-2.751580_pt1 | contig 19675 bp, 18 predicted proteins | sample MGYA00519926_ERZ826396 | MGnify/ENA primary metagenome ERZ826396 (study PRJEB31778, sample SAMEA3449230) | human gut metagenome | biome: human gut; feature: human-associated habitat; material: faeces | place: United Kingdom | collected 2010/2012 ... | reverse complement strand
CGGCGGCGATGCGGCCCAGACCTGCGAAGATGAGCGGCAGGATGACGGAGAGGTTCTTGGCCCAGCGGAACCAGTCGTCCCCGGGGATGTTGGCTATCCATAGCGGAATGGTGACGAGCGACACCACCCACACCCACATCGACGTGCGGTAATGCCGTCGCATGAACTCGGTGAGCAGCATGAGCAGCACGGTGTAGACAACCATCGAGATCGGCGTGACCCACACAGGCACGGTCATGGCGAAACCCCTTCCCCCGGTGAAGCGGCAGCTGCCGTGGAACGGCATGCGATGCCGGCAACGTTGACGCCGCCAGTCTAGCATCGCCGGCCATGCCGCTTCTTTCACAAACCGCCCTCCCGTGTGAAAGACTTCGCCTGCGAGCGCCCCGTATACTGCGGGCAAACGCGCGGTGGGCGAGGGGCTCATACGTGCACGGGCTCGCATGAAGGGGGCGATCCTCGTGGGTATCCTGTACCAGGCCGAAGATCCGCTGTACTGGGCCATCTGGCTGTTCATCCTGTTCGCACTCATGGCGTTCAACGAGCTGGGGCGCGTGAAGCTGTGGGCCGGCATCGCGCTGTTCGCGGTGGTGCCGCTCGTGCTCACCGTCTTCGTGTGGCCCACCACGGCAGCGCCCGGCAACCCGTACGGCACGGGCACGTGGTTCAACTGGGTGAAGACGTACTCGGCGCTGGCGGGCTGCCTCGGCTTCATCGCGCTGCGCTTCGTGAAATGGCGCGGCGCGGACGGCCGCACGCACCACCTCTACGAGAAGCGCTGGGCGCTCTGCTTTCCGCCGCTCATCCTGGCCATCAACATCGCCGAGGCCGTGATCCGCGACTTCCAGGTGTTCGGCTTCGGGTTGTGGCAGGGCGGCATCGTAGAGAACCTGTGGACCATCTCCGGGCCGTGGAACATCATGAACGGCATTGCCGGCATCCTGAACATCGTCACCATCTGCGGCTGGTTCGGCATCTTCATCTCGAAGGACTCCGCCCGCGACATGATCTGGCCGGACATAATCTGGGCGTGGATCATCGCCTACGACCTGTGGAACTTCGCCTACACGTACAACTGCATCTCCGACCACTCCGCGTACTGCGGCCTGGCGCTCTTGCTGGCGTGCACCATCCCCACGTTCTTCATCAAGAAGGGGGCGTGGCTGCAGCATCGCGCGCAGACGCTCGGGCTCTGGATTATGTTCGTGATGACGGTGCCGCAGTTCGCCGACGTGCTGGCGCCCATCCCCACCACGCACAATCCCGCGGCGTTCTTCGCGGTGAGCCTGCTCGCGCTCGCCTCGAACGTGGCGCTGGCCGTGTTCCAGTTCCGCCGCATCCGGCAGCGCAAGCTCAACCCGCTCACCGACGAGCTGTACGTCGACACCAAGGCCTACCAGCGGGTCGTGGAGGAGAACAGCTAGGCCGCGCGCATGTCCGGCGCCTCTTCCCTCCCGTATAATGGACGCGTGCAGGAGCACCCCGCGCGCGTCCATGCGCGCTTCGGAGCGAGGGGAGGGGCCATGCGGCTGGGCACCAGGCAGACCAGATACGCGCCCGTGCAGCGCGAGTGCGGTCGCTCGCTCGCCGAGAGTCGGCGCCTCACGGGGCCGGCCGGCGACATCATGCTGGCGGCGCGCTCCCTGTTCGAGCGCCAGGGCGTGGCGAAGACCACGGTGAAGGACGTGGCCGCCGAGGCCGGCGTCACGCGCGAGCTGGTGTACTACTACTTCGAGAACAAGCAGGCCGTCGTGGACGCCGTATTGGACGATTACGTGGAAGACCTGGTGGAGAGCGTCATCGTGTGGAACGAGTCGCGCCGGTTCGGTGACACGTCGGGGTCGCTGCGCGCGTGCATCGCCACGTTCCGCCGCGCGCTCTACGACGCCGAGGGCAACCAGCGCCCCATGATAGCCGTGCTGGAGGAGCTGGGCGTGCGCGACGCATTCGACGTGCGCGCCGTGCGCGAGACGGTGGACTGCATCAACGACAACATCGTGGCCGAGTACGCGGAATACCACCAGGTGGAGATAGAGTTCGTGTACGAGATGTTCTGCGTGGTCATCTTCGGCCTGGTGGGCCTCGTGAAGATCAACCCCGCCATCTCCGACGAGGCGCTCATGAAGGTGGTGGAGCAGGCGCTGCATCTGGACATGGAACCGCTCGACGCTCCCGACGAGATACGCCACCCCAACCCACCTGCGGCTACGTGCGAAGCGTGAAGATTGGCGCGCGCGTTGCCGGGGCGTGTTATAGTCGTCACCGACGCGTTGACTGTGGAACGCCTGGCATTTATATGCTTTGACCTCGTATTATACCGAGCGAGGCGGCGTATCCCGGATCGCGAGGGAGGTTTGACGAATGAGCGAATCCACGCGCGGCCTTGACCGCCGCACGTTTTTGACAGGCGCTGCCGCACTGGGCGCGGCCGTGCTTTTGAAGCCGGCTCTGGCGTTCGCCGAGCCCACCGCCGCCGACAAGCTGGCGGAGGCCGACGCCGTCCGCGCGCGCATCGTGGACATGCAGGCGCAGCTGGACGTGGTCACGGAGCAGTACTACAAGGCGCTCGACGAGCACGCGGCTGCCCAGCAGGCCGTTGCCGATGCCCAGGCGCGCATCGACGAGGCGACCGCGCAGATCGCCGGATTGCAGGAGAAGCTGGGCTCCCGGGCCCGCAGCATGTACCGCACCGGGCAGTCCTCGGTGCTCGACTTCATCATGGGCGCCACCACGTTCGAGGAGTTCGCCCAGAATTGGGATCTGCTGGAGAAGCTGAACGACAACGACGCCAGCTTCGTGCAGCAGACGAAGGACCTGCGCGCCGAGGTCGAAGCCGCCAAGGCAGAGCTCGAGCGCCAGGAGCAGATTGCAGCCGAGGCGGCTGCCGAGGCCCAGCGCATCAAGGAGGACGCCGAGCGCTCGGTGGCGGAGCTGCAGGCGCTGCTCGCCCAGCTGGACGCTGAGGCCCAGTCGCTGCTTGCGCAGGAGCAGGAAGCGGCACGCCAGGCCGAGATAGCCGCGGCGCGCTCGCGTTCGTACGGCTACTCGGGCACGACGTCGCCCGTTCCATCCCAGGGCTCCGTGGTGGACTACGCGCTCTCGCGCATCGGCTGCCCCTACGTATGGGGTGCGGCCGGGCCGGATGCGTTCGACTGCTCGGGCCTGGTTCGTTGGGCGTATTTGCAAGTGGGCATGTCGCTTCCGCACCAGACCGAGGCGCTGTACAACGCGGCGAAGGCTCGCCTTCCCGTTTCCCAGGCGCAGCCCGGCGACGTGCTGTGGGTGGGCTACGGCGACGGCTACAACGGCCACGTGGGCATCGCCTGCAATGCGGGCGGCACCCACTACGTGCATGCCCCCACGTTCGGCGCCCGCGTGCGCGATACCGACGGCCTTGGCTGGGCCGGCTTCACCCATGCGCTGCGGTTTTAGGCCGCCGCTCGGCCCGGTTCGCTTTTCGCATTGCCCGCACCCGCGCCGCTCCCGGCGCGGGTGCGCTATTATAGGATGTGCGCCCTCGGAGGCGCACGATGATATACCGAAGGAGCTTTCATGACTACGCTGTTCGTGAACGCCTGCATGCGCGGAGAGGACTCGCGCACGCTCGCACTGTGCCGTGAATACCTGCAGGACAAAGAAGAGGTCGTCGAAGTCGACTTGGCCACGCTCGGCCTCAAGCCGTTCGACGCCCAGATGGTGGCCTACCGTACCGAGAAGCAGAAGGCGAAGGCATGGGACGATCCCATCTTCGACCTGTCGCACCAGTTCGCCGAGGCCGATGAGGTCGTCATCGGCGCGCCGTACTGGGACCTGTCGTTCCCGGCGGCGCTCAAGGTGTATATGGAGCATGTGAGCGTGTGCGACATCGCGTTCCACTACACCGAGGACGCGCGGTGCGAGGGCATCTGCAAGGCGGACCGCCTCACCTATATCGCGTCGTGCGGCGGGTTCGTGGAGGGCGCGAACTTCGGCTACGAGTACTTCTGCGGCATCGCCAAGATGTTCGGCATTCCCGAGACGCGGTTCGTGGCCGCCGAGGGGCTGGATATCGTGGGTATCGATGTGGAGGCCCAGATGGACAAGGCCCGAGCCCAGATAGCCGCGCTCGACTAGCATGTCGTCGGCCGCCCATGACGCCGAGGGCCTCGTGGCCCTTGCACCTCCGCGCCTCGACCATCCGGTCCGGTTGTCCGACTACCTGGGTGCAGCCGGCGCGACCGTGATGATCCAGCGGGCGCTCAACTGCGTGGATTCCCGGTTGGTGGATCACGGCCTGCGGGTGGGCGCGATCATGGACGCCATGCTCGAGGCGGCGGGGTGGGAGCCGGCAAGGCGCCGCGACGCGTGCCTCATGGCGCTCATGCACGACATCGGCGCCTATTGCACCGAGGAGATCGATCGGCTCGTGGAGTTCGAGTCATGCGACGTGTGGGAGCATTCGTTCTACGGCTACCTTTTCTTCAAGGAGCTCTCGCCGTTGGCCGGCTATGCCGAGGTCGTGCTCTACCACCATATGCCCTATCGCCTGTTCACCGACCAAGATCCGGCGGTGCGTTTCCTCGCGCAGGTGCTGCAGGTGGCCGACCGCGTGGACATGCTGTTGCTGGAGCGTCCCCGGGCAAGCGCCGAGGAGGTGGCGCATGCGCTGGGGAGCGCTCCTGCGGGCCAGTTCTCGTTCGAGGCGACGGCCCTGTTCCAGGAAGCGGAGCGGCGCGCAGGCCTGCTCGGGCAGCTGCGCGGCGGTTTCGATGCGGGGGATGCGCTGCGCAAGGTGTCGGCTGCGGCCGATCCTGATGCCGCTGCGGCCTTCCTCGACATGCTCGTGCATGTCATCGACTTTCGCAGCCGCCACACCGTCACCCATACGGTGACCACGGCCTGGACGGCCTACGAGATAGCCCGCCGCCTGATAGCCGACGAAGCCGAGAGGGGCCGTGTGTACTGCGCCGCGCTGCTGCATGACGTGGGCAAGATCGGCATCCCGCTCGGCATTTTGGAGAAGCCGGGGCGCCTCGATGCCCGCGAGATGGCCGTCATGCGCACGCATGTGACCTTGACCGAGTCGATCCTGGCCGGTTGCGTGCCCAATGACATCGCCGCTGCGGCGGCCCGACATCACGAGAAGCTCGACGGCTCGGGCTAGCCGCGCGGCCTCGCGGCTGTCGAGCTGAAGATGGCGGACCGCATCATCGCAGTGGCCGACATCGTGAGCGCGCTGGTGGGCACCCGCAGCTACAAGGAGGCGTTCCCGAAAGAGCGGGTGCTGGAGGTGCTGGCCGACCAGCGCGACCGCGGGTTGATCGACGGTTCGTGCGTGGCGGTGATGGTGCGCGATTACGACGAGGTCATGGCCGTGGTGCAGCGCGCATGCCTTCCCGTCGCGGCGTTGTACGAGCGCGTGCAGCAGGAATACCGCTGGCTTTTGGACCAGCTGGCGCGCCATGAGGCGGAGCCTTTGACGGAGCCGGCCGCGCCGGTCGGCTGAACGGCGGGTACCGTGCGCCGCTCCAGGCCGATAATGACGGCCAGATGAAGGGGAGGAACAGGATCATGAAACGTTTGCTCATGGTGGTGGACTACCAGAACGACTTTGTGGACGGGGCCTTGGGTTTTCCCGGTGCCGAGAAGCTGGAGAAGCCCATCGCCGACAAGATCGCCGCGTACCGCGAGGCGGGCGACGAGGTGGCGTTCACCTTCGACACGCACCGGCGCGACTACCTTGACACGCAGGAGGGGAAGAACCTCCCCGTAGCGCATTGCGTGGAGGGCACGCCCGGCCACGACCTGTACGGCCAGGTGGCGGACTGCCTGCGCGACTCCGACACCGTGTTCTGCAAGCCGGCGTTCGGCTCGGCCGCGTTCTTCGAGCGCTGCCGCCAGTCGCAGCGTGCTGCCGACGCGGTGGGCAAGCTGCCGTTCGCGAGCATAGAGATCGTGGGCCTGGTGTCCAACATCTGCATCATCTCGAACGCCGTGCTGGCGAAGACCGCCTGCCCCGAGGTGCCCGTCATCGTGGACGCCGCCTGCACGGCCTCGTTCGACCCCGACCTTCACGAGAAGGCCCTCGACGTCATGGAAGGCCTCCAGATACAGGTGATCAACCGCTAGCAGCGCACCGTGGCGCGCCCTTGCGCCTGTGGCGTTGCGCGCGTATATTCTGCCTAGACGGGGGGATAGCGTGCCGGTGGACGACGTGCGAGGGGGAGCCATGGAGACGAAGTACACGACCTGCGTGTTCTGCGACGGGGGCTGTCGGGTCAAGGCCGAGGTCGACGGGGATCGGCTGCGCGTGCTGCCGGCTGATCCGGCATTCCCGGCCATCTGCCCGAAGGCGGGCATGGTGGATGCGTACCGCCTGCATCCCGACCGCGTGACCGTGCCGCTGAAGAACGTGGGCGAACGCGGCGAGCCGCAGTGGCAGGAGATGTCCTGGGACCAGGCGCTCGACGAGATAGCCGCGCGGCTGCGGGCGGTGGCGGACGCTTACGGCCCGGAGGCCGTGGCGTTCGCCGAGATGCCGCTCAACATGGGCTTCGGCGGCATCACCCGCCGCCTGATGAACTGCCTGGGCACTCCCAACTACACGGCGCCGGTGGCGCTGTGCATGGGCAACACCGCCCAGGTGCACCGGGCGGTGTACGGCTGGTTCGCCGGGGCGGACTGGGAGCGGACCGACTGCATCGTCTACTTCGGGCAGGACCGCGACCGCGAGCGCTGGCCCGGCGAGTACCTGGCTCTGAACGCAGCGCTCGAGCGCGGGGCGGTGCTCATCGAGGTCGACCCCCGCGAGACGGCCACGGCGAAGCGCGCGCACTACCACCTGCGCATCCGCTACGGCACCGATGCGGCGCTCGCGCTCGGGTGGATCAACGTCGTCATCGGGGAGGGGCTCTACGACCGCGCCTTCGTGGAGGGTTCGTGCACGGGCTTCGACGAGCTGGCCGCTCGGGCGGCGGAGTACCCTCCCGAGCGCGTGGCCGCCCTCTGCGGCATCGACGCCGAGCTCGTGCGCGAGACGGCGCGCGTGTACGCGCGGGCGCAGGCGGCCATCATCCCCTGGGGCGTGGTGGGCGACATGCAGCGCAACTCCACGTCGCTATTGCAGGCGCAGTGCATCCTGCGCGCCCTCTGCGGCTTCGTGAACAAGAGCGAGTCGGTGTGCGGGCCGGCGCTCGGAGGCGTGGGCAACGCCGAGCTGGCCGCGTTCGAGCTGCTGCCATCCGAGAAGCGCGCCCTCCAGCTGGGGCGCGGCGCCCATCCGCTGCTCACGTTCGCGGCCTCGGACCTCTACCGTCAGGCCAACGAGCGCGAAGGCGTGCCCTACGAGCCCGACCTGCTGGCCGAGTCGTGCGCCTGCGATCCGGCATCGCTGTTCGCCGCCATGCGCGGCGAGGGCCCCTACCCCGTGAAGGCCTTCTTCTCCGTGGCGAACAACACGGTGATGAGCTATGCGAACCAGCAGGGCATCGTCGACGCGCTCATGAACCAGGACCTCGTGGTGGCCTTCGAGCATTGGCTCACGCCCACGGCGCAGCTGGCCGACTACGTGCTGCCGGACGATATGTGGGCCGAGCGCGACGTGTTGGGGTCGCCGTTCGACGTGGGGCCGGCCTTCTCGACGGGGCAGGCGTTCCGCAGGCCGGCGGGCCAGTGCAAGAGCTGGTACTACGTGGTGAAGGGCCTGGCCGACCGCCTGGGCTTTGCGGAACGGTTCCCTTGGGCGAACGAGCACGAGCTGTACGATTGGCGGCTGGCGCCGCTCGGCCTCACGTGGGAGGACGCGTGCGCGCGGGCGCCGGAGCCCCTCCTACGCGAGCTGGCTGCGCCGGGACGGTTCGTCACGCCTTCGGGCAAGGTGGAGCTGGCCAGCTCCGTGCTGGCCGAGCTGGGCTTCGACCCGCTGCCCTCCTACGAGGAGCCGTCCGATCCCGGCTGCGAGGCCGCGCCGGAGGGAGCGTACCCTTACGTGGCGTTCGCGGGCTTCCGCGAGCGGAAGTCGTACAACACGAACCTGCACCAGATGCCCGAGCTGCGCGCGCAGGAGCCGGAGCCGCGGTTCTTCGTCAACCCGGCCGATGCGGCGGCCGAGGGCATAGGCGAGGGCGCCTGGTGCGTGGTGGAGACGGCGTACGGGCAGGTGGAGCTGTTGTCCCACCTGGATGAGGCGCAGCCTGAGGGCACGCTGCGCGTGCCGCACGGCTGGTGGAAGCCCGAAACGGCCCCGGGCGTCGCGGCCGGCTTGAGCGGCGCCTGCCTCCACAACGACGGCATGCTGTTCCCCGATGCGGATTGGAACCTCGATCCCGCCCAGGGCGTTCCGAACCTGCGCGGCGGCATCCATGCCCGCGTGAGGGCGAAGTAGCGGGCGGGCGTCGCTCGCTACTTCGCCCCAGCTGCTCGCGCGCCCCCTAGCGGCGGCGTGCGAACGCCTCGAGCACGAGCTGCGCGCGGGTGCCGATGGGCGTGTCGTTCTCGGCGAGGAAGCGCGGGACGTCGGCGATGGGCAGCAGGAACGGCTCGATGAGCTCGGCCGGCTCGGGTTGCGCGTCGGCCACGCGTTCCACCTGCGCGAACACCACCTGCACCGTCTCGTCGGTGAGGCCGGTGGACGAGAAGCCCGCCTGCGGCAGGGGGTCGAGCGCCGCGGCGGCGTTCATGTCGGCGCGCAACGCGTAGCCCGTCTCCTCGCGCAGCTCGCGGTCCACGGCTGCCGCCAGGTCCTCGCCCGGGTCCACGAGCCCGGCGGGGAACGCGATGCACCAGCTGTTCAACGGATAGCGGAACTCGCGGATGAGCAGCAGCCGGCCGTCGGGCGTCTGCGGCACGATGCACACGGCGTCGGATGCCGCGCTCTCGCCGCGCGCGTGCGCCTCCAGCTCGGCGCGGTACGCCTCCGGCCCCTTGCGCGAGGCGCTCTCGTACTCATAGGTCGAGCCGTCGGGCATCGTGTACGTCAGCACGTACTTCTTTATCCAGCCGTCGGATACTTGGCGCAGGCCGGCGAACGTGGGCGTGGGCGAAGCGGCGCTGGCGGTGGGGGCATTTGTGGCGCTGGCGGCTGCGCTGGTGGTGCCGTCGATAGTGGGGGCGGCTGGGGAGTCGCTGGTGGTCTCGGGCATGGGGTTGCTCCTTCTCGGTAGCTTGACGTGCCGTCCCTCCGCGTTTCCGGGAGTAGGCGCCGATGTTTCACATGAAACATTCGTTCGTGCTGTCGCGTTGCTCGCGGTGCGCGGGACGACGGGTCGCGGTTGCGGCTAGAAGTCGAACACGTCGCCCACGTTCGCGGCCAGGCAGAGGTCGGCCTGGCGGTCGCGCGGGGTGGGGGTGCGGTTCACGATGACCAGGTGGTCGCCCTGGAAGAAGTCGATGAGGCCCGCGGCTGGGTACACGGCGAGCGACGTGCCCGCCACCACCAGGAGGTCGGCACGGGCGATGGCGTCGACGGATGCCTGGAGCGTGTGCTCGTCGAGCGCTTCCTCGTACAGCACGACATCGGGTTTCACGATGCCGCCGCACGCGGGGCAGCGGGGCACGCCGTCGGCGGACTGTGCGCGCAGCTTCAACAGGCGTTCCACCGGGTAGGCCTTGCCGCAACCCATGCAGAAGTTGCGCAGCACGCTTCCGTGCAGCTCGTACACGTGCTTGCTGCCGGCCTTCTGGTGCAGCCCGTCGATGTTCTGCGTGACCACGGCCGAAAGCGTGCCTTTGCCTTCGAGTTCGGCCAGCTTCTGGTGCGCCCGGTTGGGCTCGGCGTCGAGCGCCAGCATGCGGTCGCAGTAGAAGTCGAAGAACTCCGCCGGATGCGCGTCGAAGAAGCTGCGCGAGATCATCTGCTCGGGCGGATGGGGGTACTTCTGCGCGTACAGCCCGTCAGGGCTGCGGAAGTCGGGGATGCCGCTCTCGGTGGACACGCCCGCCCCGCCGAAGAACACCATGCGCCCCGGCTTCGTCTCGTCCACCCAGTTCCGGAACGCCTCGATCCCGCGCCGCGCCTCGTCGTCCATGGTCCCTCCTCGATAGTGCTGCGAATGGCTTGCGTCCCATCATAGCAGGAAGGCGACCTCGCGGTCGCCTTCCCTTGGTGCGCCGAGCATGCGCACTGGCTGTTGTGCCTCGTAAGGCTAGCCCTCGATGGCGATGGTCTTCTTCTCCTCGAGCTTCGGCTGCTCCTGCTTCTTCGGCACGGCGATCTTCAGCACGCCGTCCTCGAACTTCGCCTTGATGTCGTCTTCCTCCACGTCGTCGCCCACGTAGAACGTGCGGCTGCACTTGCCGCTGAAGCGCTCCTTGCGCACGTAGGTGCCCTGCTCGTCCTTGTCCTCGGACTCGCCCTGCGTCTGCGCGTTGATAGTGAGGTAGCCGTCCTTCAGCTCGGCCTGCACGTCGTCCTTCTTGAAGCCCGGCAGGTCGATGGTCAGCTCGTAGCCGCCGTCCGTCTCCTTGATGTCGGTGCGCATGAGCGTGGGCGACATCTTCTGCATCGCCTGCATCGGGGCCGAGGCCGCGTTGAAGAACGCGTCGAACGGGTCGGTCATCAGCTCGCTAAGCAGGTTGCGGTTCCTCCGCATGGGTACCATCATGGCCATACTAATCACTCTCCTACGTGTCGTGCGAGGCTTGGGCTCTCTCCGACGGCGCGTCCGGCTTGTTGGCCGGCCTGGGTCGATTGAGAAAACCTAAGCCTCTTTCTGTGCGGTTTTCTCTGTACATGACTGTTATAAAACGTTGTATTAGCACTGTCAAGCAACGAGTGCTAAAAGTTACGGTTTCGTCAACTTCCGAGGGTGAAAGCGAAGGCGCCCGCAACCCTCGTCCCAGAATAGCCCCCGTCGCGCCGACCTTCCCGCCCGCCCGTCCGGAACCCCCAAAGCGAAACCCCTTCGCCACAACCCTGTCATGCGGAAGCTCCCTTGGGATGATAGAGAAGGATAGGAGACGGGGTTGCCGGTCTTGTTTCAGCAAGAACTGGTTCCTTGGACGGTTCGGGCTTCAGCGGGCATCCGACTGCCGAAGATGAATGTGGAATGCAGGTATGGATGTGCTCAAGATATCGATATAAGTGGCATGCGCTTTGGTTTTTTGCTATCATGCAAGACGAGCCGCAGGGAGCTGTTGACTCCCCACGGCTCTCGAATCGCTTCGGCGGTTTGGTTTCTTTTACTGCTCCTTGCCCTTACGGACGGGGAGCCTTTCTATTATAGCCGCAGCTAGGTGCACTGCGCTGGCGATCAGCTCAAGGATTGCCGTAAGCAAAACCAAATCGGTCATGGTTGCCACCTCCTTCCCGTTTCGCCCCTGCAAGAGGGGATAAGGTTGGAGAGGGATGTGGCACCGCGCCGCCTCTGCGCTCCGTTCCCCCATCCTACTGCCGCAACCTTGCCGGGCGACCGCAATATCGCCGTCGGGGAGTCGCCTCGATCTTGCCCGGATCTTGCGAATCCGCCGCGCGGGCCTTGCCGGTATCTTGCCTATCCGCCATGTACACCTTGCCGTTTTCTTGCACGCCTCTGGCGCGGTTGCCGCTTGGTGCGTCGACGCCCTTGCGGCCGTAGGCGAAACGAGGCCCCGCTGCCGTTGCGGCGAGTGGTTTCGGCCGTGTACCCCCTCATCGGCAACGGGCGGCTGCTTCTTCGGAGGGCGGATTCCCCTATGTGCCTCTCCCTTTCCAATTAAACCTTTCACCAGCCAAAACGTAAAAATGCCCCCACGGGGGTAATGGTCGGTTGTCCCGCTGGCCTGCATGATGTGGCCGAAGGGTTTCACCGATCGAACCAAAAAAAGGAGAAGGAGGAGGACATGGTCGACAAGGAAAGCGCCAACGGCGCGAGCGGGGCTCCGAATGCCCCGGCTGCTCCCGGTGCCGACAGCGCCCCGGGCGCCTCGGGAGCCCCTGGCACCCCGGCTGCCGGTACCTCGCAGGAAGCCGATCCCGCCGCCCCTGCGCCGAAGCGCGTGCGGCGTGGGGCCATCGTGGCCGCCGTCATCGTGGCGGTGGTGCTGGTGGCCGGCATCGGGGCATGGGTGTGGCACGAGCAGCCGAGTTTCTGCAACGCCATCTGCCACAGCCCGATGGACAAGTACGTGGAGACGTACGGCGCGGGCGACCCGGGCATGTTGGTCACGCAGCACGCGGCGGCCGGCGACACGTGCCTGAGCTGCCATGAGGCCGAATTCGCCACGCAGGTGTCCGAGGCAATGGCATGGGTGTCGGACAGCTATCCGATGGACGAGGCCACGGGCATGCTGGCCACGGGCAAGGAGTTCGCCACCGAGGAGTTCTGCGCGCGCAGCGGCTGCCACAGCATGGACGAGGTGGTTGCCGGCACCTGGGGCTTCGAGGGCAACGACGAGAAGTACAACCCGCATTCCAGCCACCAGGACTATGCGCTTGAGTGCGGCGACTGCCACAAGGTGCACGAGAAGAGCACGCTCGTGTGCAACGAATGCCATGCGTTGACCGCGCCCGAGGGATGGGAGGCCCCTAATGAGTAACGAGCGCAGCGGACTCTCGCGCCGCAGCTTCCTCAAGGGAGCAGGCATTACCGCGCTGGGCGCCGCAGCGGCGGGCGCGCTGGCCGGGTGCGGCAACGGCTATGCTGTCGATGCCGCCGCAGCTCCGGCCAACGCGCGCGTCGGGGAGGCGGGCACGCCTTCCTGGCTTGGCTTGGCGCCCGAGGTGCCCGAGGCCGACATCGTCGAAACGCTGGACGTGGAGGTGCTGGTGGTGGGCTGTCGCACGGGCGGGCTGCCGGCCATCATCTCCGCTGCCGAGAACGGCGCGCGCGTGCTGGGCATCGACCGCGTGTCCAAGGTGGCGAACCCGCGCGAGGATATCGGCGCCATCGACTCCGCCCTGCAGAAGGCGTCGTTCGCAGAGTACTCCCAGTTCGAGATCGACAAGATGGAGGCCGTGGAGGACATCGTCCGCTATGCCAACGGCTTCATCAACTACGACCTGGTGAAGCTGTGGGCGAACGAATCCGGCCCTATGCTGGACTGGATCACCGGCATCGTGGAGCGCGACGGCCGCATGGTCATGAACTTCGAGGGATCCATCGGCACGACGGGACAGGGTGCGCGCGACAAGGCGTGGGCCACCGGCCATAGTCCTGCGAAGACCGCGCTTTCCAAGGACGACAAGAGCTTCAGCTTCGGCGTATCGCTCATGGAATACGCGCAGGAGAAGGGCGCCGAGTTCCGTTGGAACACCGAGCTGGTGAAGTGCGAGCAGGACGGCTCCGGCCGCGTGACCGGCGTAATCGCCCGCGATGTCAACGACCGCCACTACCTGCGCATCAACGCCAGCAAGGGCGTCATCCTGTCCACGGGCGGCTACGGCAACAACCTTGAGATGATGGAGGCGCGCCAGCCGTGGAACCAGGCGCTGCGCATCGCGGCTCCCGGCAAGGGCGGCAACCCCACGGGCGACGGGATCAAGGCGGCTCTGTGGGCAGGCGGCCAGATGGACCCGCTCGGCGCGGCATGTACGTTCAACCGCGCGTGCTGCAAGCCCGACCAGACGGCCGGCAACGGCACAGTGGGCGAGTGGTTCTGGTTCGGCGAGCAGCCGTTCATGAAGGTGAACCTGAACGGCAACCGCTTCTGCAACGAGTCCGGCCCCTACGACTACATGCTGCATTCGGCCTATATGCAGCCGCACCACACATACTGCGATATCTGGGACGCGAACTACGCCGAGCAGGTGCGCCAGATGAACGAGGTGGGCTGCTGCCGCCTGTACCCGTTCGACAACGGCGCGCCGTCGAACCGTACCATCGAGTCCATGGCATCCGAGTTCGAGAAGCTTATCGAGGCCGGCTACATCCAGCAGGCCGACACCATGGAGGAGCTGGCCGAGAAGCTGAACATCCCCGTGGAGAACACGGTGAAGTCGTGGCAGCGCTACAACCACCTCGCCGAGCAGGGGCGCGACGAGGACTACAACAAGGAAGCGTACCGCCTGATGAAGCTGGACACGCCGCCGTTCTACGGCGTGCGCACCGGCGCTTGGTTCCTGGCCACGCTCGATGGCGTCATGATCGACACGGATATGCATCCCGTGCGCGAGGACGGCACGCCGGTGGAGGGCCTGTACCTGACCGGCGACTGCTCGGGCGGCTTCTTCAGCGTGAGCTATCCGAACCTATTCACGGGCCTGGCCTGCGGACGCACGATGACGTTCGGCCGTCGCGCCGGCATGTTGGCGGCCACGGGGCAGGCGTAGGGTCTGCCGGTTGCATCCAGGCCGGCGATCACGGCCAGGCAAATCTCTGCGGCCTTCGGGCGGTGCGCTTTCCCTTCGCACCGCCCGTACCGCACGGCGGCGCCGTGCGCCCCGTGCCACCCACCAATCCCTGCGGCGGCTCGGCTCCTTTCCCTCTTTCGCCCGAGCCTGCTGCTTTCCCTCCCTCTGGCGGCGCCCCGCTACTCCTCCGGGGCGCCGCTGCCGGTAGCAGCCGGCTGCTGCGACTTAAGGCAGGTCCTTGCGCGCCTTTCGATGAAACCTCGCATGCTACAATGGCGGGCATGACCGCCTCTTCGGAACAAGCTCCCTCCCTGTTCGCCGCGCCGTTCTGGCGGGTGTGCGCGGCACTTCTGTGCGTGCTGCTCACCACGTCGCTCATGAACGTGGTGGTGTTCCCGCGCTTTGACGCGGTGTTCACCTACGCTCGCGACGCGTCCGTGCTGGCCAACGCTACCACGCTCATAGCGGTGGGCCTTGTGGCCACGTTCAGGCCGCAGCTTCTGCGCATGCGAGCGCTCACGGCGGGATGCCTCGTGCTGCTTGCCATGGGCTCGGCACTGCTGCCGGTAGGGCTGTACACAGGCAGCGCAGTGGCGCTCACTGCCGCAGCCTGCGCGCTGTCCATCGGGCGTGGATGGGCCATCGTGATGGTGGGCGCGGCGGCATCGCGCTTGGGAGTGCGCCAGGCGGGGGCTTGCATCGCGTTGGCGTTCGTCGCGGAATACGCGGTGACGGCCCTGGTGTGGGTGATTCCGGCAGGAGCCGGCACGGTGCTGTTCGCGCTGCTGCCCTTCTCCACGGTGGTGCTGGTGTGGCGCCAGGCGCTGCCCGTGCTGCAGGCCACGGAAAGCGGCGAGGCTCCGGCCGACTTCTCCGTGACCCAGCCTTCCACGTTCCTGCCGCTGGCCAGCCAGCTGTTCGTGTGCCTGTTCCTGTTCCGCGTGGCGTTCGGCTACTCGCTGCGCTTCGGCGAGGTGGGCGGCGTGCCGGTATCCGACTTCCTGGGCATCGTGCCCGTGGCCGCGGTGGCGCTGTACGTGCTGCTCTCGCGGCGGGCGTTTCCGGCCGATCTGCTGGCGCAGGTTTCGGTGCTGCTGGTGGTCGGCCGGAGGCGCATACGCGGCGGTGGGGAGCGTGACGCTGCTCGCGGCCGGCAATGCGCTCTTCGACATGGTGGCGTGGCTCGTGCTCATTGCCGTGGCGTGCGGCCGTGGCCACGTTCGCCTGGGGCCGCGGTGTGTCCGGGCTGGGTTCCACGGCGGGCGCGGCGCTGGGCGTGTGGTCGAACGGCCTGTTCGGCGCGGGGTCTCCGGCGGTCGACTTCGTCACGGGCGCGCTCATCCTCGTGTTCGTGGGGTACGCGCTCATCGGACTCAAGCATTTCAGCTTCGCCGAGACCATTGCGGGCGTCACGCCGGTGGACCAGGCGGTTGCGAAGTCGCCCGAGCAGGAGTTCGCGGAGCGTTGCCGCACGCTGGCCGAGCGCTACGGCTTGAGCCCGCGCGAGCTGGAGGTGTTCATGATGCTGGCGCGCGGGCGCGACCGCGCTTACATCCAAGAACAGCTGGTCGTGTCGCGCAACACGGTGAAGGCCCACGTCAAGCACGTGTACGCCAAGCTGGACATCCACACGCACCAGGACTTGATCGACCTGGTGGAAGAGGAGCGCGTCGAAAGCGGGTGCGCGTCAGGCGCGTCAGAAAGGAGTGCGATATGACCGTCATCGGGATCATCTCGGATACGCACGGGCAGCTGTCGGAGGCGGCGTTCGCGGCGCTCGCGGACAGCGACCATATCATCCACGCGGGCGATATCGGCAACCCGGCCATCCTGCGCGAGCTGGAAACGCTCGCGCCCGTGACGGCGGTTCTGGGCAACAACGACTTCGACGAGTACGGGCAGGCGGTCGGCCGTTTCGCGCGCCCCGTCATCGACGGCGTGAGGTTCCTGGTGGCCCACTACCCGCGCGACGTGAAGATCAGCTTTGCAGGCTCGGGGGCGCTCGCGCCGGGCGACCCTATCCCGCAGGTGTGCGTCCATGGGCACACACACGTGCCCGAGATCGTCACCGGGCCCGAGGCGCGTCCGGCCACGTACGTCGTGTGTCCCGGCGCCGCGTTCCGCCCGCGCGGCGGGTTCCCCCGCTGCATTGCCAAGATCGACGTGTCCGACGGCTGCGTGAACAGCGTGCGCGTGGAGGCGCTCACCGGAGAGACGCTGCTGGAGGCGTGAGGCGCGGGCGCTTTCCGCTTGCCAGGCGCGCCTGCTGGCAGGTAATGGTTGCAAGTTCGGCGGCTTCGAAGGTGATAGGGGTGCAAGGGGGGCTTCGCGACGGAAGAGCGGGTTCCTCGTACAGCGAGGCGAGGTTCTGCGTGCGGACGGGGCGCAGCAAGAGACGTTCTGTCTTTCTCGGAATGTCCTCCTGCTTCGTGCCCCCCCTGCTTCGTACCCCCCCTGCTTCGCCGCCGTCCTTGCATCTGTCGTCGGTGGGCTCGCATGGGCCCTTCGGTTTGGTGCTGCACGCAGGCTGACGAAATGCGCGCTGCCCTGGCGCATGCCATTAACAGCGGAGGCTGGCTTGGGGAACCCCTGCCATGACGCGGAAACGGCCGGTTTCTGTCAAAAAAGGGCCGGTTTGGCAATCGCAGAGAGCGGCAGGTGCCGGATTCCGGGGATGACGATGGGGCTGCGCAAGCGTTTCCCCAGGTGGCGCTTCGTCCGAATAAACATAGCAAGACAGTATGGATTGCTAAACCGCCTTCTTTTTGACCATTCGGGAGCGCGGCGGGTTCTTGAACCGCGGGGCGCGGAGGCGGAATGAGCTCCCGGCGAGAAAATCGCTGCAAACCTGGAATTGGCCGCATTTGACCTTCTGCGCGGAGCGTCCCGATCGTCCTCCGTCGCCAGCTCGGCAGTATCCGATGTCTATCATAGCGGGTCGATGCAGCGAGACAGGGAGCGTGGCGAAGCATTGCGCTGGGGCGTAAAGCGCTTCGAAGGGAGCCGCACGGCACGGGAGCTCATGATGGGGCTTTTCGGAAGGCACTGCTCGCCCTTATGCGGAAAGGAGGGCTTGGCCGCTATACTAGGGAAAAGGAGGGTCGGCGGAAAGCAAGCGCCCTGAAGGCTGGACGAAGTCGCCGTGCGAAGGGCAGATGGCCTGCGAACAGGGCGCGAACGCGGCGAGGAAAGGTGACGGCATGGCGGAAATGTACGGCGCGATAGCGCGCGCGGTTGCCTGCATCATGGATGCGGACTACGCGGGGCAGCCCGAGAGCGCCCCGTGCAGTGACGCGCAGTCGTGGCTGGCCGCGCTCGCGGAGGCCGAAGCGGCGGGTGTGCTCGACGACGACCTGTTCGTGCAGCGCATAAGGCAGTACCTGGCAGGGTTCCAAGATCCCGGCCTGGCGCTCGAGGCGTCTGCAAAGGCCGATTTCCATCCGATGACCTGCGGATTCTCGGTACGCCGCCACGGCGGCGCGCTCTACGTGACCGAGGTGCGTGAAGACGGCCGCCTCGCGCCCGGCGACGCCGTGGTCCTGCTTGACGGCCGGACGCCGGACGAACATCTGGCCAGCCTGCCGGGCAACCCCGTGAACGGCGACGATCCCGAGCGCCAGCTTTGGGACGAGGAAGTCGCGCGGTGCGCGCACCTGCTCGTGCGCCGCGCCGACGGTACCGAGGAGGACCTGCCGGTGGAGCGCTTCCCGCGCCCCGGCCTCGCGGCGAGCCTGCGACCCCCGACCGTCGAGGTCCGCGAGGGCGCGGGCCCGCACGGCAACGAGCGGGCGATGGTCATCGCGGCGCACCACTTCGCGGACGCGTCGGTGCTGCAAGCGATGCAGCACCGCTTCGACGAAATCCAGCGCGCCGACCGCGTGATCGTAGACGTCCGCGACGCGGAGGAGGGCATGATCGGCAACGCGTTCGGCCTGATGGCGCTCTTCTTCGACCGAGAGGTCAACCTGAAGGACCTCATGGGCCAGCAGATCGTTTACACGCGCTACACCGAGCGCAACGCGCGGCTGCGCGCACGGCAGCTCGCGCGCCTGCTGAAAATGAGCGACGAGGCGGGGAAGGCCTGGGTGCAGGCCGAGATCGACCACGTGGCCGCTTGCGCGGGCCAAGGCTTCGTGAAGGAGGCGGAGTTCGAGGAGGACATGCTGTTCCCGCCGGCCCCCGCGGGGCAGAAGACGCTGCTGCTCACCGACGTGCGCACGAGCGGTCCCGCCGAGCGGCTGGCGGCCATCGCCCGGCGCGCCGCCGCGCAGGGCTGCGGCAAGGTGCACTCCGTGGGCCGTGCGACGCGAGGTGGCCTGGACTACGCGAACCTCGTGGTCGCGCCCCTCGACGAGAGGTTCTCGCTCGTGTATCCCATAGCCAAGACGGAGGACGCCCACGAAGGCTGCGGCCTGCGGGGCCGGGGCCTCGCGCCCGACGTGCATGTGCCGTTCACGCCCGAGGAATGCATGCGCGATCTGGTGCTGAAGCGGGCGCTTGTCGAGCCGTAGGAGGTTGCTGCCCGCTACGCCACCGGCACCAGCTCGCCGGTGACGGAGTCCATGACGAAGCCGGCCACGCGCACGTGGGGCGGCATGACGGGGTGGTTAAGGATGAGGTCGACGCTCTTGCGCACGGACTCCTCGGTGTCGCCGAAGCCGGCGAGCCAGCGGTCGAAGTCGATGCCGCAATGGCGCGCGAACTCGATGCGCTCGTCCGACACGCCCAAGCGGCGCATGCTGTCGATCATGGCCGCCCCGCTCATGTGCTGCGCCCCGCAGTTCGTGTGCGCCACCACCATGATGTCCTCCACGCCCAGCTCGCACACTGCGATCAGCAGCGAGCGCATGACGCTGCCGAAGGGATGCGCCACCTCGGCGCCGGCCACCTTGATGATCTTCGCGTCGCCGTTCTTCAACCCGAGCGCCGCTGCCAGAAGCTCGGTGAGCCGCGTGTCCATGCACGACACCACGGCCAGCTTCTTGTCGGGGTACTTGTCGGTCGCGTAGCGTGCGAACTCGCCGCCCGCCACGAACGCCCGGTTGTGCGCGAGCACGCTATCGATGGTTCCGCTCTCGGTTCCGCCCGCTTGATCCATGGCGCTCCCTTCCCTCTGTTTTTCGCTCGCTTCCATGGTAGCTCATTTGCCGAGGGGTAAAGAAGAACAAATGTTTCACGTGAAACATTCGGAAAGGGGCGGTTGCGCACGGCCGAAAGGGGGCGGCGGCCTTCGCAACGCCCGAATCTCCGCGCATACGAGAGCGACCGCCGGGGTGGCGGTCGCTCTCGGGGAAATTGCGCGCTCGGCGGGAAGGCGAGCGCAGCTGCTTGCGCGGCTTAGAACGCGGTGAACGTGGCCTTCGGGCAGAAGCAGATGGGGCACTTCTCGAAGTCCTCGCCCTTGTGGATGTAACCGCAAACAGGGCACAG
>ERZ826396.1927-NODE-1927-length-19704-cov-3.104178_pt1 | contig 19704 bp, 15 predicted proteins | sample MGYA00519926_ERZ826396 | MGnify/ENA primary metagenome ERZ826396 (study PRJEB31778, sample SAMEA3449230) | human gut metagenome | biome: human gut; feature: human-associated habitat; material: faeces | place: United Kingdom | collected 2010/2012 ... | reverse complement strand
GCGTCGCCGAGGCGCTGGGATGCCGCATCGCCTATACCTCGACCTCGGGCGTCGTGCGCAAGGAACCCTATCCCGAAAAGCCGCTCGACGAACTGCTCCGATGGGCCGACGTGGTGTCGGTCCACGCCCCGCTGAACGACCGCACGCGCAATCTGATCGGCGCGCGCGAACTGGCGCTGATGAAGCCTTCGGCCATCCTGATCAACGTGGCGCGCGGCGGCATCGTGGACGAAGCGGCGCTGGCCGCGGCCCTCGACGCCGGACGGCTCGCCGGGGCGGGGCTTGATGTTTTCACGCACGAACCGCTCGAAGCGGGCAATCCCCTGCTCTCGGTCCGTGAACCGGACCGCCTGCTGCTCTCGCCCCACAACGCCTGGTCGCCCGTCGAGGCGATCGAAATACTCGTGGAGTGCATCGCACGGAATATCCGGGATTTCTATACTCCTCAAAACCAATAGCCGATGTCCCAGTCCGAACCCAACCTCACGGTCGTAATCCCGGTCCACAATGCAGCGCCCCACCTCGGCGCATGCGTGGAGAGCCTGCTGGCCCAGAGCTACACCGATTTCGAACTCATCCTGGTCGAAAACGGCTCGTCGGACGATTCGCGGGAACGCTGCGCCCGCTACGCCGCGGAACACCCCGGGCGCATCCGCACCCTGACGCTCGACGAAGCGTCGGTCTCGGCGGCCCGCAATGCGGGCATCGACAACGCCCGCGGGCGTTTCATCACCTTCATGGACGCCGACGACTGGGCCGAAAAGGAGTTTCTGGCCGAATTTTTCCGCGATCCCGCCCCGGGTCCGGGAACGATCGTCATGCAAGGCATACTGCTCGACTTTTCGGAGGCCGAGCCGCCGGGGCCGAACGAGGCGTTTTTCAGCTACGACGACGGGGCGCTCGCCATCGGCGACGATCCTTCGGCAGCCGTGGGACAGCGGTTTCTGCAGGACGGATGCAGCGTCTGCAAACTCTACCACACGGAGACGCTCCGCCGCCTCGGAATCCGCTTCATCGAACACCTCTGCTCCCGCGAAGACCACCTTTTCTTCTTCACCTGCATCAGCCGGATGCAGTCGGTCGTCTGGCGCAGCGGCCTCTACATGCACTACATGCGCCGCGGACGGAACACGCTCAGCACACGCCCCATGCCGGCCTGCGAACTCGTCGAGGCCGCCGAACGGCTCGACCGCTTCATCCCGCAGCTGGCCGAACGCTTCGGCATCACGGACAAGACATACCTCTTCGCCCTGCGGCAAAACCTGGTCCGCGACACGCTGCTACGGGCCGCAAACAACATCCGTTTCGGCGACCGCCGGAGCGTCCTCGGAGCCATTGCCGCCCGCCCGGAGCTGTTCGGCGCAGAGACCTACGCGCCCCGCTGGCATCCGCTGCTGAAACGCCCGCTGCTCGACCGCATTCTGAAGGGAAGGGAGTGTCGCACGCTCCTCTATCTCCGAATCGCGCTGCGCAGGTCGTCGCTGCGCCTGCGCGGACGTTTTAACGCCTGAATCATGGACCGCAAACAACCTGTTTTCGACTTTCTCGACGCCCGCGGCATCCGCTACGAATGGTATGAACACCCCGAGGCCCCGACCATCGAAATCGCCCGCCAGTGGTGGCGCGACGACGGTTCGAAACACTGCAAGAACCTCTTCTTCCGCAACCACAAGGGCGACCGCCACTACCTCGTGTGTTTCGATTCGGAGCGGTCGCTGGCCATCCGCGACCTCGAAGCCCGCCTGCGCCAGGGCAAACTGACGTTCGCCTCGCCCGAGCGCATGGAACGCTGGCTGGGACTGCGTCCCGGCTCGGTCTCGCCCTTCGGGCTGATCAACGACCCGGAGAACCACGTCCACCTGTTCCTCGACGTCAACCTGCGCGACTGCCCCGCCTACTCGTTCCACCCCAACGACAACCGCGCGACGGTGGTCATCCCGCAGGAGGAGTTTCTGAAATACCTCGCCGCCGTCGGCAACTCCTACGAATTCATCGAACTCTACTGAAACTAAAAACCCCGGCCTTCCGGCCGGGGTTTTCGCAATGCAGGGAGCGGTTATTTCAGCTCGACGAGCGCCTCGCCGGTCATTTCGGCAGGCTGCTTCAGCCCCATCAGCTTCAGCACCGTGGGAGCCACGTCGGCCAGAATACCGCTGCGGACGGACTTCACGCGGTCCGACACCACCACGATGGGAACCGGATTGAGCGAGTGCGCCGTGTTGGGCGTACCGTCGGCATTGACGGCGTTGTCGGCGTTGCCGTGGTCGGCGATCATCACCACCTCGTAGCCGTTGGCCCTGGCGGCCTCCACGACCTCGGAGACACACTTGTCGACAGCCTTCACGGCCTTCACGATCGCCTCATAGACGCCCGTATGGCCCACCATGTCGCCGTTGGCGAAGTTCAGGCAGATGAAGTCGAATTTCTTTTCACCCAGCGCAGCGACCAGTTTTTCAGCCACTTCCGGGGCCGACATTTCGGGCTGAAGGTCATAGGTCGCCACCTTGGGCGAGGCGACGAGGATACGCTCCTCGCCGTCGAATTTCTCCTCGCGGCCGCCGTTCAGGAAGAACGTCACGTGGGCGTATTTCTCGGTCTCGGCGATACGCAGCTGTTTGAGACCCTGCTTCGAAACCCACTCGCCGATGGTGTCGGGCACGTTCTCCTTGTCGAAAAGAATGTGCAGGCCCGTGAACTTGGCGTCGTAGGGGGTCATGCAGCAGTAGTAGAGCGGCATGGTGTGCATTCCCTCGGCGGGCATATCCTCCTGCGTCAGCACGATGGTAAGCTCCTTGGCGCGGTCGTTGCGGTAGTTGAAGAAGATCACCAGGTCGTTCGGACGGATCATGCCGACGGGCTGTCCGGCAGCGTCGACGCGCACGACGGGCTTGATGAACTCGTCCGTAACGCCCTCGTCGTAGGATTTTTGCACGGCCTCGACCATGTCCGACGCCTTCTCGCCGACGCCGTCGACCAGCGCGTCGTAAGCGATTTTCACCCGCTCCCAGCGTTTGTCGCGGTCCATGGCGTAATAACGGCCGATGACCGTGGCCACCTTGCCCGTCGATGCGGCCATGTGCTTTTCGAGGTCGGCGACGAAGCCCTTGCCGCTGCGCGGGTCGGTGTCGCGGCCGTCCATGAAGCAGTGCACGAACGTATTTTCGATCTTATATTCGGCGGCGATGTCGCAGAGTTTGAAAAGATGCTCCAGCGACGAGTGCACGCCGCCGTCCGACACGAGGCCCATGAAATGCACGTTCACGCCGTTTTTCTTGGCGTATTCGAACGCGGCTTTCACCTCCGGGTTCTGCATGATCGAGTTGTCGCGGCAGGCGCGGTTGATCTTCACGAGGTCCTGATAAACGACGCGGCCGGCGCCGATATTGAGGTGTCCCACCTCCGAATTGCCCATCTGTCCGTCGGGCAGGCCGACGTTCTCGCCGTCGGTGCGCAGTTCGGCATGGGGGTATTTTTCGGTCATGGCCGAAATGTATTCGGGATGCACGGTCGAAATGACGTCCGCCTTATCGTGACGGCCGTTTCCCCAGCCGTCGAGGATCATAAGTAATACCTTGTTATTCATATTTTACTCTGTTTTAATTACTACCGTTTTATTGCCTCCGGAGGCTGCATTCGTCGCCTGTGGCGCCGTTTACAAGTCTGACCCCATCCCAAACCCTTCCCTCGGGAAGGGCTTATCGCATCGCGACCGGAATGCGGACGGAAACCACACAATTATTTCACCTGCGCCCCGATCAGCTCCACAGCCTTGTCGATGGCGGCCTGCAAACCGTCGGGGTTCTTGCCGCCGGCCGTCGCGAAGAAGGCCTGTCCGCCTCCGCCGCCCTGCATCAGCTTCGCGGCCTCGCGCACGACGGCTCCGGCATTCACGCCGCAGGCCGTGATCTCGTCGCCCAGCATCACCGTCAGCGTCGGCTTCCCGTCCCAGACGGAACCCACGACGAAGACCAGCCTGGGCGAACGCTGGCGCAGGTTGTAGGCCAGGTCCTTCACGAAGTCGGGACGGCGGTCGGTCTGCGTGGGGAAAAGCTGCATGCCGTGACGCTCGGGCGTCGATGCGGCGATCTTGTCGGCCCACTGGGCCACCTGCTCGCGGCGCATCGACTCGACCTCCTTCGAGAGGGTCTCGTTGCTTTCGAGCATCTTCTTCACGGCCTGCACGACCTGCGGGTTATTGAGGTATTCGGCGATGTTGCGCATCGTGTCCTCGGCGGCATAGAGCACCTTCTCGGCCTGCTCGCCCGTGACGGCCTCGATACGGCGCACGCCGGCCGAAATGGCGCTCTCCGAGAGAATCTTGAAGAAGCCGATATTGCCCGTGGCGCCGGTGTGCGTACCGCCGCACAGTTCGACCGACGACCCGAAGCGGACCATGCGGACCTTGTCGCCGTATTTCTCGCCGAAGAGCATCATCGCACCGCACTTCTCGGCCTCCTCCTTCGTAGCCTCGCGGTTCTCCACGAGCGGATAGTTGGCGCGGATGGACCGGTTGACGAGTTGCTCCACCTTGCGCAGCTCCTCGGGCGTCACCTTCTGGAAATGCGAGAAGTCGAAACGCAGAATTTCGGGCGTCACCAGCGAACCCTTCTGCTCGACATGCGCGCCGAGCACCTTGCGCAGCGCCTCGTGCATAAGGTGCGTGGCGGTGTGGTTGTTGGCTGCGGCCTGCCGCTTTTCGGGGTCCACCCGGGCCGTAAATTCAGCCGCGGGGTTCTCCGGGAGCTGGTTCACGATATGGATGATCAGGCCGTTCTCCTTCTCGGTGGCCACGACCGGAATGCGCTCGTTGGCGCTCTCGATCATACCGATGTCGCCGACCTGGCCGCCCGAGTTGCCGTAGAACGGCGTGCGGTCGAAAACCAGCTGGTACGACGTCTTGCCCTTCGACGTGACGCGGCGGTAGCGTGCGATGCGGACCTTCTCGGTCAGCGTGTCGTAGCCCGTGAAGACGCTCTCGCGGATGGGGAACAGCTCCACCCAGTCGTCGGTGTCGACAGCGGCGGCGTTGCGCGAACGCTCCTTCTGGGCCTGCAACTCCTTTTCGAAGGCGGCGAGGTCCACGCCGACGCCCTGTTCGCGGGCGATCAGCTCCGTGAGGTCGATCGGGAAACCGAACGTATCGTAGAGTTCGAAGGCGTCCTTGCCCGAAATAAGCTCCTTGCCTTCGCCTTTGGTTCTGGAGATCACGCCGTCCAGCAGGTTGATGCCCGTGGCGAGCGTACGCAGGAACGAGGACTCCTCCTCCTCGATCACTTTTTCGATCAGTCCCTGCTGGGCCTTCAGCTCGGGGAACTGGCCGCCCATCTGCCCGACCAGTCCGGGAACCAGGCGGCAGAGCGTCGGCTCGGTGAAGCCGAGGTAGGTGTAGCCGTAGCGCACGGCGCGGCGCAGGATGCGGCGGATGACATAGCCCGCCTTGACGTTCGACGGCAGCTGGCCGTCGGCGATCGAAAAGGCGATGGCGCGCAGGTGGTCGGCGATCACGCGCATGGCCACGTCGGCCTTCCGGTCCTCGCCGTATTTCTTGCCCGACATCTCCGCGATGCGGCCGATCGTGGGCTGGAAAACGTCGGTGTCGTAGTTCGACTTCTTGCCCTGGAGGATCATGCAGAGGCGCTCGAAGCCCATGCCCGTGTCGACGTTGCGCGCGGGAAGTTCCTCCAGCGAGCCGTTTGCCTTGCGGTTGAACTGCATGAAGACGAGGTTCCAGATCTCGATCACCTGCGGATGGTTCGCGTTGACCATCTCGCGGCCCGGTTTGGCGGCGATCTCCGCCTCGTCGCGCAGGTCGAAGTGGATTTCCGAGCAGGGTCCGCAGGGTCCCGTCTCGCCCATCTCCCAGAAATTATCGTGCTTGTTGCCGCGGATGATATGGTCCGCGGGCAGGTACCGGAGCCAGTAGTCGTAAGCCTCCTGGTCGAACGGCACGCCGTCCTCCTCCGAACCTTCGAACACCGTGGCGTACATCCGCTCGGCGGGCAGTCCGTAGACGCCGTGGAGCAGTTCCCAGGCCCACTCGATCGCCTCCTTCTTGAAGTAATCGCCGTAGGACCAGTTGCCCAGCATCTCGAACATCGTATGGTGGTAGGTGTCGTGGCCGACCTCCTCCAGGTCATTGTGCTTGCCCGAAACGCGCAGACATTTCTGCGTATCGGCCGCACGCGGATACTTGCGGGGGGCGTTGCCCAGGAAGATGTCCTTGAACTGGTTCATGCCCGCGTTGGTGAACATCAGCGTGGGGTCGCCCTTGACGACCATCGGGGCCGAAGGCACGATAACATGCCCTTTCGACTCGAAGAAGTCGAGAAAGGCCTGACGAATTTTATTTGACTCCATGATATATTGATTTATCCTATTTTCACGTTCTTGATTTCGGGTTGCAAAATTACACATTTTAAACTAAATTTGCATCCTATTAAAGGAGATTTTTCCGCGATGGGCGAAAAAGGACACAGATTCGGAACCGAAACGCTTCGGACAGGCGCAGAGGAGCTAACACACGAGGCGCAGGTTCTCACGCACGGCGTGATGACAGCCCCGTTCCGGCTCCGCACCTACCGCCTGATCCGCAAGATCCTGATCGGATTCATCCTCGTGTCGATCGCCAACGTCCTCTTCTCCTACTTCTTCTACACGCCCAAGATGTACCGCATCCTGCGCGACAACCGCGAGACGGTGATCAAATACCGCATTCTCCAGGACCGCATCCGCACCGCCCAGCAGCGCGTCGACGAAATACGCCACCGCGACAACTACGTCTACCGCTCGCTCTTCTCGACCGACACGCTCTCGATCCCGGGCGTATGGCAACCCTACCCCGATTCGAAATACGCCCCGCTCGCCGACGACGACTACGCCCCGCTGATGGTCGGGACATGGCGGCAGCTGGACGCGCTGGCCCGGACGATCTACCTCGAATCGGTGTCGTTCGACGAATTGCAGCAGTTCTCGAAGAACAAGGAGCAGCTCTCGGCAGCCGTCCCGGCCATCTGGCCCATCGACCGCTCGGCGCTGCACAACAACCACATCGGCGCCTTCAGCGCGCGCCGCATGCACCCCGTGCTGGGCTACATCCGCCCCCACACGGGCATCGACTTCGGCTGCGACCGCGGCACTCCGGTCTACGCCACGGGCGACGCCGTGGTCGAAACAGCCTCGGCCAGCGGCTTCAACGGCGGCTACGGCAAGCAGGTGCTGCTCAACCACGAATTCGGTTACAAGACGCGCTACGCCCACCTGAACGAGGTGCTCGTGAAACCCGGCGAGCGCGTCACGCGCGGCCAGATCATCGCCCGGACGGGCAACACGGGGCGTTCGACGGGTCCCCACCTCCACTACGAGGTGATCCACAAGGGCGTGCCCGTCAACCCGATCAACTATTTCAACCGCAACATGACCCCCGAGGAGTACGAACGCCTGATGGCCGACAAGGGCTATCTGGAAAGCTGCTACCGCGAGGGCGCCGAGATCATCAAGGACAACTGCGACACGACGCTGTTCCTCGGCGGCAAGGCGGTGAAGACGAACAAGGAGATCTCCGAGGCGATCGGCAAGGAGACCGTTTCGGCCATGACGGTGAACGACTCGCGCGGCCAGGGCTCGTCCACCACGCGCAATCGGCAGATCATCGAGCGCGACCTCATGCAGGCAAGCGAGGTCGGCCGCCTGCCAAGGGACGAGGCGATCGTGCTCATCGCGGGCGCCAACCCCATCCGCGACAAGAAGTACAGGCTCGAAGGGCACCCGCGCTACGGGATGCTGGCGAAAGGCAGGTGACGATGCCCGGAGAAGGCAAAAGCAGCAGGGCCGGCCCCGAAAGCCGAACCGGGAACGCGAGCTTCCACCCCCGCGGCCCCAGACCCCACTGCCTCATGCAAAGGAGCGATCCCGCTCCGAACGAAGATTCTACCAGGCGCCGCCCGTCTTCCACAACTGGCGCGGCGCCCGACATGCAAAGGAGCAACAAACCATGCTATCCCAGATCATCAGCCTGGTATCGGGCTGCGTAACGTTCCTCGGCGGCTTTTTGGTCGTATGGGGCGCTGTCTCGCTCGGCCTCGCCATTCGCGAGCAGCAGGGCGGCAGTCAGATCGCGAGCGCGATTTCCACCATCGCCGGCGGCGCCATCATCATCGCGGCAGCCGTCTACTTCGGCATGCTCGACACCAGCTGGCTCCCCGCCTAGGCCGGGGGGGCGTAGAGCATGTCGCTTCAAATTCCCATCCAAAAAGACATCGGCGAGTACGACGAGAAGATCGTCGGAAAGCTCACCCTAAGGACGCTTTGCTGCCTGGCGCTCGGCTTCTCCGCCGCGGTGGCGGCTGCTGCGGTCCTTCACTTGGGGCTCAAGGCCGACGTATCGGCCATGACGCTCCCGATCATGGCGGCGGCCCTGCCGTTCTGGCTCGCGGGGTTCTGCAAGCCCTACGGCCTGCCCTTCGAGAAGTTCGTCCCGCTGCTGGCGTCCCACGCATTGAACAACCAGTCGCTCGTGTACCGCAGCTGCGCGGCAATCGAGAAAGCCGGGTGTTCGCCGAAGAAGAAACCGCGCAAGAGGACGCGCCGCGAAAAACGCGCGTTCAGGAAGAAAGGAAGCGAGAACTATGAGCCGACAAAGCAAGCAGCGCAGCTCCAAGTGCGAGGATAGCGTCAAGAACGTGCGCACTCAGGGTGCGGCATCGCGCCTGCTCGCCGTGCTGGCCAGCAGGAAGCCGAAGGAAAAGGACCCCGGCCGCGACGAGGCCCGTGCCCGCAGCAGCAAGAAGCGCTGCTCAAGCGCAGACGCGGCGAGCTACATCGCCTACGACGCGCTGTACAAAGACGGCATCGCCGAGGTCGAGCCCGGCCTCTTCAGCCAGACCGTCGAGTTCTCCGACATCAGCTACCAGTCCGCCCGAAAGGAAACCCAAGAGCAGATCTTCACCACCCTGAGCTCGCTCTACAACTACTTCCCGGCGGAATCGAGCGTGCAGCTGACCATCGTGAACACCCCGATCCCGCGAGAGCTCATCGGGAAGAAGGTGTTTTTTGAACCAATCGACGAGCGCACCTTAGGATACGTCGACGAGTACAACCGAATCCTCAACGACAAGATGCGCGAGGGCGTGTCGAACCTCGTCCGCAGGCGCTTCCTCACGTACTCGGTGCCCGCCGAGAGCGTGGAGGCCGCCGTGCCCAAGCTCTCGCACATCAGGTCGGACATCGCGTCGACCCTGGCGCGCATCCGCTGCGACGCATCGCCGCTCGGCGGACAGGAAAGGCTCGAAGCGATCTCGACGCTCGTCCGCCCGGGGCACACGCCGTCGTGCGACTGGGACAAGCTGTCCCAGCACCCGCGGCTGCGAACGAAGGACCTCATCGCGCCGAACCTCATGGACTTCGCCCCGGCCGGGCGCGCCGACGCCGTCGAGATTGACGGCATGTACGCGAGCGTGCTCGCGCTGCGCGATTTCGGAAGCGTGCTCGAAGACCACTACCTGGCCTCGATCATCGACCTGCCCATGCCGCTCGCCGTGTCGGTGCACATCGCGCCGATCGTGCAGTCGGAGGCGATCGCGCTCGTCAAGCGGCAGATCGACTGGATGGACAAGGAGATAATCGACGAGCAGACGACGGCGGCGAAGAAGGGTTTCAGCCAGTCGATCCTCACGCCCGAGATCCGCTACGCAAAAGAGGAGGCCGAGGAGCTTCTCGACTTCCTCCGCAACAAGAACGAGCATCTCTTCGAGTACACGGGGCTAATCTACACCTACGCCGACTCGCTCGAGGCCCTCGACCGCCAGGTCGCGCAGGTGAAGTCCATCGCGCAGGGCAACTCCATCGCCGTGGCAAGCCTCGACTTCCGCCAGCGCCCCGCGCTCAACTCGGTCCTTCCGCTCGGACGAAACCACCTTGAGTTCACACGCTACCTGACCACGGGGCAGGTGGCCATGCAGATGCCGTTCGCATCGCTCGAGCTGAACCAGGAAGGCGGCGGCTACTACGGGCAGTCGAAGCAGTCCGGCAACCTTGTCGTCTGCAACAGGAAGCTCTTGGCATCCCCGATGGGGTTCGTCTGCGGCAAGCCGGGCTCAGGCAAATCGTTCAGCGTCAAGCGAGAGATAACCAACACCGTGCTTGCTTATCCCGAGGACCAGATCATCGTGTTCGACCCGGCCGGCGAGTACCCGACCCTCATCGAGGCGCTCGGCGGATCGAACATCGCATTCTCCCCGGATTCGCCCACGCGCTTGAGCGTTCGACCGCTCGGACGTCGCCAACATGGCCACGACCAGCCAGATGGCGTTCAAGATCGACGCCTTCCTCGCGCTCTCGTCGGCGATGATGGCGGAGGGCGACGAGGGTTTGCCGGAGGCGGACAAGTCGATCATCACGCGCTGCGTCGAGGCGGCCTACGCGAAGCGCGGCGGCGACGGCACCCCGACGCTTTCCGACTTCTACGAGATCTTGAAAGCCCAGCCCGAGCGGGAGTCCCGCGACATCGCGCTACGCTACGAGCGCTACGTGAGCGGGCCGCTCTCGTTCTTCAACTGCCAGAGCAACGTCGCCTTCGAGGACCGCATCGTCAACGTCGACCTTCACGAGCTGTCGAGCAGCATGCGCGTGTTCGGAATGCTCACCGCGCTGGAGGCCGTGCGAAACCGCATGTACGCGAATTACGAGCGCGGCGTGACTACGTGGCTCTACATCGACGAGGTGCAGTCTCTCTTCGGGCACCCCGCGATCATCGAGTACTTCACGAAGTTCTGGGCGGAGGGCCGCAAGTTCAACCTCATCGCAACCGGCATCACCCAGAACTCGACCTACATGCTGGCGCACGAGGACGCGCGCAACATGGTGCTGAACTCAGATTTCGTGCTGCTGCACAAGCAGTCGGCGCTCGACCGCAAGAGCTGGGTCGACCTGCTGTCGCTTTCCGCCGCCGAGGCGGGCTACATCGACGACACCATCAAGGCCGGCGAAGGGCTGCTCGTTGCCGGCGGGGTTCGGGTCCCCATCCGCGACGACTTCCCGAAGGGCGCGCTCTACGACCTGTTCAACACGAAAGCCACCGAGATTGCCGAGCTGAAGCGCAAGCAGCGCCGCGAGGGAGTTGGCCGATGAGTGCCGGAATCCGCGAGGTGGTCACTTCGGAAAAGGCCGATTTATTGAACACCGGAACGGTGAAGGACGCGGAAGGGCAATCCGCGTCGACTTTGACACAAAGGGAAAGCGCCGCCACGCAACGGCAGGCGGCGGCGCGGCCCGATCCAGGCTGCGCAAAACCCGCGGAGAGCAAACGCGGCAAGTCTAAATGCGGCAAGGATCCCATCGACGCAGATCGGCACGCCGCAGACGTCGCCCGAAAGCCCGCCAAGCTCGAACGGGCGAAGGTCGAGGCGAAATCGGCAGCCATGTCGGCGCTCGTCGGAGAATTGGACGATTCGGAGGAGCTTTCCGGCACGCAGCGCGTATACGACGCCGCTCGCGCGGGAAAGAGGATCGCGGCGCGCGCGAAAGCCCGAAAGAGCTTAGGGCGAGAGGCCGGCAAGTCGAACGGTGCCGCGGCTCGAAGCCGCGTGCCGGGCGTGGGCGCGAAGGCGGGCAACGCCGCGTCCGCGAGAGCTTCGGCACAGGATACGGCCGCTGCGATGGCGGCCCCGCCCGACGCCGAAATCCGGCTTGCCGCAGGAGCCGCGAAGTCCTCGACCGCCGCCACCGGCGCTGCCGGCGCCGCAACGGCCGCACCCGCAGCGGGGATCGTCGCCGGAATGCTCATGTTCGTCGTGGCGATGCTCGCCGTCGGCCAGATCGCCGGCGCGCTCTTCGGGTTCTGGGACAACGAGTCTAAGAAGCAGAGCCTCGCCGGCCTGCCGCCCTACATCACCTACGAGATGGTCGAGGCGGCGCTTGAGGCGCAAGAGGATTACGGGCACCCTGCCGGGTGCACGATAGCCCAGATCATCGTCGAATCGGGGCAAGGCGACCACATGAGCAGGCTCGCCACGCGCGACCACAACCTGTTCGGGATGAAGTGGGCCCCTTCGTTCGCCGCTGCGCCCGAAGTCGCCGGCAAGGCGAACTGGGTCACCGGCGAGGAGGTCGACGGGGCGCACGTGACCATAACCGACTCGTTCACGGTGTTCAAATCGGACGCGGACTGCATCAAGTTCAGGAGCCGCGTGTTCCTGGCGAGCGCGACCTATTCGGGAAACGCCCTGATCAGGGAAGCCGTATCGGAACGGTCTTCCGACAAGATGGCGGAAGGTCTGAAAGACGCTGGCTGGGCGACCGACTCGGCCTACGTCGAGAAGCTCAAGGCCGTGATGGACCAATACGGGCTGCGCGCTTTCGACGCCATGGCGCCCGGGGACCTGGCCGACCCCTCCGCCGGAGGCGCCTCCGTCGTCGCGGCTGCGTTCTCGCAGCTCGGCGTGCCCTACGTATGGGGCGGCACCACGCCGGGCGTGGGCCTCGACTGCTCGGGGCTCACGCAATGGTGCTATCGCCAGGCTGGTATATCGATACCCCGCAATTCCGAGGACCAGGCGGCGGCGGGAACCAAGGTCCCGCTTTCGATGGCGGAGCCGGGCGACGTGCTCTGGCGGCCCGGGCACGTGGCCATCTACATAGGAGACGACTCCTACATCCACGAACCCCAGACGGGCGACGTGTGCAAGGTGTCGCAGGAAATCAGCTACTTCACCTGCGCTCTCAGGTTCAAATAAGGAGGATGGAGACATGAACGGAAAAACAAAGATCGTGGCCGCCGTGGCAGCGGGCGCCGTCGCCTTGACGATCGGTGCGGGAGCCGCCCGCTGCTCGATGAACGCGCCCGATGCCCAAAACGGGCAGCAGGCGCCGCAAGAGCAGGCGTCGGGAAAGCAAGACGACGCGAAGGCAAACCAATCTTCGCAGCAGGCGCCCGATGAGCGGCTGCTAAGCGAAAGCGAGTTCTCGTCGCTGGCGAACACCTCATGGACGAGCCGCGACGGAGCCTCGAAGCTCTCGATCACCAAGGACGCGCTCATCGAGCGCACAGCCGACTTTGCAAGCGTGATCTACTACACGGTGAGCGACGAGAAGACCGACGCTGCGGGCCTGAGCGTGACCCTGAGCGCCTCCGAAGATATCGCCGTGCCGGGCGCTGATACGGTCGTGCGCATCGAGAACGAGGGCGCATCGACGACGCTGACGTGCGATTTGCTCAAAGCTACCTATATCCAGGACGCGAAGACGCAAATCGCGCTGTCGATGGCTGGCGACGTGCAAGATCTCTGCACGCTCACCGGCAAGAACGAAGCCGACTTCGAGTCGATCCTAGAAACTTTCGCGAAGGCGCATTCGCCTTACGCAACGTCGGCCTCGTGGGACAAAGAGGTCTGGATCGACTACGGCGCGCACAGCACCTTGACCACGTTCACGCTCGATGACGCCGCTTCGACCATCGTGACGGTGAGCGTGTCCCAAGACGGGGCCATGGAGGCGGTGTAGCCATGGGCGCGCACGTCGAAAGGATGGCCATCCGAAAAGCGGCCGTCTTCGCCGCGATCTCGTTCGCGGTCTGCTGCGCGGTGTTCGTGCCGACGCAGCCCGCATGGGCGGGCATCGCCGAGGACATCAACGGCTGGCTGTGCGACATGCTGCGGGGCGTGTGCAACTGGGTGTTCGCGGCGCAAGTGGACGTCTTGAAGTCCATCGGCTACGACGGGATCCTCGGCGCCGGCTTCCAGAACATGCTCGGCACGTCCGGCGACGTATCCGTATACGACGTGGTGCGCGGCATATGGTCGGTGGCCGTGCTGCCGATCGGCTGCGGGGTCCTCTCCCTCGTGTTCACCATCAAGCTCATCCAGATATCCCAGCGCATGGACGGAAGCGCCAGCATGCTCGGCGTCAAGGAAGTGGTCTTCCTCCTCGTCTTCTTCGCGGTGTTCCTCTTCCTCATACAGAACAGCTTCGACCTCATGACATCGCTCTACGAGGTGGTCGGGCTCGCGATACGCAGGGCGGCGGACCTCTTCGGCACCGGCAGCCCGATGGACCTGGCGAAGGTCTCGATAGTGACCACCGACGATGACGTCGCCGCCCTCGTGGCGATGCTCGTGGTGTCGCTCATAAGCTGGCTCGTGGTGCTCGTCGCCTACATAGTGAGCCTCGTCGTCTGCTGGGCGCGGGCCATACAGCTCTACGTGCTGGCGATGCTCGCGCCGATCCCGCTCTCTCTCATGGCGCTCGACGAAACGCGCCAGGTGGGCGTCGGATACATCAAGAACTTCGCCTCGGTGTGCCTCGCCGGCTTGGTGATACTCGTGCTGCTCATAGCGTTCCCGATCATCCTTGGCGGCCTGGTGGCGGCCAACCCCGGGACGGGAACGCCGATCGACGGGATAGCCAACGGGCTCACCTACGCGCTGCAGTACCTGGCCATGTGCGTCCTGCTGGTGCTCTCGCTCGCGAAGAGCGGCTCGTGGGCAAGGGACGCCATGAGCGGCTTCTAGCGAAACCGGGCAGACCGAAAGGAGGTGGTCGCGATGGGATGACCTGCGCCGGGCGGCCGCGGCGCTAAAAGCGGCCGCGCAATGCAAGGCCCTTCCACACTCGGCCTTGCGCTCAAATCCAAGAACATGCAAAGGAGACAGCAATGAGCGAAGACAAGAAGAACGTCTACGTCACGCTCCACAAGGACTTCGTGCGCACCGGCATCGAGTACGCCGACCGCGCCACGGGCGAGACGAGGGCGTTCAACTCGGTGACGCTGCCCAAAGGGACCGTCATCGACGGAACCGACGTGGGCTACTACCAGTTCAGCCCGCTTTTCGTGAACCCCTCGCGCTTCAAGGGGGAAGACTACCGGGACATCCCGCTGCTCGCCAACCGAGAGGTGCGGCTTTCGAAGACCCTGCTCGACGACCAAGGGAAACCCGTGATGGGCGAAGACGGCAAGCCTATGCGCGACACCGTCTACGCGATGCCGGCGCAGATCAAGGGCGCCCTCGACGAGGCGCGAAGCCGCTACCTGCAGGCGCAGTCCAAGGCGCGCGACGAGCGCACCCTGGCGCAGCGCGCGAGCGACGCCCGAAGCGGAGCATCGGCGCTCGCCAACGAACATGCCCCTTTCGACTCCCGTAACCGTTAGGAGGTGCATCATGGATGAAAGCAAGGAAACAGCCCGAGGGGCGAGCCCCGAAGACATGCGCGGGAAGCTCGCTCGCTGCCTGCTCGCCCTCTTGCTCGCAGCGTCGAGCGTTGCTGGCGCGCTATCATCGCTCGGCGCGAAGGAGGCGCACGCGGCGGAAACCGCCTACCTGAGCGTGGGCGGCAACATCCCCTACGCGGGGTTCTTCACCACGTGGATGTGGGCAGACGGCCAGATGGCCTATTGCGCCCAGCCCTCCAAGGCGACGCCTTCCGAGGGCGGCTACGAGAAGGCGCCTTTGAGCACCGCGTCAGGCCGCGACGCCGAAGCCGCCGCCGACCTGTGGTTCGGATGGGGCGGTCCGGGCTTCGACTACTCCATGTGGCCCGGCGCTTGGTACGACGGCACGCCGATGAACGATGCGCGCTATGCCGCGCTCACGCATATCATCCTGTCCGACACGTACAGCTCGAGCGGCGACCAGGCCATGCATGGGTGCACCCAGGCTTTCCGCTCGTGGTGCCAGCAGAACGTGCTCGGCTTCGACGACAGCGGCTCGGTGATCAACGGCGACGCCACGGGACGCCTCATGTACTCGCGCATGGGCGAGGTCAAGCAGTCCTTCAAGGCGTTCCAGCTCTACACGGGAAGTTTCTCGCAGATGATCGTCTCGTTCAGCTACACGCCCTACGGCAGCGTCGAGCTTGAGAAGCAGTCGGGCAACGATGCCATGAGCAGCGGCAACGACGCGTACTCCCTTGCGGCCGAGTACACGCTCTATTCGGACGAGGCCTGCACGCAGGCGGTGTCCGTGATGACCCTTGACGACTCCGGCCGCGGCAGGATCGACGAGGTGGAGCCCGGCGACTACTGGCTCAAGGAGTCTAAGGCCGCACCCGGGTTCGCCATCGACGAGGCCGCCTACGCGGTGACGGTCGAGCCCGACAAGGCCGCCACCGTTGCGGCCGGGCATGTTCAGGACACGCCGCAGTCGAACGCCGTCGACGTCGTCGTAGCCAAGGCGGACGCCGCCACCGAAAAGGCCCAGCCCCAAGGCGATTCCGCTCTCAACGGCGCTGAGTTCACCGTCGAGTACTACAGGGGAATCTACTCCTCGGTCGACGAGGCCCGCGCATCGGGCTCGCCTGAGCGCACCTGGGTCCTTGCGACCGACGACCAGGGCAAGGCCCATCTGAACAGCGATTCCAAGGTGTCCGGCGATGCGTTCTACTACGCATCCGACGGGACGACGCCGGTCATCCCGCTCGGCACCGTCCTTGTGACCGAGACGAAGGCGCCTTGCGGCTACAACCTCGACGACGGCCGTGGCAACGCGCCCGAAACGCATCTCGTGAAGGTGGAGTCGGACAACGACCGCATCGAAGCCGTTTCCACTTATAACTCGCCCGTGGCGAAGGATACCGTGAAGCGCGGCGACTACCGCCTCGTCAAGGAGGTGCCGGTGTCGATCTACTCCGAGGGCGCAGGCGACATGCCGCAGGACGCCAAGCGCGTGCTCGTCCCCGGCGTCGAGTTTCAGCTGATCAATGATTCGGCGAACCCGGTGGTTTCCCCCGAAACCGGCGAGGAGATCGCGCCCGGCGGCGTCGTGTGCACCATAACGACCGACGGGAACGGGCTAGCCACCACCAAAGACAGCAACGCCGATGCGAACGGCTGGGCGAAGCCCGAGGGCTGGAGCGCGGCGCTGGCGTACGGCACCTATTTCGTGCACGAGGTCATCCCCGCCGACGTCGCCGCGAAGTTCAAGGCGGAATACGGCAAGACCCTCCTTCCCATCGATGACTTCAAGGTCACGATCTCCGATGAAGGGCAGTACGATCCGCCGGTTCTGGTGAGCAACAAGATCCCGCAAACGCCGCTCAAGGTGGTCAAGGCCGACGCCGAAACCGGCAAGCGGATTCCGCTTGCGGCGAGCTTCGAGCTGTATGACGCCGACGGCGATCTCGTCACCTATACCCTCCATTACCCGGACGAGGAGGTCGTGAGCACGTGGACCACCAACGAGCGCGGCGAGCTCACCTTGCCGATGGTTTTGGGGGAGGGGTGCTACTTTTTGAAGGAGGTCGCAGCGCCCGAGGGCTACGTCCTCGATTCCGAGCCGGCAGCCTTCACGGTTTCCGCCGACTACCGTGGATGGGACGATCCGATCGTCCTGACTTTCGAGGACGCGCCCCAGAAAGGCATCGTAACCGTCTCGAAGACCGACTCCGAGACGGGGTCGCCCGTCGACGGCTCCACCTACATCGTGAAGGCCGAAGGCGACGTCTCCACCCCCGACGGGACCCTGCGCTACGCAGACGGGCAGATCGTGGCGGCGCTCATCACCGGCGCAGACGGACACGCGACTAGCGAGCCGCTCTACCTGGGGACATACACCGTATACGAGGCGAAGGTCAAAGACGGCTACGCCCTCGACGTTGCCGAGAAAAGCGTTGCCCTGACCTACCAGGGCCAGGAGGTCTCGGTGTTCGACGAGCAGATTGACGTGACCGATGCCCCGACCGAATTGCGCCTGGCCAAGGTGGATTCGCTCGACGGTGAATCGCCTATCGAGGGCGCCGTTTTCCGCGTCTGGAGCGATGCGGGCGACTTCGACCAGACCCTGAAAACCGACGAAAGTGGCGTCATCGACCTCAAGTACCTGAAGCACGGCGGCTACCACCTGCAGGAGGTAGCCGCGGCGGAGGGCTACGTGATCAGCGACGTCGACGAAGACGGCAACGCCAAAACCCACGATTTCGAGGTGAACGACCAGGGCATGGCCACGCTCGACGGCGATTCCATGCAAGCCAAGCTCGCCATCGTGGTCGAGAACATGCCCAAGACCATGGGCACCACCGCGGCCGACGGCGACAGTGGCACCCATGAGGGCCAGGCGCGCAGCGACATGTCGATCATCGACAGCGTCGCCTACACGGGATGCATCCCCGGCGAAACCTACAAAGTAACTGGCAAGCTCATGGACAAATCCACCGGCCAGCCCGCGCTCGACGCCGAGGGCAACGAGATCACGGCCGAGAAGGATTTCGTGGCGGAGGGTTTCGAGGGGTCGATTGACATCGAGTTCAGATTCGACGGATCCGGCCTCGCAGGCGCCTCGCTCGTTGCGTTCGAGGCGATGTACGACGCCGAAGGCCGCATCTATATGAATCATGAGGATATCGACGATGAGGGCCAGACCGTCAACGTCGTCGACATCGCAACAAAGGCCCACGATGCGGAAACCGGCACAAACCAGGGCACCGTGAGCGAATCCGCGACGCTCGTGGACGAGGTGAGCTTCGAGGGGCTGACCCCCGGCAACCGCTACAAGCTGTTCACCATGCTGGTGGACAAGGCGACCGGCGAGCCCGTTGAGGATGCCGCCGGCAACCCGATGGTGATCGAAACGGATTTCGTGCCCGAGGCGCCCGACGGCACCGTTGAGGTCGTGTTCGAGCTCAACACCGCTGACCTAGCTGGCAAGTCCCTCGTGTTCTTCGAGAAGCTCGCCGACGACGGCGACAACGTCATCGCGAAGCACGAGGACATCGGAGACGAGGGTCAGACCATCGAGCTTCCGGAGCCTGATGTTCCCCAAAACCCCGTAGGCAAGGGATACCCCAAGACGGGCGCCGATGCGGCCAAGGTGGCTGCTGCGGCAAGCGCGGCGGTGATCGTGGGCTGCGGTGCGGCCGGCGCGGCCTACGCCGCGGCGAAGCGTCGCAAGAAGGCCGGCGAAGAGGTTGAGGAACCGACCGCCGAACCTGTCGAGTAGCAACAAATCGCCGCAAGTTCAGGCGGGCTTCGATCGAGGCCCGCCTTCTTTATTGGAAAGAGCGTAAATGAAGAAGATGAAGAAGATCGCCGAGGCGCTCGGCCTAGTGCTTGCCGCGCTCGCCGTCGCCGCGCTATGCACCTGGATCGCCGCGGACGACAGCGACGAGGCCAAGATCGCACGGTCGCTCGAAGGCGCCGTATCAGAGGAAAGCGAGCATGAGGAGCCCCGGGGAATCGACTGGGACAGCTTGTCCCAGGAAATCGTCGCGTGGGTGGAGGTGCCCAACACGAGCATAAGCCAGCCTGTAGTCAAGGCCGACAAGCAGAACCCGAACGCTTATCTCTTTCTCGATGCGCTCGGCCAAGGCGGCTACGGCACCCCATACATCGACGCCGACTGCACGGAAGGGTCGCTTCTCGTCCCGATCTACGGGCACAACATGTCGGACGGCGGCGTGTTCTCGGATTTTGCGAAGTACAGCGACGAATCGTTTGCCAGGGGTCATTCGAGAATCGACCTGTACACACGTGATGGCCGCTCGTACAATCTTTCGGTCATCGTGGTGGATGCGAGATACGAAACCATGTGCCCGAGTTTCGGCGATGCGGAAGCGGTTGCGAAACAGGTCGCGAAGAGCGACGTTGTCCTGCGCAAATACGACGGCGAAAGCAAGGTATTCGCGTTCACGACCTGCTCCTATCAGGCGGCCAATTCCCGAGCCATCGTGTATGCGGTGCCGAATCGATGAGATAGCGGAACGCTCATCTTCGAATACTCGCCC
>ERZ826396.1913-NODE-1913-length-19814-cov-4.825598_pt1 | contig 19814 bp, 16 predicted proteins | sample MGYA00519926_ERZ826396 | MGnify/ENA primary metagenome ERZ826396 (study PRJEB31778, sample SAMEA3449230) | human gut metagenome | biome: human gut; feature: human-associated habitat; material: faeces | place: United Kingdom | collected 2010/2012 ... | reverse complement strand
ATCAGATTCATTAAAAATTGTCCGAAAAAGTGTCTTAATTTATGAGACCATTATACTCTCCCGAGATCCGTCCCATGCGTCTGTATAAAAACCTCCGGAACTGGCATGCTGCTGTCTATATAGTACCCCGTCCCCGGCATTTCCACCAAAATACCGCCGCTGCAGTTTAATGCGTCATATTGAAAATCCCATTGATCTACAGGTGCAAAGCATCGCACGATACATATAGCCAGCAATACAAACTCTGCCAGAAACACAATAAGCCTTTTTCTTTTCAGGCTGCTCATTTTCTCTCTCCCCTCAGCGCTTCCTCACAACCCCTGCCGCCCACTTTCGCGTTCCTTCCTGCCGCACCGCGCTGCTTCCCTCATTCTTTCATACCGTTTCCTGCTTCCACGCCTTATACCAGGCCGCAAATTTTCCAAGGCCTTCTTCGATCTCCGTCGCGGGCCTATAGTCAAAATCCGCTTCCAGATCTTCAATATCCGCATAGGTCCGATACACATCGCCAGGCTGCATCGGAAGATATTCCTTTATTGCTTCTTTTCCAAGCTCTTCTTCCAGTGTTTTAATAAAATCCATCAGCTTAACCGGCTTATTATTGCCAATATTATAAATCTTATGTCTGTCCCCTTCAGCATTAGGAAGAGGAGGCTTATTCAGCATCCTCACCATCCCTTCCACAATATCGTCAACATAAGTGAAATCCCGGTACAAATTACCCTGGTTGAAAATTTTGATCGGTTCACCCTTCATAATTTTTTCACTAAAGCTAAAATACGCCATATCCGGCCTTCCATATGGACCATATACGGTAAAAAATCGCAATCCCGTTGCAGGAATTCCATATAGATGACTATAAGTATAGGCCATCAATTCATCGCTTTTTTTCGTGGCTGCATACAAGCTGACCGGCTTGTCTACCGGATCCGTAACAGAAAAAGGCGTTTTTTTCTGGTTACCATATACAGATGAAGAAGATGCATAAAGCAGGTGCTTCACAGGATGCCCGCAGGCATCATAAGAATGCCTGCAGGCCTCCAGAATCTGGTAAAAACCAATAATATTGCTTTCAATATAGGCATCCGGGTTATCTATCGAATATCGTACCCCTGCCTGAGCGGCTAAGTTAACAACAATATCCGGAGAATTGACAGAAAATACCTCATTAACTTTACTTTTATCAGATATATCTACCTTATCAAACGAAAACCCAGAATATTCTTTCAATATAGAAAGCCTTAATTCTTTCAAACGGACATCATAATAGTCATTCAAGTTATCAATACCACATACGCGATATCCATCTTCCAATAGGCGACGAGCAAGATGGAAGCCAATAAACCCAGCGGCTCCAGTGATAAGAATGCTCCTATTCTGCTCCGGATTACTGCACTCCGTTCCCATTCTTTACTCCTCCATTTTATCTTCCAATGCTGTAGTATTCTACCCTACAAGCTTTCATCTCTTCTGGTTTGTATATATTTCTTCCGTCATATACGAGCGGGGTCTGCATGAGCCGGGCAAATTGTTTCGCTTCCAGTTCCTTAATCTCTTTCCATTCTGTAAAGATAAAACAAATATTAGCACCTTCCAAGGCCATTTCAGGCGTACTCACATAAGCCATACTGCCATTTCCGCATACACCTTCCGGAAACTTCTTCCGGCTATTTTTCTCTGCTACAGGATCATAGGCGCAAATATTCGCTCCCCCATCCAATAAAAGCCGGATATTATCCACAGACGGAGCCTCCCGCAGGTCATCTGTTCCCGGTTTAAACGCCAATCCCAAAACTGCGACCTTAAGATTACGGAAAGTAATCATCCTGTCACAAGCTTTATGAAAAAGCTTGGTTTTCTGCTCTTCATTCACATCCACAGCCGCCTCAACCGTTTTTAATGTATATCCATGCTGTTTCGCTATAAATTTCAAAGCCTTTGTATCTTTGGGGAAACAACTCCCTCCATATCCAATGCCCGCCTTAAGAAAATTCGCTCCGATCCGCTCATCATAACTCATTCCTTTAGCGATATCCTCAATATTCGCTCCTACCAATTCACACAGGTTGGCAATCTCATTCATATAAGATATCTTCAATGCGAGGAAATCATTACAGGCATACTTAATCATCTCCGCCGACCTTCTGCTCACTGATACAATAGGAAGCTCGAAAGGTTCATAAATTTCTCGAAGCATTCTCTCTGCATAAGCGCTCTGTGTTCCGATTACAATGCGAGCCGCATGTAACGTATCATGAACAGCAGAACCTTGCGCCAAAAATTCTGGATTGGAAGCAACCTCGATACGCACTTCCTTATGTACCAGAAAATCTTTGATAAACTGCTCTACCTTATCATTCGTACCGACAGGCACCGTCGACTTCACCACCACCAGACAGTCCTTTTCTACATTCTCAGCAATCTGTCTGGATACAGTTGCAATATAGTTCAGATCTGCTGAACCGTCCGGTCGTTCAGGTGTGCCCACCCCTATAAAAATCGCATCCGGATTTTTGTAAGCTGCCGCATAATCAGTTGTATAATGAAGCCGCCCTTCCGCATAATTCTTCTGCATCAATTCCTGCAGATCTTTTTCATAAATCGGGGATATCCCAGTCTCCATCAGCTTTACTTTCTGCTCATCTGTATCCACGCAGATAACATTATGCCCTTTTTCTGCGAAACAAACCCCTGCGACCAAACCCACATAACCAGTTCCGGCAACTACGATTTTCATAGATGTTCTCCTCGTCCTACTCTTTTTTTATAAGTTCTATTTAATAATAATCCACCACATAACAATACCGTTAATCCCGAAATGAATGCTCCTTCCCTTAAATAGGGTGTTTGATAACTCAATATAATTTCATGCTCTCCTCCGGGAACTTGTACACATAATAATCCATCATATGCCTCTTCAACATTTCCTCTCTTTCCATCAATCATGGCACTCCATCCCTTATCATATGCTACACTTAATAACAGCATTTTGTTTTCTTCTAAAACATTCTGTGCCTTACATACTATCTGATTATTCCTTATAATTAATTCAACTGGCTCAGCTTCTTCCTTTAATTTTCCCAAACATAATTCTTTATTATCAGAATTAATGTTTTTATAATCGATCATAATTCCTCTCGTCTGATAGTTAACATTTTTATAAATTCTATATCCATGTAAAGAGCCCATTTGAATATATCCTTCTTTTTCTATTATGTCTTTAGAAACAACATACTTAATATTTAATAATCCTGCAATATCCGAATTTAAACTTATAGTATACATCGTTTCAAGATTACCCATATATTCTGGGGTCAAACCAAACCGTCCTAAGAATGTAGCTGTTTTTGATGGCATAACAGAGCTGTAATGGGAAATGCTATCATAGCCATACATCAATGCACCATTAGCACCAATATCTGGGATCTCAATCCTATATATCCCTTTATCGTTAGCTTTTATATACGAGACTATATCGGATATCTCTTGAACTTCCTGCTGATATGCATCCCACTCAACATATGTCATTGTTTCCAAACACCATACCGCATTAAGAACCAACTCCGCGCATGTGACCATAATTAATATTAATGACTTATCATATAAAATATAGCAAATTAATACAATTAAATAAAACAAGACAGTAACTGCTATTTCTCTATTATTTAAAAAATCATTCTCTAAAGAATTATATTTATATATGGATAAAAACAGCCAGCCAAAAACAAAAGCACTGCCAATAGCATATGCAATCTTTTGTTTTGATACCACCATCCGTGAAATCGAAATTTTTCTAATACCAGCTACATTCTCTGAATAATATAAACTATTATAAATATAGTATGATGCTATCATAATTAATACAAAACTTAACATAAAGGAATACCTATAGTTTGAGCCATTCGGATATGAAAAACCATGCCAAACATAATTGATTCTTTTTACCATCATAGAAGCGAAGACAATCCCTGCCAGACTACAATGAAGGATTTTTTCTCGTACACTAATATGTAAATCAAAAATAAAAACAACTACTAATAGAACAATTATGCTGCTTACATAAATATTAGGTAACCCTTTAACAATTTCCTGACTGTTAAAAGCTCCCATAAATAACTTTAAAGGTATATAGAAAAGAGTTTTTTCAATTATACCCCGATTGCTTAATACGATAATTCCCCTTATCACTCCTACCAATGCTATTATTAAAATAAGTATTCCACCCATTTTATATAATACAATTTGTTTTTTAGCTTTATTCCATCCCCAAATAATCGTTCTATTAATACTGCTATAAATCTTTTTACCATATACAAAAATCAAAATAGCCCCAACTAAAAATAATATTGCTATCCCACCTAAAGCAATTCCATTTTCATGGACTATCTTGATTATTTTTTCTATAATGCTATTTCCAGAAAGCTTACTGATTGATAACGAATAAATTAATGGTAAAATTAAAACTGCACATAGACCAGCAGATATACACATACTTCTAATATATATTTTCCAATGCAAAAACCTTAATTCCTTTTTCCCACTTTCTATTCGCAAAAACAAAAAATAAAAAAATGAAAAAATCCATAACATATAGCCTATATAAAAATTGGCTATCAATGCTATACATAATGAAATTACAAAAAATAAACTTTTATTCCTTTTCACCAACCATTCTAAAGCTATACATAACATTGGTAATATAATCATTCCGTCAAGCCACATTATATTAAATTGCATATTAACTGCATATCCAGATAATGCATAAATCACGGAAAATAAGCCCCAAAAGAGTTCTATTCTACATTTTAATTCTTTCTTTTCATTTTTAGCATATCTCACAGTAAAGTAAAAATATATCATTATTGCACTAAATGCATGCTTTAATAGTATAATTACAGTAACTGCCAAAGGTAACGTATTTAAATCAAAAAAAAACAATATCAAATTAAATGGACTTGATAAATAATATGCCCACAATCCCACTGTCCCACTTCCTAAAGGAATGCTTTGTGTATACAGCGCATCTGAAAAGCTATTTTTATACCAAGTTGTATAAAAAGACATAAATGGCAAATATTGTCCGTCTAAATCCCAGGTGATTGGTGTATAATTTCCAAATGGATAATAGCCGCATACAGCAAAAACTAATATATATATTAAAATAGTAATAATTCCTATTAGCAATGCAATACATAAATTTGAACTACTTTTATTCATTAACACCATCCTATTGTATAGAAAAACATGAATTATTAATTCTCTTACCCATTTTCTCCCAGCTTAACTACCACATATCCATCTATTATTGCTGTATATCCGCTATTAGGGTACTCAGGCATATTTAAAAATGCATCGCTCTTCATTAACTCCTGACACACTTCAGAACTGCATACTTCATATTCTCTCCCAAAATAAAAACCTAATATAGATTTCCAGCAAGCATTTCTACCATTGATATCGCTCCAGGTCATTCCATAGCCAGCAACCGTCCCTTTCACAATATTGTATAACTCTCCTTGACCAAGATCAACATCTCCACTCACCATAAATGCATGTTCTTCTGAACCACCTGTTAGTTCATCCATCTCCTGAACAATATCTGAAGCAACAGCATATGTTTTAATTAAATTGTTCTGCATACATGCCTGAAAAACTAACACAAAACAAACCAATATCATGCCAAGAGCCATACTGCCAACTAATACAATATACTTTCCAAAAACAAGATGCATCCATCTACTTCCATTTATTCTACTCGCCAGCATAATCCATAAAACATACACATAATTAACAGCTGGAATAAGCAAAATACCTGTAGAAGAATACAGGGAAACCTCTGAAGCAGTTATAAGCATGCAGTAACAGCCAATGGGTAACAGTACCACAGCTAAAAGCAATAATAAAATCCTTGTTATGTTAAATACTTTTCGATTTTGAAAAAATAAAATCAACATAGTAAGGATTATTACCAAAACTAAAAATAAATTCCAGTATTTTCTATTCATCCAATCATTGTTAATAAATACATTCCTAAAAAAGTAATTGATGAACTCTTTATAACACCTTACTATCTGTTGAGGTAATTGAGCAATATCAATATATCCCATTCTAGAAAAGCCTCTATCCTCACTTAGATTTAATAATCCTATGCTCTCTTGACCTTTAGTCAAAATTAGATAACAGGTAACCCCACCTCCTCCTATACAAATTAACTTCGTTGCTCTTTTGATAATCTCTTTATTCTCAATTCTCGCATCAAAAAGCATACTCACCATAAGAAGTATTGATAAAACTATCGCAACGCTAATATATGATTGATAAATCGCTAGAGATATGGCAATCGCCAACATAGGCAAAACCCACGAGACAAAACCTCTATGCCGGTGTGCGAAGTAAATAGCCAGAACATTCAACAAATATGCAAAAATATAGAAATCAGCACAGTAATAATATGTAAGAGTATTAACAATATTAGGAGATGCTAAAAGGAAAATTCCTGTTATAATAATAAGAATCTCACTTTCTAAGTTTAAAAGTCTACAAACAAACATACATATTATACTTAAAAGAAAAATGGAAAAAATCGTCACAGCCGCTGGACTAATTGTATATCCCTTAAGTCCCGCCAATAAACCAAGTCCCCATCTGCCCAGACTATTTTCTCCATCATAGCCAGCTTTATAAAACATTCCATTCCATATCGAATCCGGATTAGCCAAAAAGTGTGTGGAAAAAGACAGATATAAAAGGATTCCTCCAATAAAAATCAATAAATATCTCCCTTTCCACAATCCAAATAGAGCTTTACTTTTCTCGCCCATTTCTCTAACTACTCCAGCCACCACTTTTTCTCCTTTCGTTTTTATATAGCATTAAGCATATATAAAACGTCAAACCCACAAAATGTAAGATTCTTTTGTTCTCAAAGTCAGATATCTTTTAAAGGTTCAATGCAAATATTTAAAAAACATTATTCAAAATTTTTCATTTTCAAACTATAGCACTTAAAGCACTTTCTACATTTTTCAACATGTTTGTTCCAATCTCATTATATCAGGTCACCTGACTTATCGATCAATAGCCCTCTCTACAACTCACTTAATCATAAATTGTTTCATAACTTTTATCATTCTACATATAGAGATAAAACCAGAGAACCTTATATTATTTTCTCTTAATGCTCTTACCCCTTCCCAAAATGAAATCCAATATGCCTTCAAACCATTGCTACTCGTTCCGCCATAAAACATTGCTATCAGGGTTTCCGGAATATATGCCAAATGTACTTGTGAATCTTTCAGAATCCTTATCATAAATTCATAATCAGCTGCACAACGGTAATCTTCTTTATATCCCCCATATTCTTCATAGACTTTCCTCTTTAAATATAATGTTGGATGACCAGGGAGCCATCCCTCAGATATTTTCCCCTCTCCCATTTTCCAATAGCGAAGAATCTTGCCCTCTGCATTTTTGTAAATAAGATCTGAATGAGCACCGTCACACTGTGTCTTCTCTATCACATCTACATATTGTTCCACTGCCGTATCCGTTACAAATTCATCATTAAAAAAAGCTATTATGTCTCCCTTTGCCATGCGTAGGCCTTTATTCATTGCATTATATATTCCAGTATCTTCCTCTGAAATCCAACGAACAGCTGAATTCTCTTCAGCACGCTTTAGGATTTCTTCTTTTGTTCCATCACTAGAATTTCCATCAATAATAATTATTTCTATATCTGAATAAGTTTGACGACATATACTATCATATGTCTTTATAAAATTCTGTTTGGAATTGTATGTCGTCAATATCAATGACACCAGCATCATTTTGAATCCTCAGTTTTATAATAGTTTCTCTCTTCGTCCCCATTCCCAGCAGTTCTGTTTCAAGGAACTTATTCATTTACGTTTCCATATGTAGTAACCTTTTCAGTACGATATTCATCCTTCATACGAAATCCTTCTTTCAATCCATCTCCTCTCAACTCAATTATTTCTAACCTTTGTTGGTATGGAATTGATGGAAACGGTTCATATCCAGAACGGTCTCCCTCGCTAGGAATATAAACACTTATTTCTTTTTCAAACTCATACTCATAAAGTGGAAAATCCACATAATCTTTGGGCAATACAATGGATACGGTTTCACAACCCTCCATGTATTGGCCTGTACTTAGAAAAATATTAGTCAAAATAGGAAACGATAGTACTCCACAGCAAGCATACCGTAACAGCTTATTTGGCCTTAACTGCTTAAATAGCAGGCCTATTATAAACGCTGGTGAAAGGTAAAAATATGCAATACCATACCGAAGCAGCGGAGCACTGAAAAACCACATTCCCACTCCTAACAACGCAACCAAATAGACAAACATCCATTCTTTCATTTTCTTTCTGATCGCCATAATTATTATAAAAGAGAAAAGCAATACGATTAGTCCTACATTTAATATTAACAAACATTTATGCTGCATTGCCAATTTCTCGTACCACAAAGGGAACCATTCTTCTATCCCTAAATCATATCGATAAGCATTCTTAATTCCTTTTCCCCATGACATTATTTCATGGCGATCAAATGTTACTGTATAGCTTGGCATTTTCCAATCAACATCAAATAAATCAATTCCAGAATACGGATAAATCAAATAACCTGATATAATTACATTCCTAATCAAAAATGGAAGGACTACAATTCCTCCAAACAATAAACAAACTCCAATTATCTTCCACTGTTTCTTTCTAATCAAATCAATTACAGGCAAAATTGCAATTACGACAAGAGAAGCTATTGATAACTTTACAGTAACGCCAAATACAGCAAGTATACACAAAAAGCATTTCTCCTGCATGAAGCTGCTCCGAAACCACCTGGAAAAAATATATAACATAAGTGTCATTGCGAAGAAGTCCGTATTAGGAGAAGATATATCTGCTATTGAATTTCCTATATATAACAAAAGAAAGAGATTAAAGGCATCTGCAATAGTCTCCTCTTTTCTTTTAAAGAAGCGGAAAGATAATATTGAATATCCTGCCATAATTACCGCTATGTAAGCATTCATCCCGTGAAGAGATTGTCCCAGAATAGCGCTCCAACTATATAAGGCTTGTAAGCAGAGAAAACTACTGTTATAAGCAAATCGATTGTGAAGATTTCCTAATCCTTTTACGCATCCCTAGTTTTCAATCCAATGAATTGCCTGCGCATGGTAAAGACCAGTATCATAAAAGTTAGGTTCCTGACATGCAACCATAACACCAATCAGCGCAAGGCAAAAAACAACTATAGTTTTGGGCCAAAAATTTCTACTGCGAATCAGGCACTTTATATAATCATATATTTTCCTATGTCCCCAAAGTATAATTGCCAGATTGCCAAGCAGAAGTACAGCCATAGCCAATGTCCTGACTTTATATACAAGACTGAATATTTCCGCATAAACTGTCGCTGCCATTAGGCCGCTGATTAATATATAGTCTAATGAAAGAATACTTTTTCCTGTACATTTTCCAAAAGCATTCATTATTGCAAAGCCAAGCAGAAACGTACTGAAAAAGATCCACATAAAATTTAAAATAGTAAAAAACATACAACTTCTCCCATGATACAGAACTTCACCTTTGGACAAGCAAATTATATTCTCTCCAAACTATATCAATTCCTCATACGTTCTCTTTACTGCCCTGCCGTCAACTATCTCATAAATCGCATCACAATTCTTTATTGTCGTCAATCTATGAGCAATAATAATTAATGTCTTCTGTCCCTGCAGAGAAGTAATCGCTTCCATTACAGCATTCTCTGTCTCTGTATCAAGTGCAGAAGTTGCCTCATCCAGAACCAGAATATCCGGATCCAAGTACAATGCTCTTGCTATCGCGAATCGTTGCTTCTGACCACCCGAAAAACGAATTCCTCGTTCTCCAATTTCCGTATCAAGCCCCTGCGGGCTATTTTTAATCGTTTCTGCCAGCTGCGCTCTCTCCAACGCTCTCCAAACCCGATCATCTTCTATATCTTTTTCGTCCACACCAAATGCCACATTTTTCCTTACTGTATCATCCAGCAAATTTACATTTTGCGGCACAAAACCCATCAAATGATTTTTACCGGCATGAATATCTCCAATATTGACACCATCTATTTTAACGTTCCCCTTCTGTGGAGTCAAAAGACCTAAAATCACATCTCCTAATGTAGTCTTTCCAGAACCTGATTTCCCAACAAAGGCCACCGCCTGTCCCTTTTTTATATCTAACGAAACGTCGTTCAGTACATTTTCCGATGTACCTGGATATTTCCAGCATATATGTTCTACTGATATGTCCTTTTGAAAAGACTTTTTGACCGCTTTCTTTTTCTCCTGCAAAATGGGTTCCGCATCTTTCTTTTCTTCATTCCTAACCTTTTTCAGATCATTATAGGTGTCCTGAATTCCCGGCAGGCAAAACATAAATTGATTATAATTATTGGAAATCCTCCCTAAAGACGGCAGTATCCGAAACGCCGCCACTGCAAATGAAGCTAACTGAGGAACTAATGCCGCCGCATTTTCAGAGGTAATCGCTTTCAGACAAACTGCAATTATCATTCCCGCCACACAAAAAGCCTCGATTAAATAGGCCGGGCTTTCCGCAGCAACTGTCTGTCCAATCAAGCCTTTCTGCTGTTTTATATATTTCTCTTTATAAGAATTAACGAAATGATCTTGCCGCTGCATTACTAAAACTTCTTTAATGCCTTGGAAGGTTTGAATTAAAGTATTATTGATCTGAGCAATATATTTATAATTAATTTCACCACATTTTTTTACCCACTTCTGGCATCCCAAAACAACCACTAAAAGGCATAACACTGCAAGCAAGACAACGCATAACGCCATAATAATATCGGTCATCATTATATAAATGCATATAAACGCAATCGTCAGTACCTCTGCCAAAAGTTTAAATATTTGATATAAACCTGTATAGGTATTGGCTATACTGTCTCTCATTCCACGAAGCAATTCCCCAGTACCTGTATTCAAAAAAAACACATACCCCCGCTCCATATAAGATTGCATCATCTCTATAGATAATTCTCTCTGTACTTTACAGGAATACTTTATTCGAACATAAGATAAAAGCAACAGTAACAGATTCTTTATCAAATATACTATAATTACAGCAATTCCCATCGCCCACATTAATGAACTATCGGTATTTAGTCCAAACTCTTCTAGAATTGGTTTTAAAAGAGCATTCTCTCTTAACTGTTGCGGCGCAATCATTACCTGAACGAGCGGCAAAATGATAGATACTCCAAGTGTTTCACATACCGCTCCAACAAGTGTTAATAATATAACAACAACTCCCCATCTTTTTTGGGAAGTTGTTAAAATGAAACTATACTTATTCCAGATATCCTTAATGCTTCTTAATTTATTCATGATTATAAATCCCAATCTGGTGAAAAATTCTCACCAACCTGAATAAATGATTCTTTTCTGTTCCAATTACAATGAGAGGACTGATAACATCTCTTACATGGTCCATCCATTTTCTCTGTCCTGTTAACAGTATCTCTATATTTCTGATATTCTGCAGAATTCCACATATCCATGAAATCTCTATTTCTATCATATGCGAAAAACTGAACGGGTGTAGACATACACGGGCGTACAAAACCATCTGAGCCCAAGAAGAAATCTCTCCATGCTACATAGCAATCTTTATGCAGCTTTTCTCCTGCCACATCCTGGCCTGGTATATGAGGCAGCTTCAATGCTATTCCCAATTCTTCTCCAATCTTTACCGCTTCATCAAATACAGAGGCAATCTCCTCCTCATGCCCCCATAGGCTTTCATTCATCAAATCCTCTCCGAATACCGTAAGATACACTACTTTCACTTCTTCAATTCCAATATCCGCTGCCAGCCTCACCAAATCCGGAAGTTCTCTTAAATTAGAACGCATTGCACAAAAAACGAAGTTTATCCAGGGGTATTTAAGCCCCCTTTCCTTTTTTATCCGTACGATGTCCCTTAATTCTTTAACAATCACGTCAATTTTGGAACCTCTTCGGATTCTGCTATTTGTTTCGTCCGTTGCTCCATCAATACTGACCGCAAAAACATCCACGTTATAATCAAAAATAGCCTGCTTTATTTTGCCCAAATTCATACCATTAGAGCAAAAATACTTTCTGGCACTATGCTGATTCACAATTTCCAACATTTTGATAAAGTCCGGATGGATTGTCGGTTCTCCCCAACCCATAAGTGTAACCTCTTCAACCACATCCATAAGCGGTTCAAAGCTTTTGAAATCATCCATACTGAACATAGTCGGCTTAAAATCAGCCGCATTTCTTCCGCACATAACGCAATTTAGATTGCATGCATTTGTCAATTCAAACACCAAACGTCTCGGATAAGATTTTAAGATTGTTTTTCCTGCTTCTAATTCCGATATATTCAGGTCACTATTTACTTTTTGCCTCTGTGTTAATTCTTTTCCACTAAATAAATTTTTTGTTTTAGCTCTAAGTATCATATGAAGTCCTTCCTAGCAATTTTCTCTCAATTCTGTTTACAGACAAAAATATTATATCCTTTTTATCGAAATAATGCAATTACTGATCCAAAAACGGATATAAATCATCAAACTCTGCCGCTTTCAGAGAACCATCCGGCATCACACGCGACGCAATTCTCGGTATAATGGGTGCAAACTCCTGAACCATCACTTCACATACTACCGGCTCTGTTGCTTCCAATACTTCCTTAATTTTTTCATCCAGTTCTTTTTCTTCTGTTATCTTTATGCTTTTAACCCCATACGCGTCAGCCACTTTGCAAAAATCAGGTATCTGAATCCCACTATCAGGTCCTACTCCAAGGAAACGGTCATTCATATAATTATGCTGATTATGCCTGATAAGCATATAGCCATTATTATTATATATAAACAACTTAACAGGGATCTTATTATAACTAAGTGTAGCCAGTTCCTGAATATTCATTTGAGCGCTTCCATCACCTGTTATAGCAATCAGCTGTCTATCTTTTTGAAAAGCCCCGATCGCGGTGGCCCAAAATCCCATGCAGGACAAACCACCAGATATTAGATATCTTTGCCCTTTTTTCAGATGCCAGCTTTGCGATACAACATTGCATACACTCCCTGTATCTACGATAATATTAGACTGCGCACTTGCTTTTTCAGCAATCTTATGCGTTACCCAATATTCATTTAACGGTCGCTCCTCTTGATATTCTTCTCTTACATTCGGGTATTTATTTTTTAGTTGAATACAATGCTCTTTCCAGGCCCTCTTTTTATCCGAATTCTGTTCAGGAAGAACACGCAACAACCTTTGCAGAAAGGTCTTCACATCCGCATGATATCTGTAGTCCAAAGGAACATCCTGCTTTTGCAATTCCTTCTCATCAACATCCACCATAATCTTAACCGCATGTCCTGCTAATCTCTGCGGATAATATCCTATTGTAGAAATAGATAGACGACTACCCAAAATTAAAAGCAAATCACATTGCTGAATCGCAAAATGAGAGGCCCTATCGCCATACGAACCCGGTCTTCCTATAAACCATTCGCAATCCGAATCTATTACATCAATTCCTCCGCGTGATATCACTACAGGAGCCTGCATCTTATCACATAATATCCTCAATTCTTCAGCAGATCTCCCACTACGCACACCATAACCAGCTAAAATAAGTGGTTTAGAAGCATTTTCTATCAACTTAACTATATTCTCATAATCTATTTCTTCTTCCTCATTTTCCGAAATATCCTGATATCCTTCCATTTGTTCTGGAATCTGTTTATTTTGGATATCTACTGGCACATCTATCCAAACAGGCCCCTTTCTCCCTGCCATAGCCAAGTGATACGCCTTCTCCATATGCATTCGAATATCTTCCGGTCTCATAACAGCGGCAAAATACTTGGTTATAGAAGATACAAGCGGCTCCAAATTCAAACTCTGTGTACCATTTTGTCTGATCCCTGTTCTCACCTCATATTCCAATAATCTTGAATTTGCCTGACCTGAAATAATAAACATTGGCGAAGAATCAAGCCATGCCTGAGCAACTCCAGTAATTGCATTTGTGGCCCCAGGTCCTATGGTTACAAGGCAACATCCCGGAACCGTCTCATGTACCCTACCATAACCATCTGCCGCCATTGCTGCAGCCTGCTCATGATGACAACAAATCGCTGTCATATCTTTATTTCTGCACAAAGCATCTGTAAGCCACATAGCTGAACTCCCCGAAACCATAAACACTGTATCACAGCCTTTTTGTTTCAAAAAGTTAAAAATATATTCGGAAACAGTCATTATCTTCCCTCCTCAATATTCTCCCTTAATACTTTTAATTTCTTCAATTATCTTCAGTGGCATTTGATAGTCACAATGAGTCAGAATGTCTATTAATTGTTCCTTAGATGAACAACTCACTAAAGCAATCCCCTTCACTTTACCAGACGTAATATACCCATTAAGCAATTCGGTTATTGTCACTCCTTGTTTTTCGCTATATTGTCTAAGGAATTTCAAAACAGCAATATTTTTAGGTGTTTCTATTCTTTTTCTTAAAAATGGATCCACTTGATTATAGCCTCTGTTTATAGCCTTTTGAAAGTATCCTTTACATTGTGAGGTATATGCCATCCCAATCAACTCATTTTCTTCCAAATAACGATAAGTCAAATTGTCCATATGGGTTGTATTTTCATCATCCCACATCTCTTGCTTATATTCGGCCACAGACCACCAAGTTTGTATCACCTCGAAAATTTTAATCCCCTGCCGCTTTGCATAATCATTCGCTTGTATGATACGGTCTATACTCCAATTAGCAACCCCTATCTTTTTTATTCCACCTACTTCAATTAAATATTGCATAGTATCGACAATTTCTTCCACCGGTCTTCCTGGCTCATCTCGATGCAGTAAATATATATCTATATAATCGGTCCGCAACGCCTCTAAACTTTCTTTTAATTCTTCCCTTAATCGCTGTCTATCTAGGCTAATCCTCCATTCTTTTCCATTATTTTTTACACCACCTTTTGTCGTAACACAGACTTTTTCTCTAATCTTTCTTTTTTCCATCCATTTCCCAATGCATTCTTCGCTTTTCCCCCTTCCGTTTTCTACCCATTCATAATAATTTCTAGCAGTATCAATCACTGTACCACCATACTCTAAAAAAAGATCCAGCATTTCGTATGCCAATTCATTCGGAACCCGCGTTCCAAAGCGTCCTGTTCCAATTCCGATACAGGAAATTTTTATGTCTCTATTCTTTTCAGTCAAGTATTTCATCTGCACCACCGTTCTTTTGGAATTGCATAAAATATAGTTTCATATATATTCATATAGCTTCTAATACAATAAACATAATCCGTCGTCATTTCATAAATAAGTTGAGGTACTTTCCATAACTGTTCCAATGAATGATACATTGCACATGCTATTATAGGCCTTCCTCTGCTTAAAATGCGTTCCGCTCCAAGAAGTGTTTTTTCCTCATATCCTTCGACATCAATTTTAATAAATGTTGGTAATACTCCCATCTCATCCAACCTCATACTCTCTATTTGAAAATCTCCATTTGGAAGTATAACTGAATTCATGTCCATATAATTTCTCATTAACAATAATTCTTTTTTATTACTCAGAGCTTTTTTTATAACCGTTACATTTTTTCTATTTTTATTCTCTATTATTTCTGCATTCCTCTTATCGGGTTCAAATGCATAATAATGGCCAAACTCTTCATTCTGATTTATAAAGAAATCCAAAACTGCACCGTTATAAGCCCCACAATCAAAGACTATTTCTTTTCTATTTTTATAAAAAAGATCATACGCCCAATACTGTTCTTCTATTGGTCTACTATCTATTTTCCCTTCAAATCCATTTAAAAGGTATCCAAGTATTGATCTATATATTTCTGCGGAATCCTTTTCTAATTTTATCATAACCTTATCATACTCAATCTGATACTCCATAATCTTATGTGGGTCTGCATAAAGGATTAAATTTTGATTCCGAAACAGCCATTTATATTTCTCGTCCTTTTGAATCTCTTGCATATGAACGACTCTATTAACTCCCAATAATTTTAACCTTTGTACAATATCTTCATATACTTTATCTTTACTCAACAAACAAACGATTACCAATGTGTCCGCCGATATCTCTAACTCTGCACTAAAATTTTTAATTTCAATACCTCTCCAATACTTTCCTTCTTTCCTTCTATCTCCATCTAAAAAAAAAGTAGGAGAAATCCCAACATCCTTTAACAGCTCACAAAAATGCAACCCCGCATATCCTGCACCATACAAAATAATTTTCTCAGTCCTCAGATCTTTCATATGAAAATTACTCCTTCAATAGTCTCTCAGCAGCTTCCTTTCCACTCCGAAAACTCTGTCCAGTCCAAAGATAATCCCATTCCCCCCATCTCCCAGCATATTCTATACCTTTTATTTTTAAGTATTCATGAATTTGGTCTCTTATCTCATATATGTCTGGCGTAAACATAACATTAGCATATTCTTTTTCCTTAATATCTGCGAATATTATATCTTTTTCTTGGAATAATCCTAATTTTAGCAGCTGATTAACTATCTGTTTCTTTAACTGCTCTAAAGGCACAGTTCTCGGACGAAATCTCGAATAATATATCTCTGCTTGCAATCCACTACATCCTTCTGGAACATTATAAGGAGACTTAATATCAGCAGAATAGACCCTGGATGGCAAAATATCTTCATCATAAATATAAAACCAAAGTGTCGGCGAAACATTTTTTTGAGATATTCCCATGGATAACATTACCCCTGAAGTATAATTTAATTTCTCCGCCTTATCTCTAATTGTATCTGGTACATCTTTTATCATTTTACACAACTCGATTAATGGAATCGTCGAAATGATTCCATCATAACATAGCTCTCTCCCATCGGATAATAGCACACTCTTCTTTTTGGCATCTATTTGTATAATTTTTATTTCATATTCAACCTTAACATTTTTGACCATAGGCGCCAAAAAAGATTTAAATCCCCCCCGTTTAGGATACCTTGCTTCTTTAGTATAATGAACAATCGGCGTATCACTATCCATAGCCCCACGCAAAACCTCTTCCAGAGAAGGTGTATACATTCTGTTTTTTACCCACCTACACTCTAATTGCTCTGGTTCTACCGTCCAATATTTCCTAGTATATCTATATGGAAAATGTATTGCAAAATACTCTCCATACATTGCTTTAAGCCATTCTCCATAATTTTTAATAACTACATCCTTTTTGCGTGCAACATATCCAGTAATAACCTTAATACGCTCCTCAACATCTAACCCCCAAAGGTTATTCTGAACTGGATTTTTTATCCATTTCCCAAAATAATAATTCATTGCATCCGGCTTATGTATCCAATGCGATGTATTACCCTCTAACATTTTATAGGTTGTTTCTTCATTGTCAAAACTAATATGAGCGAATGTATCAAACGTAAAGCCATTTATGCTAAAACTATTACATAAACCTCCATAGGTATTCTCTTTTTCCAATACCAATACATCTTTTCCCTTTTTAACTAAATGATGCGCTGCAGATAAACCGGCAACGCCTGATCCCAACACTATAATTTTTTCCATGCTTACCATTTCTCCTTTTGTTTCAAGCAATTCACTACAAGCTCTATTCCCCTATCGAAATCCAAGCAAGGATACCATCCAAGCATGTCTCTTATTTTTTCAGAGTCAAAAATAAAATCAGGAACTCCTTGGCTCGTTTCTTTTCCAAAAGTAATATTTCCTTTTCCAACTATCATTTTTACTCTTATAAAGTAATCCCGTAATCTTTTCTTTTCTCCACTACTAATATTGTATACTCCGCTTTCAACATCGTTCAACACTATCAATAAAATTGCGCGCGCCACATCAGAAGAATATACGAAATCCCAATACTGTTCACAATTACTTTGTAGCCTGACTGTTTCATCTTGTAATAATCTAGATATAACCAGATGCAATATTCGGCTATCATTATCTTTAACTCCATAACATGAATGTATTCTCAATTCAACTAAGCATATTTGTTTCTCACCACAAAATTCACGCATTTTGTTGTATAAGCATCTTTTCGCCATCCCATAAAAATTATTTGGCTTTTCTTCTGTTTCTTCATTTACCACTCCATGATGTAATCCATATTCTGCCTGACTTCCTAATAGTATTATTTTTCTCGTATTAAGTTGCGTCAAAAAATCAAATAATGCATTAACGTTCTGATATTGGAGGAATTTATTATCTCTATCTGCTTTTTCCGTTCCACTCCATGCTGAAACAACAATAGCATCAAAATGGACACTTGTATTTTCAAACCTATTTCTCCTTATATCAAAGAATAAATTCTTTCTACCCTCATATAATTTTTGACAACATTTCAAATCATCCTTAGAATAATAAGTAAACCAAATAGAACAATCTTCCACCGGAATTTCTCTCTTGGCTAATACAAAAAAATTCTCCGCAATTTGATTCTTAGCCCCAACCATCAATATGTTCATAATACTATTTATTCTCCAATTTTCATTTATTCATCAATGCATACTATTTTCCCTGCGTACATGTATTTATTTCTCAATTCCTTAGCAATTTCCCTTTTGTATTCAATCGCTGTAATAATTATCATATCACTCGCATTTATCTCCTCCACCTCAGGTCGCCTAATGGGTACTGTACAATCTTCTAAATAACATCCTTCCAAAGCCAAATTATTATCAAATATATTTAAAATTCTATGTCGCATCTCATCTGATAGTATTTGTATAAAATTTCTCCCTTTTATCCCTGCCCCCCAAATGGACACTTTTTTATTTTCTAAAAATAACTTCTTCAATTTATCCAGATCATTTTTTTTACATTTTTCAAATTCTATATGTTTTTTATTCTTTCTCACAAAAAGTCCCAAATGATTACCATTTAAAACCTCTGCCACAGAAATCACTTCAAATCCCGCCCGTAAAGCCAATTCCATTAGGCTACTAGTGGTAAAATAATTAATATGCTCAACAAAAATATCATAATATCTCGATTCTCTATATATCTTTTGTCCATTTGGCACATCAATATATCCTACCCCACCTTCTGTCAAAATTCTATATGCATTTTTTAATATCTTTACTGGATCACTCAAATGTTCAAACACTTGAGTCGAAATAAATGCAGAATAATTTTCTTCTTTGAAATCATCCCCGAAATATCCTTGAAATACTTGACATCCTTTTTCACGAGCAGCTATGCACTCGGGCTCAGAAGGATCTATCCCTTGACATAAATCAAAATATTTATTCGCATGTACCAATACTTCTCCCGTACCACAACCTATATCTAAAAGTTTTTTCCTGTCTATCACTTCTTTACTAAGGTCTTGCAACACCTTTTCATAATAAGCGCCTTTAAACGCCGCACTTCCTCCGCCACTCTTCATACTATTATCATCAATATTTAATAGACTATATTTTAAATAATGATCTTCTTCCATCTCAACATCAATAAAGCCATGTCCGCAATTGGGACACTTATAAAATTTAATATTTCTTTTCAACATATTTGTTGGTTTGCTATACACACTTGTAACATCAACATTTATATTTTCAACAATCTCATATTTCTTGCACAATCTATTACATATATTACAATACACCCCTTTAATCCTCCTATCTCAATATTTGAAATTTGTCAATATATCTCCCGATATATTTTTTAT
>ERZ826396.1908-NODE-1908-length-19912-cov-10.712696_pt1 | contig 19912 bp, 13 predicted proteins | sample MGYA00519926_ERZ826396 | MGnify/ENA primary metagenome ERZ826396 (study PRJEB31778, sample SAMEA3449230) | human gut metagenome | biome: human gut; feature: human-associated habitat; material: faeces | place: United Kingdom | collected 2010/2012 ... | reverse complement strand
CCCCCCGAACCCCCCGACCCCCCCGAACCCCCCGACCCCCCCGAACCCCCTGCTCCGATCTCCGCGAACTCCGCGAGCCCCGTGCCGGAGGCGGCGCCTTCGACGGCCGCGAGCCGCCCGCCATGCGCAATTTCGTTCAAGCGCGAAGCCCGCCTTCGTGGTATCGTTTCCGTTTCGGACGAAAGGACGGAAAATGGACGCGCTCGCGAAAGGAACCGACGCTTCGAGCGGCCCCTGCGCAGGGTCCGACGTTCGGCGCGCCTTCGCCCTGCAAGCCGTCCCCGGCGTCGAGACGATCGCGTTCGAGGGCGTCGCCCAGCCCTTTCCCGCCCACTTTCACGAGTTCTGGACCATCGGCGCCATTGCGCGAGGCCGCCGGCGCGCGACATGCGGCGGCGCGACGCTCGGCATCGGGCCGGGGGACGCGGTGCTGTTCGCTCCCGGCGAGGCCCACGGATGCCTGCCGGTGGACGGGGAGGCGCTCTCCTACCGCAGCGTGGCCGTCCCCGACGCGGAGCTTGCGCGAGCGCTCGGCAGGGAAGCCGGGTCGCTTCGCCCGATCCGCTTCGCCGTCCATGACGCGGCGCTCGTCCGGGCGGTGGACGTCGTGTGCGCGCTCGCGGCCGACCCCGACGCCGACGCGCTCGCCCAGGAGGAGGCCCTGGCCGTCCTCGCCGCGCGCGTCGCTGCGCGCTGCGAGAACCCCCGCGCATGCGGCAAAGCGGCCGCGAACGCCGCCCCCGGAGGAGTCGAGCGCGCCCGGTCCCTCCTCGAGGAGCGCTGCGTCGAAGGGGTCGCGCTTTCCGAGTTGGCCGAGGCGGCGGGCCTGTCCCGCTGTCACCTCGTGCGCGCGTTCTCGGCCCGCACGGGCCTCACGCCGCACCGCTACCTGCGAGCGCTGCGCGCGAACCGCGCCCGCCGCCTGATCGCGGACGGCCTCGCGCCGTCCCAGGCGGCCGCGCAGTCCGGCTTCTCCGACCAAGCCCACATGACCCGCGTGTTCAAGGCGCTCTTCGGCCTCACTCCGGCCCGCTACCGCGCAAGCGTCGAAAGGGGGCGCCGAGCGTGAGGGGCCATGCGCTCGCGCTCGCCACTGTGCTCGTGTGGGCCGTGACGTTCGTGTCCACGAAGGTGCTGCTTGTGCACCTCTCTCCCATGGAGATCCTGTTTTCGCGCTTTGCCGTGGGCTTTCTCGCACTCGCCGTCCTGCGCCCGCGTCGGCTGCGCCTCCCGAACCGCGCCCAGGAGAAGTGGTTCGTCCTGGCCGGAGCCACGGGCATCGCGCTGTACTACCTTCTGGAGAACATCGCGCTCACATTCGCTCCGGCGTCCGTGGTTGGCGTGGTCGTGGCCGCCGCGCCCCTGTTCACGGGCTTGCTCTCGGCAGCCCTCTCGAAGAAGCGTCCGAGCGCGGCCTTCTTTCTGGGCTTCGCCGCGGCCATGGCGGGCGTGGCGCTCGTGAGCTTCGGAGGAGGGGCCTTCGCGGGACAGGCCGCCGAAGGAGGGGGCTTCGAGGCCGCGGGCGTGCTCCTCGCACTCGCGGCGGCCGCCACCTGGGCCGTGTACTCCCTCGTCACGGACAAGATCGCCTCGTTTAACCTGGACGGCGTCCTCGCCACGCGGCGCACCTTCGCCTGGGGCCTTCTGTTCATGGCGCTCGCGCTGCCCTTCTTCGGCTTCTCGCCAAGCTGGCCGGCGCTGGCTTTGCCCGAAGTGTGGGGGAACCTCGCCTTCCTCGGCTTGGGGGCGAGCGCGCTGTGCTTCGTGACGTGGAATCTCGCGGTGAGAAGGCTCGGCCCGGTGACCGCGAGCCTCTACATCTACCTCGTGCCCGCGCTCACCGTGCTCGTCTCGTGCGCGGTGCTCGGCGAAGCGCTCACGCCGTCCGTCGTCGTCGGCGTGCTGCTCACCGTCGGCGGTCTGGTGCTCTCCGAGCGCGGAACGTAGAACCGTCCTCCGCTCCTCCGCGCCGAAGAGCACCTCCATTCGTCGCCAGAACGTACAGATGTTTCACGTGAAACATGCCCCCTCGAGCCGATCACCGTCTCGTCGGCAACCTTTCCCGCAGCTGAGGCCGAGGGCTTTGAGCCCTATCGCCCGCGAAGGGGGAGCCCGTCATAGGCGCACGCCGGGATCCGCCATGGTGAAGAGCCGTCGGGCTCGAAAGGCCCCGCCAAGCGCCATGGGGAAGGGGTTCTCAAACGCCCCGGACTTTCGCGGAACGCCCCATGAATCCCGCTGCGAAGGAGGTGTGGCCTTCAAGCCTGGGGCCTCGCCATGGCGGTGGAATCGCATGCCGAAAAAGGAATGGGAACGGATGTTTCACGTGAAACATCCCGTGCGCAAAGCGCCCGCTTCCTCCCGCAAGCGTCGCCGCAGGCAGCGCCCCTGTCGCTCGCGTTCCGATCTTGCGCACGAGGCGTTTCGGATGCGTCGCCGAAGCGTACGGATGTTTCACGTGAAACATTCCGACGCGCCGCGCGCCTTCCTATGCCTCCGGCGCGGCCTCGAGGGCGGGAGCGCTGCGACCGAGGGCCGCCGCGAAGTCGCCGACGAGCCACAAGGTGGCCCCGTCTGCGTCGAGCGCAAGCGGCATGCGGCTGTGCACCGGCGCGACGACCGGGGAAGGCTCGGTGGTCACGAGCGAGAAGCGCCCGGCCTCGTGGATCCCCGCGAGGATGAGCGGCGCGCCGTCTGCGCGCGCGAAGGAGTAGGGGCGGCGCATCGGCTTTCCGGTGCGCGGGCTCGCCACCGTCTCGGTCGCATGGGATTCGAAGAACCGCCAAGCCGGCACGAGGCAGCGGCGGCGTTCGAGCGAGGCGCGCCACATGCTCGACGGGTTGTCCCGCGCCGTCTCGATGCGCGTGTTGAACACGGGTCCTTTCTTCCAAGGAACCTCGTATCCCCAAACCATGTCGGCGACGGCCAGCTGCGTCCCAAGGCCCGTGGGCGCGATGAGCGCCACGACCGACGAGGGGAAGGCGTCGCGGCGCGCAGTCGGCTCGCGAGGGGCCGGCGCGGACAGGCTCGCCCGGAAATCGTCGAGCGCGTCGAGCGCGCCAAGGCGTGCGGCCGCGTCCTCGCGGGCTTCCAACCCGCGGGCGATCTCGGCTGCGATGCGGGCGACCTCGTCCCGATCGACCATGACGAAACGCCTGCACACGTCCCGCTCCTTTCCACGACGCCCCGCTTTCGGGCGCAGCATTGTACCACGCGCCCGCACGCCGCGACGCCGCTTCGTCCTCCCGTTGACGAAACGACGCTTGACAATGCCCTAAGGGGGTATATACTGACTGCGATAAGCGAAATGCCCCTAGGGGGCATATGGAGCACGAGGAGAAGGAAGGCGAGCGCCATGGAGCGACAGGACTGCTGCCACCGCAAGGAGACGCCGCGCTCGGCGGCGCTGCAAGACGACCTGCACAAGCGGCTCAACCGCGTCATCGGCCAGCTGAACGGGGTGAAGGGCATGATCGAGGACAACCGCTACTGCGGCGACGTCCTCGTGCAGCTCGCGGCAGCCGAAAGCGCTGTGCACCGCGTCTCCGAGATCATGCTGCAAAACCACCTGGAAACGTGCGTCGTGGAGCAGATCCAGCGCGGCAACGTCGAGGTGGTCGACGAGGTCATGCAGCTTCTGCGGAAGTTCTCGCGCTGATCCGGGTGCCGCACGGTGCCAACGGGCTCGCGCCCAAACGCGGACGCAAGCGAAAACCTCCCATCGACGACGCCCCGCCCGAGGCGGGGCGCGGAAAGGAACCGTTGTGAAGAGGACGTTCGACATCACGGGCATGACGTGCGCGGCGTGCTCCGCGCGCGTCGAGAAGGCCGCGCGCGGAGTGGACGGCGTGCGGGACGTGGCCGTGAACCTGCTCAAGAACACCATGGAGGTCGAGCTCGATGAGGCTCCCGGCGTCGTGGAGGCCGTCGAGCGCGCCGTGGAGAAGGCGGGCTACGGCGCCTTCGCGCGGCCTGAGCGAGCGGCCCCGTCGCCCGCGTCGCGGGCCGCCCAGGCGCGCCCCGTGGCCGACGCCGCCGCCGAGGCCAAGCGCGTGCGCACGCGCCTCGTCGTGTCCACCGCCTTCACCGTGCCCTTGTTCTACCTTTCCATGGGCCACATGTTCGGCTGGCCTTTGCCGGGCTTCTTTTTGGGAGAGGCGAACGTCATGCCCTTCGCCCTCACGCAGTTCCTGCTGCTTCTGCCCGTGATCTTCGTGAACTTCAAGTTCTTCCGCGTGGGCTTCAAGACGCTCGCCCACGGCGCGCCGAACATGGACTCGCTCATCGCGCTCGGCTCGGCGGCGTCGACGCTCTACGGCGTCTACGCGCTCTACAAGATAGGCTACGCGCTCGGCGCGGGCGACGTCCACGCCGCTCATGCGGCCGCCATGGACCTCTACTTCGAGTCGGCCGCCATGATCCTCACGCTCATCACGCTCGGCAAGTACTTCGAGGCGCGTGCGAAGGGCAAGACCACCGACGCCATCGCCAAGCTCATGGACCTCGCTCCCAAGGAGGCGACCCGCCTCGTCGAGGGCCGCGAGGAGCGCATCGGCATCGACGAGGTGCGCGAAGGCGACATCCTCGCGGTGCGCGCCGGCGAGAGCGTGCCCGCGGACGGCACGCTTATCGAGGGCGCGGGCACCGTGGACGAATCGGTGGTGACCGGCGAGAGCGTGCCGGTGGACAAGCGCCCGGGCGACCGGGTGACGGGCGCCACCGTCAACCGCTCGGGCTGGTTCGCCATGCGCGCCGACCGCGTGGGGGACGACACGACGCTCGCCGGCATCATCCGCCTCGTCGACGAGGCCACCTCCACCAAGGCCCCCGTGGAGAAGCTCGCCGACCGCATATCGGGCGTGTTCGTGCCCGCGGTCATCGCCGTCGCGCTCGTCACGTTCGCCGCGTGGACGCTCGGCGTGGGCGCGTCGCTCGAGACGGCGCTCTCGCATGCGGTGAGCGTGCTCGTCATCTCGTGCCCGTGCGCGCTCGGACTGGCCACGCCCACGGCCATCATGGTGGGCACCGGGCGCGGCGCGCAAAGCGGCATCCTCGTGAAGTCCGCCGAGGCGCTTGAGACCGCCCACAGCGTGAAAACCGTCGTGCTCGACAAGACGGGGACGGTGACCGAGGGCGCGCCGAGCGTGACCGACGTGGTCGCGGCCCCCGGCGTCGGCGAGGAGCGTTTGCTCGAGGCCGCCGTGTCCGTCGAAGGGAAGTCCGAGCACCCGCTTGCGCGCGCCGTCGCCGAGCATGCCCGCGCCCACGGCGCGCACCCGCTCATCGTCGAAGGGTTCTCGCAGGTGCCGGGCGAGGGCGTGGAGGCGCTCGTGGACGACCGGCCCACCATCGCCGGCAACCTGCGCATGATGGAGGCGCGCGGAGTGGACGCGGGCGACCTGGCGCAAGCGGCGCGCCGCTTCGCCGACGAGGGCAAGACGCCGCTGTTCTTCGCGCAGGACGGTCGAGCGCTCGGCGTCATCGCCGTGGCGGACACCGTGAAGCCCACGAGCGCCGCCGCCTTGCGCGAGCTTTCCGCCATGGGCGTGCGCACGGTCATGCTCACCGGCGACAACGAGCGCACCGCCGCCGCCATCCAGCGCGAGGTGGGGGCCGACGAGGTGGTGGCCGGAGTGCTTCCCGAAGGCAAGGAGCGCGAGATCCGCCGCCTGGCCGAGAAGGGGGCGGTGGCCATGGTGGGCGACGGCATCAACGACGCGCCCGCCCTCGCCCGCGCCGACGTCGGCATCGCCATCGGCGCGGGCACCGACATCGCCATCGAGAGCGCCGACGTCGTGCTCATGAGAAGCGATCTCATGGACGTGCCCGCCGCCATCCAGCTCTCGCGCGCCACGATGCGCACCATCAAGCAGAACCTGTTCTGGGCGCTCGTCTACAACGCCGTGTGCATACCCGTGGCCGCCGGCGCGCTTTCAAGCTGGGGCGTGAACCTGAACCCCATGATCGCCGCGGCGGCCATGAGCCTGAGCTCGGTGTGCGTGGTGACCAACGCGCTGCGGCTGCGCGGATGGCGGCCGCGCTTCGCGGCGCGCTCGAACGCGGCGCGGTCCGCCGAAGGGCCGTCCGCTGCGGACGGCGCGGCACGAGAAAGCATCGAGAAGCCCGCCGAAACGGGAAAGGAAACGGGCGCGGACGCACCCGGAGGAAAGGAGACGACCATGGAGAAGACCCTGCGCGTGGAAGGCATGATGTGCCAGCACTGCGTCGCGCACGTGAAGAAGGCCCTCGAGGGGGTGGACGGCGTCGAGGAGGCCGTCGTGGACCTCGACGCGGGCACCGCCACCGCGAAGATGAGCGAGGATGTGCCCGACCAGGTCCTCGCCGCCGCCATCGTGGAGGCGGGCTACGAGGTGAAATAGGAATGCAGAGGGGCCGTCGCGATCAGGCGGCGGCCCGAAACGAAGCGTCGCGGCGGGCCTTCGCCGGAACGCCTGCAGCCCGCCGCGCCCTTGCGCGCGAGGGCGTCTGAAGCAGTGCGCCGATGCGCTCAGTCCGCTCGCATTGACCCGCGCCCTTGCGCGCAAGGGCGCTCGAAGCCGAAGAGAGCCCTTTCAGCAGCCCGCCACGATCTCCCGCAACGCGGCGATGAGCTTCTCGTTGTCCTCGCGCGTGCGCACGGCCACGCAGAAGTAGCGCCCGTCCTCGAGTCCCGGCGTGCCGTCGAGCCTGCGGACGAGGAACCCGGCCAGATGCAACCGCGCCGTCAGCTCGTCGACGCTGCGCACGCCGAGCGAAAGCTCCGGCCCGCCGTCGAACGAGCACATGACGTAGTTCGCCTCGGCAGGGAAGATGCCGATGCCCGGAACGAGGTTGAGCATGCACTGAAGCCACGGGATCTCGCTGTCCAGAAATTCGCGCGTGTGCTCGAGGTGCTCCGTCTCGGACAGCGACAGCTCGCCGAGCACCTCGGCGAACATGGGCACGCCCGAGCTGTCGTAGAAGCGCGCGATCTGCGCGATGGTGTCGGGGTGCGCGATGCAGTAGCTGACCGGAATGCCCGGCATGGCGAACGGCTCGCAAAACGAGCGCACCACCACGAGGTTGCGATGCTCGGGCACGAGGCTCACCATGCTCTCGCCGCCCAACGTGAGCTCGATGGAGCGCTCGTCCACCACCACCCAGCTGCACGCGTCCAGGTAGGCGCGCAGGGTGGGTTCGGGCAGAAGGCGGCTCGTCGGATAGCCGGGATTGGCCAGTACGGCCGCATCGAAGCGGATGCCGCAGCGCTCGGCGGTCGCCGGGTCGGGAACGACGAACCCGCCCGGGCCCGCGATCTCCACCACGCGGTGCCCCGCGTTGCCGGCCGCCAGCGCGTACTCCGCCGGACCCGGCACGGCCACGCCCACGGTGCAGGGCTGGTAGGTCTGCGCGACGGCGCGCACCATGTCGCCCACGGTCGACCCGGCGAGGAAGAAGTCCGCGGAAAGCCCGAACTTGCGCGCGAGCGCGCCGCGCAGCGCGTGCGCCTCGCGATCGGGCGGGTAGTTCAGCTCGCCTGCGGCCAGAGCGTCCTCCATGGCGCGGATGAACGACGGGGGAGTGCCGAGAGGGTTCGCCGTTCCCGAGAAGTCGATCCAGTTCATCTCCGTGCGAAGCTCGTAAGGCGGCGAGAGCAGCTGCTCCGGCAGGGCGGTCACGCATTCGCGCATGCCAAGCTGCGCGCAGGTTGGATGCGGCGCCATCGTCTCTCCTTTCGACGGTCCTTCGCGTGCCGCCAACGGGCGTGCGGCGCAAGCCCGAAAGACGTTCCAGCCGGCTGTTGTCGTGCGGTCGCGCCCTCCCGCCCCGAAGGGGCAAGGGATGAATATCCTAGCACAAGTCGGCTGCGCGCGGGCGCGGCGTGCTAGACTTATGCGCGACATGAGACGGGAACCCCCACATACCGCCAGCGAAGCGCCGGCCGGCCCCGAAGGCGATGCCGCGCGCGCAGCCGCCGACGCGAACGCCGCTGCGCGTATCGGGCAGAGCACCCTGCCGCTTCCGCCTTGGAAGGGTCCGGCCATCCTGCTCGTGGACCTCGATGCGTTCTTCGCCTCCGTCGAGCAGCTTGACCATCCCGCGTGGCGCGGCAAACCCGTCATCGTGGGAGGCGACCCCGACAAACGCGGCGTGGTGTCCACGGCCTCCTACGAGGCGCGTCCGTACGGGGTGCGCAGCGCCATGCCCTCGTCCACCGCGCGCCGCCTGTGCCCCCACGCCATCTGGACGCGCGGCCGGTTCGACCGCTACCGCGAGGTGTCCAACGAGATCATGGACATCCTGCGCTCCGAGACGCCGCACGTGCAGCAGGTGAGCATCGACGAGGCGTTTCTGGACGTGTCGCCCACCGCCGTGAACCGCGAGCACCCCGTCGAGGTGGCCCGGCGCATCCAGCGACGCATCGAAGAGCTGGGCGTGACGTGCTCCATCGGCGTGGGCACGTCCAAGACCGTCGCGAAGATCGCCTCGGACATGGACAAGCCGCGCGGCCTCACCGTGGTGTACCCCGGAGGGGAGCGCGACTTCCTCGGACCTTTGCCCGTGCGCACGATGAGCGGCATCGGCGCCGCGGCCGAAGAGAAGCTGCGCTCGCGCGGCATACGCACGCTCGGCGAGCTCGCCGACGCGGACGAGGGCATGCTGCTGCGCGCGTTCGGCAAGAACGGCCGCGTCATGCGCCTACGCGCGAACGGCGGCGACGACGCGCCGGTCGCGCAGGACGATTCGGTGAAGTCGGTGTCCAACGAAATGACGTTCGCGGTGGACCTCACCGCGCGCGACGAGGTGGAGGGCGCCATCGCCACCATCGCCGCGAAGGTGGGGCGCCGTCTGCGCCGCAAGGGTCTGCGCGGCCGCACGATCAGCCTGCGGATGCGCTACGACGACCGCAGCGTGCGCTCGGTGCAGCGCCAGCTGGCGTCGCCCAGCGACGACGAGCTGGCCTACACGCCGCTTCTGCACCGCATGATGGACGAGCTGTGGCGGCCCGGCATGTCCGTGCGCCTCATCGGCGTGGGGATGGCGGGATTCGAGGAGGACGAGGGCGTGCAGGAGGCCCTGTTCGACGTCGCGAAGGTCGCGCCGAGCGAGGACGACGTGCGACCGTCCATCCCGGACGAGGGGAAGCGCCGCGGCCTCATCGAGGCCACCGACCTCGTGAAGGACCGATTCGGCGAGACCGCCGTGCGCTTCGGCCGCGAGCTGCGCGGCGAGGGGAACACCACCGGATCCGCCGCCAAGAACCCCGCCGACTACAAGTGATGCAATACAGCATGCCATTTATTAATGGCCATGCCGCCGAAAGCTCAAAATAGATCAGAATGTTTCCCTACGGTATCGACTTGAGCGGTAGGATGCGCTGTAATACTCCCATCCCCATTTTCATATATGTAAAACACTTTGTAAATTGCCGTATCTTCGTTTAAAGTGTCTTCCATCTTAATGTAATATCCGTCAACAATGTCGAAGGAGTAGTCTTCGAACAGTGCAGGTAAAGCGAAGGCACATTTAAGATTCGGATCCGAAAGCTCGTCGTCGCCTTCGGTCTGTCTGTAGCTTAAAAGTAGTTTATTGGCTTCGCTTAGGCACCGCTCTTGGTCTTTAACGGCCTCAACGACTACGTTTTCCAAAGTATAGTATGAAGCATGCTCAGGTTTTCCAAAACAAAGGTAGTTTAAATTGCCAAAACCGCTGCTAGCTGCATATGGAACAGCAGAATAAAGAAGGTAGCTCTGCTTCCTCCAGGTTTCGCCATCGTCCGATGATTCGGCGATCTCTAAAGTTAAACCAATTCTATGTAACGATTGCTCGGTGTCGGTATAAGAGGGCTGGTCGGCATATGCCGACCAGTTCAAAAGTTTCCATTGGGATGTTGCGGAGCGGGTTTCATCGGGATAGGAGATCGAAATGGAATCGTCTGAAAGGGGGACAAGATAATCCAATCGACCGTCCCCAAAAGACAGAGCTGCGAAATCAAAATAGAAATTTGTATCCCTTTCTCGTACGGTTCCTTCGCGAAAGCCCGAGTTAGTTCCACCCCATATCCCAGACTTCAGAATATCTTCAATTCGTTTTTTAGCGTATTTCTCACTTTCTCCGTGAGACCATTCTTCACCTGTCTCGCTTCCCAAAAAATTGATGAAATCGCAATCGGAGCAAGCTTGCATGTTTAAACCTGGTGTTACGTAAGAGCAGTATTCGTCAAAAAGCACTTCGGAATCATCATTTTCGTCAGATTGAGACAAAGATGCCTTGCTTACAATGATGTTCCATGTCTCGTTTTCGCACTGCACTTCTCCCACGCATCTGTTGTATAACCTCCCTTGTGGAAAAACCGGATCTCCGTCCTTTTCGATCCGCTTGGTGGCCGTAACAAAAAACTCACACTGTTTGGAATCATCAAGAAAGATTGATAAGGAGTGCCCATAGGTAGGCCCAAATTCTGTGTCTCCTGTCAGAGAATATTCGGGGGAACTGTATTGATGACGATATCTGCCTTGCCACGAATCGGGCAGATGGACGGAATAGAAGGGTGTGGTTATGGTATTTTCGTCTTCGTTATTTACGAACTCCTGCTGAGCAGACAGCTTACCATCCGATACTTCAACGGCATTTTCAGATCGGGCTTCACAGGAGCAAAGAAGCGATAAAGCACAGCAGATCGAAATGCAGATAGTGCAAATACGGAAAACTGGGCTCATTCTTCACCTTTCGCTCGCGAGGAAGAACAGCGCCATCGTGCCGGGGCCGGAGTGGGCGCCGATGACCGGGTCCACGTAGTTGATGACGACCTCCTTGCACCCGAAGCGGGTCTTCACCTGCTCGGCCACGTACTCGGCGTCCTCGACGCAGTCGCCGTGGGTGATGAACACCATCTGCTCGCCGATGGGGGCGCACCCCGTCTTCTCCATATGGTCCACGAGCGCGTTGAGCGACTTCTTGCGGCCGCGCACCTTCTCCATCGGGATGAGGTGGCCTTCGTCGTCCACGTGCATGACCGGCTTGATGTTGAGCATCGTGCCCGCCCACGCGCTCGTGCGCGACACGCGTCCGCCGCGGAACAGGAACATGAGGTCGTCCACCGTGAACCAGTGGGCCAGATGCAGCTTGTTGGCCTCCACCCAGTCGCGCACCTCGTCGATGGACGCGCCCGCGCGCGCCCTCTGCACGGCGTGCCACACGAGCAGCCCCTGCCCGCCCGAGGCCGCCAGCGTGTCCACGGCGTGCACCTTGCGGTCGGGGAACTCGGCGGCCAGCTGCTTCGTCAAAAGCTCGATGGTCTCGTAGGTGCCCGACAGCCCGCTGGAGAAGCCGAGGTACAGCACGTCGCGGCCCTGCTCCAAAAGCCCGCGCATGAGCGCCTCGGAATCGGCGAGGCTCGGCAGCGAGGTGGTGATCACCTTGCCCTCGCGCATCATGGTGTAGAACTGCGCCAGATCGGTGTGCTCGCCTTTGAGGTAGCTTTGGTACTGCTCGCCGTCCACCATGAAGGTGAGGGGCAGGATGTGCAGACCGAACTCGTCGATCATCTCCTCTTTGAGGTTGCTGCTGGAATCGGTGACGATTTCGAAGTCCATCGGGGCCTCCCGTGCTTTCCCGCGGCTCTCGCCCCACGTGCGCGGCCGCGCTTTTCCTTACTGGATGAAATATAGCATACAACGCATGCCGCGCGCGCAAGCCGTTGCCAGCGTGTTCGGCCCCGCACGGCAAGGGGTTTTCGATTCGAGCGGATCCATCCTTTCCAAGATGGCAACGGACGCGTGGGGCGCATCATCATGTTCCGAGAGTGCTTGGCGAACGACGTCGTCCCCTTCGTCGTGCGCGACGACATGAAAGCGTACTATTACCGCGGGCTTTCCAAATACGACGAGGAGCCTGGATGGCTTCCCGATACGTGCCGCAGTTTTCAAGACGACTTCGTCGCTCGGTTCCTGCCGCTCGTCCCCCATGTGAAACCGCCGAGAGCGGGGTAGGGAACCGCGCTTCGGACCTTTGCGAACGCAGCCCTGCGCCGCAAGCGCGTACGCTGCGGCTTGAGCACTCCCCCTCGCACCCTCCCTGCGGTTTTCTTGCGCCGCATGCGCCTTTGCGGTGGAATCGGAAGGCGTTTTTCCCTATACTGTCCAAGTTTGACGAACGGCATGCCGCCCGCGCCTCGGCGCGGGCGGCGCCGAGCGTCGGAGCGCTCAGGCACGAGGAAAGGCACATCCCAGTGGGCAACACGTACAAGAACACGATGAACCTCCCCAGAACCGACTTCGCGATGCGGGCGAACCTGCCCGAGAACGAGCCGAAGCGTCTGGCCAAATGGGAGGAAGAGCGTATCTACGAGCGGGTGCTCGAGAAGAACAAGGACGGCAAACCGCACATCCTGCACGACGGCCCGCCGTACGCGAACGGCCCCATCCACATCGGGCACGCCTTCAACAAGATCCTCAAGGACTTCGTCAACAAGTCCCATGCGCAGCGCGGCTTCTTCACGCCGTACGTGCCCGGCTGGGACTGCCACGGCCAGCCCATCGAGCACATGGTGGAGAAGACGCTCGGCCCCGACAAGATGGCGAAGATCGACCAGCCCACGCTGCGCCGCCTGTGCCGCGAGTGGGCCGAGAAGTACGTCGACGTGCAGCGCGAGGGCTTCAAGCGCCTCGGCGTGAACGCCGACTGGGAGCACCCCTACCTCACGTTCACCCCGAACTACGAGGCGGGCAACGTCGAGGTGTTCAAGCAGATGTACCTCGACGGCTCGGTGTACCGCGGCCGCAAGCCCATCCACTGGTGCAAGCGCTGCCACACCGCGCTCGCCGAGGCCGAGATCGAGTACTCGGACGAGGAGTCGCCGTCCATCTTCGTGCGCTTCAAGCTCGACGCGATGCCCGGCGTGTTCGAAGCCGCGGGCGCGACCGGCGACGCCTACGTGCTCATCTGGACCACCACGCCCTGGACGCTGCCGGCGAACACGGCCGTGTCGCTGGCCCCCGACGCCGACTACGTCATGGTGGCGGCCGACGGCGCGAACATGATCTTCGCCCGGGAGCTCGTGGAGCAGGTAGCCGAGATCGCGGGCTGGCAGTCCTACGAGCTTGTGCGCGGCGAGGACGGCGAGCCCGTCGCGCTCAAGGGCCGCGAGCTCACGGGCCTCACCTACACGTGCCCCGTCAGGCAGGACCTCAAGGGCACCGTCATCTACGGCGACCACGTCACGCTCGACTCGGGCACGGGCGCGGTGCACACGGCTCCCGGACACGGCCAGGACGACTACCTCGTCGCCCTCGAGTTCGACGTGCCGCTGCTCATGCCGGTGGACGACAACGGCGTGCTCACCGACGAGGCGGGCCCCTTCGCGGGCCTCGACGTGGACGAGGCGAACCCGGTCATCATCGAGTGGCTGCGCGAGCGCGGCACGCTCGTGGCCGAGAAGAAGATCCTGCACAGCTACCCGCACTGCTGGCGTTGCCACGAGCCGGTCATCTTCCGCGCCACCGACCAGTGGTTCGTGTCCATGGACAAGAACTCCCTGCGCGAGAGGGCGCTGAACGCCATCGAGGGCGAGGTGGAGTGGATTCCCGCGTGGGCGAAAAACCGCATCGGAAGCATGGTGGCCGACCGTCCCGACTGGTGCATCTCGCGCCAGCGCTCGTGGGGCGTGCCCATCCCCGTGTTCAAGTGCGCCAAGTGCGGCAACACGGTGGCCACCGCCGAGACGTTCGACGCGGTGATCGACCTGTTCTACCGCGAGGGCGCCGACGCGTGGTTCACGCACGAGCCGTCCGAGTACCTGCCGCGCGGCGTGAAGTGCGAGACCTGCGGCTCATCCGAGCTCGTGCCCGAGAAGGACATCCTCGACGTGTGGTGGGAGAGCGGCGTGTCGCACACCTCCGTGCTGAAGCATCGCGAGGGCGAGGGCCTGCGCTTCCCGGCCGATATGTACCTGGAAGGCTCCGACCAGCACCGCGGCTGGTTCCAATCGTCTTTGCTCACGAGCATGGGCGCCTACGGCGTGCCGCCGTACAAGTCCGTCATGCACTGCGGCTTCACGGTTGACGAGCAGGGGCGCAAGATGTCGAAGTCGCTCGGCAACGGCGTGGACCCGGCCGAGGTGGCGAACACCTACGGAGCCGATGTGCTGCGCCTGTGGGTGGCGAGCGTGGACTACTCGCAGGACGTGAGCATCTCCGACGGAATCTTGAAGCAGGTGTCGGACGCCTACCGGCGCTTCCGCAACACGTTCCGCTTCCTGCTGGGCAGCTTGGACGACTTCTCCGACGAACTGATCGCGAAGTCGTGGGACGACCTCGAGCCCATCGACCGCGCCATGATGGCGAAGACCTACGCGCTGCTCGTCGAGGTCGAAGCCGCCTACGACGCCTGCCGTTTCAACGCGGTGTACCGCGCGGCCTACGACTTCGTGAACGACCTGTCGTCCGTCTACATGGACGTGGCGAAGGACCGCCTGTACTCCGAAGCGCCGGACAGCCCGCGTCGGCGCGCCGTGCAGACGGTGCTCATGAACATCCTCGAGGTGCTCGTGCGCATCCTCGCGCCCGTGCTCTCCTTCACCGCCGACGAGGTGTGGGAGCACTACCCTGAGGCCATGCGCGGCAAGCCCGGACGGCCGGGCAGCGTGCAGCTGGCCGGCTGGCCCTCCCGCGCGGACTTCGCGCCCGCCCTGCCCGTCGACGCGCAGGCCGAAATCGACGCGTTCGCCCCGGCCCTCGAGGCGCGGGAGGTCGTGACCAAGGCCCTCGAGGACGCACGCGCCGCGAAGCTGATCAACAAGAGCCAGGAGGCGGCGGTCGTCCTCGCAGCGCCCGCCGACCAGCTCGCGGCGCTCGAGGCGTTCGGCACCGATGCGCTCGCCGAGCTGTTCATCGTCTCCGGGGTGGGCTTCGCCGAAGGCGAGGGGCTTTCCGCGACCATCCGCTCTGCCGACGGCGAGAAGTGCCCGCGCTGCTGGAACTTCCGCGCGCTCGGCGGCAACCCGAACCATCCGGACGTCTGCGAACGCTGCGGCGATGCGCTCGACGCCATCGGGTTTTCGGAGGAGGGGTAGGCCCTTGGACGAGCAGACGAACGCGCCCGGACGCGGCCCCTCCGCTGAGCCCGACGTCGCGGCGAGCGGCCTTGAGCCGCGTCCGGGCCGTCCGGGCCGCGCGCGCTCCGCGATCCTGTTCGTCCTCGTCGCGGCGGCATGGTTCGCCCTCGACGTCGCGACGAAGGGCTGGGTGTCGGGAGGCTGGCAGGAGGGCGATGTCGTCACGGGCCCCATCCTCGGCCTCGTGCGCTTCCACCTCGTGCACAACACGGGCATGGCGTGGGGCATGTTCGGCGACTCGACGTTCGCGCTCGGCGTGCTGTCGCTTGCCGTGTGCGCCGCCGCGACCGCCTACCTTTTCGCGTTCTCGAAGAGGCCCAACACGCTTGAGACGACGGGCATCGCGCTCGTGGTGGCGGGAGGGCTCGGCAACGCGCTCGACCGGTTCACGCTCGGCTACGTGGTGGACTTCATCGAGCCCGTGTTCATCGACTTCCCCGTGTTCAACGTGGCCGACATCGGCGTGACGTGCGGGTTCGCGATCTTCCTTGCGGGCATGGCGCTCGCATGGCGCCGTGAGGACCGCGCCCTCGATGCGGCGGCTCCGACAGATGGCGAAGGGGCCGGCCCCCGATGACGCGCTTGCTCTCCCATACCGTCCGCGCCGACGACGCGGGGCAGCGCCTCGACGCGCTTCTGGCCGCCCGCGGCCTCTACCCGAGCCGCAGCGCCGCCGCGCGCGCCGTGGAGGAGGGCGCCGTGTGCGTAAACGGCGCAACCGTGACGAAACGGCACGCCGTGTCCGCGGGCGACACGATCGTCTACGAGGCGCCCGACGAGCCCGCCCGCGGCCCCGTGGCCGGCCAGCCCATCGACCTGGACGTCCGCTTCGAGGACGAGCACCTCATCGTGCTGTCGAAGCAGGCGGGGCTCGTGTGCCACCCCTCTGCCGACCACTGCGACGGCACGCTCGTGAACGCGCTCGTGCACCGCTGCGGAGCCGACCACCTGTGCAACGTGCAGGGCGAGGATGACCGCCTCGGCATCGTGCACCGCCTCGACCGCGACACGACGGGCCTCATGCTGGCCGCGAAGGACGACGCGACCGGCTACGCCCTCATGGCCGACATCCGCGACCGCGCGGTGGACAGGCGCTATCTCGCGCTCGTGCACGGCGTCGTCGCGCATGACACGGGCATGGTCGACGCCCCCATCGCGCGCAGCGCGCACGACCGCACGCGCATGGCCGTGCGCGACGCCCCCTCGGCCCGCGAGGCCGTCACCACGTTCCGCGTGCTCGAGCGCTTCGAGCACGGCGCGCGCGACGACGGCTACACGCTCGTGGACTGCAAGCTGTTCACGGGGCGCACGCACCAGATCCGCGTCCACATGCAGTACGCGCGCCACCCGCTCGTGGGCGATCTCGTGTACGTCGCGCACGCTCCGAAGGACCCTTCTGCAAGCCTCGGCCTCAAGCGGCAGTTCCTCCACTCGTTCAGGCTCTCCTTCACGCACCCTCTGACCGGAGAAGAGCTGGACTTCAAGGACGCGCCGCCATGCGACCTCGCCCAGGTCCTCGAAGGGCTCGCGCCGCGCAGCCTGGGCCGCACCGAGGCGGGGGAGGAAGTCGCCGCCTTGCTCGACGACGCGCCGCGCCCGCGGCTGTGAGCGGCCCGCGAAGCTTCCGGCTTGAAAGGCGGCGTTCCGGCCCACGCTGTGCCGCAACGGAGGCCGCCAGGTGCGCGGGCAAGGCCGCTCATCTGGTTTTTTCGCTTCTTTCCGTTCTTTCGGCGTTCGTCGGCTCCGTACGAGCGCGATGGGCTACACTAAGGCGGGTTTCAGAGGGCGGGGCGCATCCCGCCACGGGTTTCTCGAGAAGGTGATCGATCGTGCCAGAAGGCAACCGCTGCGGGGTGCTGCTCGTGAACACGGGCACGCCGACCGAGCCGACGCCGCGCGCCGTGCGCAGATACCTCGCGCGCTTTTTGTCGGATCCGCGCATCGTGCCGATGAACCGGTTGGGATGGTGGTTCGTGCTCCACCTGTTCATCCTGCCGAAGCGCGCCCGCGCCTCTGCGGAGAAATACCGCGCCATCTGGACCGCCGAGGGATCCCCGTTCGACGTGGCGCACCGAAAGCTCGAAAGCGGCCTGCAGCGGACGTTCGACGACGAGGGATTGAACGTCATGGTGCGCTGCGCCATGAGCTACGGCGAGCCCACGGTCTTGGACGGCGTACGCGCCCTCAAAGACGCCGGCTGCGAGCGGCTCGTGGTGCTGCCGCTCTACCCGCAAAGCGCCCATTCCACCACGGGCGCCGTCTCCGACGGCGTGGAGCGCGCGCTCAGGAAGGCCCGTTGGAACGTCTCCTGCGACTTCATCGACAACTACCACGACGACCCCACCTACATCCGCGCCATCGCCGCCTCCATCGAGCATGCGGGGTTTCAGCCGGACGCGGACGACAAGGTGCTGTTCTCGTTCCATTCCATCCCGCTCGCCGACATCGAGGCAGGCGACACCTACGAGCTGCAGACGGGTGCCTCGAGTTTGGCCGTCGCCGGAGAGCTCGGCATCGACCGTAACCGCTGGACCATCGGTTACCAATGCCGTTTCGACAAGGGGCGCGAATGGCTCTCGCCCTTCACGCGCGACGTGCTCGCGCGTTGGGCCGAAGCGGGCGTGGGGCGCGTGTTCTTCGTGTGCCCGAACTTCGCCGTCGACTGCCTCGAGACGCTCTACGACATCGAGCACGAGCTCAAACCGCATTACTTCGACTGTTTAAGGAAAGCGGGACGGACGCCCGACGTGCGCTCGTTTCTCTACGTTCCGTGCCTCGACCGAAGCCGCGCGCACCTCAAGGTGCTCGCCGACGTGCTGCATCCGTATCTGAAGGGGGGGGTCCGACATGGGTAACGCCGACGCCGCAGCCACCGGAGGCAAAACCGTCCTTCTGGGCGTGACCGGCTGCATCGCCGCCTACAAGTCCTGCGAGATCGTGCGCGCGCTCCAAAAGGCGGGGGTGCGCGTGAAGGTGGTCATGACCGAGCACGCGACCGAGTTCGTGGGCCCGACGACCTTCCGCGCCCTCACGCACGAGAAGGTGGCCGTGGGCCTGTTCGACGATCCGGAGGACCCCATCCACCACGTCTCGCTCGCCCAAGAGGCCGACGCCTTCCTCATCGCGCCGTGCACCGCCAACGTCATCGCCAAGATCGCCAACGGCATCGCCGACGACCTGCTCACCACGACGGCGCTCGCCACCACGGCGCCGCTCATCATCGCGCCGGCCATGAACGTCAACATGTACGACAACGGCGCGACGCGCTACAACATCGGCAAGCTCCACATCCGCGGCGCGCGCATCGTCGAGGCGGGCGACGGCTATCTGGCCTGCGGCGACGTGGGCAAAGGCCGCCTCGCGGACATCGAGGACATCGTGAGCGCCACCCTCGACGAGCTCGGCGTGCGCCGCGACCTCGACGGCCGGCGCGTCATGGTGACCGCCGGCCCCACCGTCGAGCCCATCGATCCGGTGCGCTACATCTCGAACCGCTCGTCGGGCAAGACCGGCTACGCCATCGCGCGCGCGGCCGCCCTGCGCGGCGCCGACGTGACGCTCGTGTCCGGCCCCGTGTCGCTGCCCGCGCCCGAAGGCGTGCGCGTCGTGCGGGTGCGAACGGCCCACGAGATGCTTGAAGCCGCCGAGGAGGCGTTCCGCGACGCTGACATCGCCGTGTTCGCCGCAGCCGTAGCCGACATGCGCCCGCGCGCCGTTTCCGACCGCAAGCTCAAGAAGAGCCTCGATGGCGACGAGCTCGGCGCCATCGAGCTCGTCGAGAACCCCGATATCCTGGCCACGCTCGCCGCGCGCAAGGACCGCCAGGTGGTGGTGGGGTTCGCCGCCGAGACGAACGACGTGGTGCCCAACGCCGAGGCGAAGCTCGCCGCGAAGCGCGCCGACTTCGTGGTGGCCAACCAGGTGGGGGAGGGCATGGCCTTCGGCACCGACGACAACGCCGTGTGGTTCGTGGACGCCGAGGAGGTCGAGGAGCTGCCCCGCATGCCCAAAAGCCGCCTCGCCGACGAGATACTCGACAAGGCCGTCCAGTTTTTGAGGTGATCGTCGGCATGCAAGAGCGATGCCTCTTCCGGGGTGACCGTGGCCTTCATGTTTCATGCATCATGCGCTCATGAAAAAACATCTTGCAAAGCAGACGGGTTACGGTTAATATAGTCTGCGCTGTTTGGGAGACCTTGTGGTCGACCAAGCAAGCGAACGGGTTGTGGCGCAGTTTGGTAGCGCACTTGACTGGGGGTCAAGGGGTCGCAGGTTCAAATCCTGTCAACCCGACCAGAAACTCGAAAGCCGCCTTCGGGCGGCTTTTTCGTGCTTGTCGACGGCCGCTGTCGGCGCCGACAGGGAGCATGATGCCCAGGCCTACAGCGCGGCTTCCGCGCCGCGGGCGCGACGGACGTGGGGCAGGTGCAGCCTCGCGCCGCACTCGGCGTACACGGCGCCGCCTATGACGAGCGCCACGCCTGCGGCCTGGACGGGAGAGAAGGCCTCGCCCAAGAGCAGCGCGGACAGCACAACGGCTGCGAGGGGCTCCAGGTAGCCGCACACCGACACCGTCTGCGCCGGCAGCTTACCCATGGCGGAGAAGTACACGAAGCAGCCGAAGCCGGTGTTCACCAGACCCAGCACGAGCAAGGGCGCCCAGTCGGCGGTACCTATCTGCAGCGAGGTCCCCCCGGTTGCGCCGACGAACAGCGCGACGGCCGCGAAGCTGGACGCGAGCTGCACGGCGGAGCTCTCCAGTCCCTCTACGTGGCGCACCTTCTTCGTGAACACCACCATGGCCGCGTACATGACGGC
>ERZ826396.1906-NODE-1906-length-19926-cov-65.748427_pt1 | contig 19926 bp, 17 predicted proteins | sample MGYA00519926_ERZ826396 | MGnify/ENA primary metagenome ERZ826396 (study PRJEB31778, sample SAMEA3449230) | human gut metagenome | biome: human gut; feature: human-associated habitat; material: faeces | place: United Kingdom | collected 2010/2012 ... | reverse complement strand
TCCAAATCCTGCGGATACATCAGACTGTGGATCGGCATCAACGATTAACACTTTCATATTCTTTTGTGCTAATCCTACTGCTAAATTAGCTGTACATGCTGATTTTCCCGTTCCCCCTTTTTGGTTTACAATAGAAATTACTTTTGCCATAATCTTTCCCTTCTTTCTTGTTAAATAAAAAGACTGAATCAGACAGCTGAGATATAAATCTCATGCGAGCTAATTCAGTCCAAAACATATTTTTATTCAATTATCACCGCTTTCGTGGTATAGTAAATACATCTCAGCAGAGTTCTGAAATTCTATTACTTCTGTACTGTGTTATTTATAAAAGAGAGGCCTTTCCTTCATAAATTCGTTGATTGGTTACGAAATTTATTTAGGACTAAATCGCTAGAGCCCTTGTATTATAAGGGGTTCTGCCTTGTGTCATTATAATAACACAAGCACCCCCATTTAAGATATTCATCATCGGTACAGGCATCTGTCTGGTATGGCAGCCGCCAAGATACTGATATAAAGGAACGCGGAGAGCTGCTGCTGCCGCCCTTGCTACTGCCAGGGATACTCCCAGTGCCGCATTTGCCCCTACATTACTTTTATTGTCTGTGCCGTCTGTTTCTATGATTTTTTTATCAATATAGGACTGATCCAGAGCATTTTCTCCAAGAATTGCTTCTGCCAGCTTTGTATTTACATTCTCCACTGCTTTGCGGACACCAAGTCCGGTGTAGCAGCCTTTTTCTCCGTCACGAAGCTCCACTGCCTCGAACTTTCCTGTGGAAGCTCCCGAAGGGACGATTGCCCTTCCCGTATATCCATTTATCCCGATCACACCTTCTCCTACTGTTACTTCTACTTCCACTGTAGGATTTCCTCTGGAATCAAGTACCTGTCTTGCATGAACCCTTCTCACAGGCAGATAACGTAACATATTAGAACCTCCTGATCATTTTAATAAACCGGTAACTGTTCCATATTTTCACAGTTACAGTTAAACCTCAAGTCAAAATACGTCACTGAGAACGGCGTGAACAGTAACGTAATTTGACTTGTATATCTTTACAACCATATTTTTACCCAATATGCTTCCGGCTATGCATTGTCTATATCCATTATTATTTTCAGAATATTTTATCAATACAAATAATTTTAATATTATCTTTTAAATATTTTTGTAAATTTTCTATTTTCATTCTTGACATTTCATTCTTTATCTGTTATATTAAGTTCATAAAACAAAAGGGATTACGAAAAACAAAAAAGTAAAGGAGTGAGACCACCGAAAACATAATCTTTTCTTCATAATTTAAGAAAGCGAGGTACAGACCACCAGAATAGCAAAGTTTCAAATTCATGACTTATAAGAAAGGCAGGTACGGACCACCAAGAACTTAAGCTTTTAAATCCAACTAAGTTTTATAAGTAGTTCCTATCAAACAAGGAAGGTACAGTCCAATGGAAACCTAACGATTTATCTTATTTTGAACGTAACAGTTAAACATTCTAAAGAAGGTACGGTCCAATGGAAATTTAATGATTTACTTTATTTTTAAAGTGACATTCAATCAAAATAAGGAAGGTACAGTCCAATGAAACGTTAACGATTTACCCTATTATAAAACGTAACCGTTCATTTACATGAAGAAGGTACAGTCCAATGAAAACTTAACGATTTACCCTATGAAACTATAAAAGGAAGGTACAGACCAATGGGACAGTAAATTTCATAATTCAAATTCATACAATTTCATAATTTATTTTACAGAAAGTGAGGTATCATCCCTTGGATACAGAATCTTAACAGGAGCCACGATGAAATATAAATCTGTGGCTCTTTTATTTGTCATTCAGCTTCTATAGTTCCCCTCTTTCTCATATATTAAACTAATATCATTCCATTCTGAGGTTAACACTCTCTATGCATCTCAAATACATATCTTCCACTCGGATTTTCTCTTCCAGATTTACCAAGATTTTTCTTCTTTTCTGTGCTTGTGCATTTATAGGTTCCTCTATAGGAAAAATCGTATCGCACAACACTGCCAGACAGACTGCTGCTTCTGCCCAAAGTTCCAACTGGGGACTCAGTTTTCAGGAAGAAGGCAAACGTCCTGTTGGAAATGCAACGATAGAAGAATTGGCTCAGTACAATGCCTTTTTTGCTGAAGATACCGAAGAAAAGAAAATCTATCTCACCTTTGACGCAGGCTTTGAAAATGGAAATACTCCTGCTATTTTGGATGCACTGAAAAAACATCAGGCACCTGCTACATTTTTTGTGGTTGGAAATTTCATTTCGGAAAACAAAGATCTGATCAAACGAATGGAAACGGAAGGGCATATTGTCGGCAATCATACTATGACGCACCCGGATATGTCAAAAATTTCCACAAAAGAATCTTTTCAGAAAGAATTATCCGATGTAGAAAAAATTTACAGGGAAATTACAGGAAAAGAAATGACAAAATTTTACCGCCCCCCACAGGGCATCTACAGTACACAGAATCTGTCTATGGCCAGAGAACTGGGATATCACACATTTTTCTGGAGCCTTGCCTATGTAGACTGGTACCAGGATAACCAGCCAGATCCACAGGAAGCTATTGCAAAACTGACGAAACGGATTCATCCGGGAGCTATTGTACTGCTACACAGCACCTCTTCCACTAATGCACAGATTCTGGATGAACTGTTGGATAAATGGGAAGCGATGGGATATTCCTTTCATTCTCTGAATGAATTATGATCATTTAACATTTTCCGATACTGTTCACACACCACTATCCCGCGAGGTGTTTTGGCATGAATATGCCAAAATCCCGAGACATACAAGCCAAAATTCCATTGCCGCAGGCAATCTGGAATGAATTTTGGCTACGTTACTGTGAACGGAGTGAACAGTAACCCTTTTCCCATTTACAAAGTCACATACAAAAATGACAGAATTTTGAAATATCTGACACACTTGCAATAAGCAAAAATTGATCATTATCTCAAAATGAAACGCACTCCACAGGAATGTCCTAATGGAGTGCGTCTCACTTTGTTTATAAATCAATACTTTAGAGAATATCAAAATTATAACTTTTATACTGCATTTACACTGCTTATTCAGCGTCTGCTGCCTCTGTCTCTTCCGGTTCTTCTGTTGTTTCCGCATCTTTAGTGTCATCGGAGGCTGCATCAGAATCTTCTGTCGCTGCTGCATCTGCATCCTCAGCTTTTTCTTCGCTGTCCACAACACCACCTTCAACTACCAGGTCATCCGGATTGATGTTGTCACCGTATACAGGTTTCAGAGTTTCTTCGAAATCTTTATGGAAGAACTGTTCATCTGCCAGAGATTTGATTTCATCGTTGATTGCGTTCAGAAGGTCTGTGTTGCCCTTCTGTACTGCTGGTGCAATCGTATCAATATCACCAAGAGATTCGATTCCTACAGAGAATCCTTCATTCTGCTGAGCCCATGCAAGTACTTCTGTATTGTCTGTGGAGAATGCATCTCCTCTTCCATCAAGAAGCGCATCGTATGCTTCCTGGTATTCATCAAATTTTACAAGTTCAATATCCGGATAGTTATCTGTGAAATATGTCTCTGCTGTTGTTCCTTTTACAACGATCAGCTTCTTGCCTTCCAGATCTTTTACATCTTTGATCAGCGCATCATCAGGAGAAACAACTCCAAGAGCTACCTTCATATATGGAAGTGCGAAGTCTACTTTCTCCGCTCTGTCATCGGTTACTGTAAAGTTTGCAAGGATCACATCTACTTTTGCAGACTGCAGATATTCTACACGACTTGCTGCCTCTACATAAGTAAATTCTGCATCGTCTTCACTTCCCAGAAGGTCTTTTGCAAGTCTTTTTCCAAAGTAAATATCGTATCCCTGAACATCACCGTTTTCATCTACATATCCAAATGGATTCTTGTCACTGAATACACCGATTTTGATCTTTCCGTCTTTTTTGATCTCATCCAGAGTACGGGCCTGTGCAGTGTTTCCACCGTCATCTGCCGCACTTACAAGAATACTTCCGCCAAGAAGTGTTGTTGCTGCTACACCTGTTGCTAATAAGACTGCTAATATTTTTTTCTTCATGTTCTTTTCCTCCATGTTTTAAAAAAATTTTGATTTTATTATAATTTTTATAACTAGTACATCGTTTTCGAAATAACTATACCACTCACTTGTCTGCGAATCCGATTGCACAGGTCTAAAAGCCTCAGCGTAGCCCGCTACGCCTGCGTTTTTATACCAGCACACTCGAATCCGCATCCTACGCGATTGGTATAGTTATTTACGAAACGATGTACTAGCTCTTATGATATCCTGCTATTTCATGGATATTATCATCCATTTCAGGATTTATAAAATATTCTGTTTTCCTCTATTCTATTTTTTCACTGTTTCATAATGGAAACTGTTCAGGAACTGTTTTGCCCTGTCAGTCTCCGGATTGTCAAAGAACTGTTCCGGAGTGTTCTCTTCTACAATGTTTCCCTTATCCATAAAGATCACTCTGTCTGCTACGGAACGGGCAAATTCCATCTCATGAGTGACGATCAGCATGGTCATTCCTGTCTTTGCAAGTTCCAGTACTACCTGAAGTACTTCTCTTACCATCTCAGGATCAAGTGCTGCTGTAATCTCATCCAGAAGCATGATCTCCGGATGCATCAGCATGGCACGTACAATGGCAACTCGCTGTTTCTGACCACCGGAAAGCTGCCTTGGATAATTATCTTTCTTATCCAGAAGACCAACTCTGTCAAGAAGCTGCTCCGCTTCCTTTTTCACTTCTTCTTTATTTCTTTTCTGTACTTTCATTGGTGCCAGAAGAAGATTATTTAAAATTGTCATATTCGGGAAAAGATCATAGCTCTGGAAAACCATTCCTATCTTCTCTCTGACTTTGCTTATATTCTTTTTTTCTTTCTCATAGCTTACACCGTTAAGCTTCAGTACACCGGTGTCAATCTCTTCCAGGCGGTTGATACATCGCAGGAAGGTACTTTTTCCACATCCGGAAGGTCCTACGATCACTACCACTTCTCCCTTTTGCAGAGAGAAGGAAACATCATCCAGAATAGGAACATTGTTTACATATGATTTCTTTAAATGTTCTACTTCTAAAATCGGCTGTCCCATTCATTTATCCTCATTTCTCTATTAATCAGCAAACTTCTTTTCCAGTACTCTGGAGAGTCTGGAAAATGGAAAACATATGATAAAATACATAAAGAATACTGCACCATATACCCAGAGGGCCGCTGTCGGATTTGTATAACGTGATGCATCTATGATCTGTTTTCCAACTTTTAACACCTCTACTACTCCGATAAGAGCTACCAGTGATGTGGTCTTGATCATTCGGGTAAGAAGATTCACTGCGGATGGAAGAAGTCTTCTTATAGTCTGCGGAAGGATAATATAAAGATAGACCTGCCATTTGTTTAATCCAAGACCGTATCCGCTGTCATACTGGTGTTTAGGAATGGAGATCAGCGCACTTCGCACCAGATCACCCATTTCAGCAGTTCCCCAGAATGTAAATACAATGACCGCCGCTGTCTCACCGGAAAGATTCATCCCCAGATGCTTGGCCGCTCCGAAATATACCAGGAACAAAAGCACCAGCTGCGGCATGATTCTTACTATTTCAAGGTAAATGCGGCAGATAAACTTAATGATTTTATTTGGGATATTCATTACCATCCCAAGAAGAAATCCAAGGATTATGGAAAATACCATGGAAATCAGTGCAATTCTTATTGTTACCCACAAGCCCTGCCAGAGTCTTAATGAGTTGATTCCCTTAAAAAGAACCTCAATCCCCATATTCTGCATAGCGGACTCTCCTTTCTACAAATGAACAGATAAGTGAGATTGGTAAAAGTATGATCAGATATGCGATTACCAACATAAACAGGGCTTCATCTGTTTTGTAATAAATTCCGATCAGGTCTTTTGTCACAAACATCAGGTCTGCAAGTGCTACTGCACTGAATACGGAGGTTTCCTTAATAAGAAAGATCGCATTTGCACAGAATGCCGGAATAGAATTGGATACCGCCTGGGGCAGGATAATGTTTGTAAATACCTGACTCTTACTCATTCCAAGGCTTAATGCGGATTCCACCTGAATGGGTGGAACATTGTCCAGGCCGCTTCGGAAGGCTTCTGCCATATAACTGCCTCCGAGAAAGGTCAGTCCTGTGATCGCACACTGTTCTGAACTGAGGACAATCCCTATTTTCGGAAGACCGAAATACAGGAAAAACAACTGAATCAACAATGGTGTATTTCTGGACAGTTCAATGTAACATTCCACGATCTGACGAAGTACAGGAATCCTGAAATACTTAATCATGCTGCAGACAAGCCCAACCACAATGGCAAGCAGCACACCAATCACCGCCATGTGAAGTGTAAGCTTTGCTGCCTCAATATAAAGAGGTGTCTGCTCGCGGATAAACTCAAAATCCATGGTTACTTTATTCTCCTTCTATTATTATGATTTAGAGCATATTTGAAGAACGCTCTGGTGTGCCTGTGCCGCTTATTACTTTTCAATCCACTGCTATTTCGGTTAAAGCAGGTAGTTTACTTGATTTAGTTAAAGCGTTACATCTGCACATCTGTGAACTATCATAACATTTCAGGCTTCATCCTGCAAGCTTTTCATAAATTGCATCTGCAAGTCTGCTATGTCCCAGTTCATCCAGATGCTCCTGATCGGCTTCTCCCGGTCGGGCAAATTCTGAAGCCGGAAGATAAGAAATATTTCTTCTTCTGGCGATTTTCTCATACACCCGGGGCAGATTCCATGATACTTCGATAGAATTCTTATCGAATTCCGGATCAAAATCCTCTTCCCAGATTCTCTCCCCAAGGTAGATTGGAGATACCAGTAATATTTTGGCATCCGGGTTTACAGTGTTGATCTGATCAAGGAGCTGTTCAATCCCCTGTCCGATCACTTCCGGGGTTGCGCTGTATACGCTTTTACAATCGTTCGTGCCAAGCATGAGAACGATAGTGTCTACTGGTCTGTGGCTCTCAAGGATTGCCGGAAGCATTTCTGTTCCTCTTCTTTCTGTACGGAATGGATCATCGAATACGGTGGTTCTTCCGCAGAGTCCTTCTTCGATTACTCTGTAGCCTTTTGTTCTTACTTTGTCATCCAGGATGCTGGTCCAGCGGGTACCCCATCCGTATCTCTGATTAGTAGTTCCCGGGATTAAACCGTATGTATTGGAATCACCGAAACATAAGATTTGTTTCATGTCTTGTCACCTTCTTATCTGATATTTTTAATGGGATTTTTTGCTTTCCCTGTTTTCATATTGATTTGATAGGAATACTATACAATCTTTATTTTTGTTTGTCAATCCCTTTTTTGTATTTTTTGAAAATGTTTATTTGTACGTCATAAGTCATAAAGGGACGCTCAGAAATATTTTTATTTTCCGTGCGGTTTCGGGACCTATAGCAATCCTCGTAAATAATCAAAAAACTTTTGATACCGATATTATTTCCAGTCCTGAACTTTATATTTTTTATATTTTGCAGGTGTTGTTCCTGTATATTTTCTGAAAATTTTTATAAAATAGCTCTGTGTGGAAAAGCAGAGATATTCACTGATCTGTGCTGCTGTATAATCTGAATAGGTCAGCATATTACAGGCAGCTTCTATCCGTTCTTTCTGAATATAGTCGACAAAAAGCATTCCTGTTTCTTTTTTAAACAATCTGGAAAGATAACTGGCACTAATCCCTGCTGCCTCTGCAGTTTCTTCCAGTGTAACGGGAACATGCAGATGAAGATGAATATATTTTACTGCCGCTTCAATTTCTCTGCTGTAATGTCTCATTCCGGACTTTTGCACTTCCTGGGCAAATCTCAGAGCTGCTTTTTGTGATAACTTTTCTATGGAAGATTTACTGGTACACTCTTCCACTGTCTGAATATAGCCATCGCTTAATGCATAAGCAGTTTCTTCAGGTACGCCACCTTCAATCGCAGCTCTGGTAAACAGCGTAATTCCTGCGATAAACATATTCTTACTGTTTCGCAGTTCATTTCTGGACAGTATTCCAGGAGTTCCATCCGGTGTGATCTGAAAAACGGACTGTATTCTGTCTGTCTGACCATTCCTGATAGCATCATACTGCCGACGCTCACTTGCATAAGATTCATGTTTCTGTAAATTCTCACGTCTCTCAAATAGAGTATTCCTGCTTCGGTTCTCTGCAACCTGTTGTTCTTTTTCATTGTATTCCTTACTTTTCTCCTGCATCTTTATTCCTCTCGCATACGCAGCAATATTTTGTTATTTATATCAATATTTTACTATATTTTATCATTTGAAGGTGATATAGTCCAGATAAAGGCAACACAAACAATCTGTTTGTTACTGTTCACTCCGTTCACAGTAACGTAGCCAAAATTCATTCCAGATTGCCTGCGGCAATGGAATTTTGGCTTGTATGTCTCGGGATTTTGGCATATTCATGCCAAAACACCTCGCGGGATAGTGGTGTGTGAACAGTAACATCTGTTTCACATATAAATAAACTTATGGAGGAATTTATTATGAATCGTGATTTAAAGAAAATCATCAGCCAGATGACTCTGGAAGAAAAAGCAGGCATGTGCTCAGGTCTTGATTTCTGGCATCTGAAGAGTGTGGAAAGACTCGGAATCCCGGAGGTAATGGTAAGCGACGGTCCTCACGGGCTTCGTAAGCAGGATGACAAAGGAGATCATCTTGGAATGAACGACAGTATCAAAGCAGTCTGCTTCCCTCCTGCTGCTTTAAGTGCCTGCTCTTTTGACCGTAGCTTAATGGAAGCCATGGGCGAAACTATTGGCAGAGAAGCACAGGCAAATGACGTATCTGTTGTTTTAGGACCGGCTGTCAATATTAAACGTTCTCCGCTCTGCGGAAGAAACTTTGAATACTATTCAGAAGATCCATACCTTGCAGGTGAGATCGCTGCTGCATTTATCAATGGTGTACAGTCCCAGCATGTAGGAACTTCCATCAAACATTTTGCAGCTAACAATCAGGAATATCACCGCATGAGCAATTCTTCTGAAGCAGATGAAAGAACACTCCGTGAAATTTATTTTCCTGCATTTGAAACTGCAGTAAAAAAGGCTCAGCCATATACCTTTATGTGCTCCTACAATCAGATTAACGGTACTTTTGCTTCCGAGAATAAATGGCTTCTTACCGATGTTCTCCGCAATGACTGGGGATTTGAAGGATATGTTATGTCTGACTGGGGTGCTGTCAATGACCGTGTGAAGGGTCTGGAGGCCGGCCTGGATCTGGAAATGCCAGGTTCCAACGGAACAAACGATGCTCTGATCATGGAAGCCGTAAAAAATGGCACTCTGAAGGAAGAAGTTCTGGATCAGGCTGTAGAACGTATCCTGAATATTATTTACAAATATGCGGACCACCGTGCACCGCAGGAATTTACCATGGAAAAAGACCATGAAGAGGCACGCCGTATTGCGGAAGAATCTATGGTCCTTCTGAAAAACGCAGACCAGATTCTGCCTCTGAAGACCTCTGAGAAAGTAGCTTTTGTAGGTGGTTTTGCCAAAAAACCTCGTTTCCAGGGCGGCGGAAGCTCTCATATTAACTGCTTTAAAATTACCAATGCACTGGAAGCTGTTCCTGCTGATGCACAGATTATTTACGCAGAAGGATTTCCTGCTAATAAAGATTTATACGATGAAAAACTGGCTGCTGAAGCACTTCAGGCTGCAAAAGCTGCTGATAAGGTTGTGATCTTCGCCGGACTTCCGGATAGTTTTGAGTCTGAAGGATATGACCGTTCTCATATGAGACTGCCAGAATGCCAGAACCGTCTTATTGGTGAAATCCTTGAAGTTCAGCCAAATACTGTGATCGTTCTTCACAATGGTTCTCCTGTGGAAATGCCATGGATCAATAATGTGAAAGGTATTCTGGAAGCTTACCTTGGCGGACAGGCAGGCGGAGCTGCTGTTGCAAATATCCTCTATGGTATTGTAAATCCAAGCGGTAAACTGGCCGAAACAATTCCGGTGAAACTGGCTGACAATCCATCCTACCTGAACTTCGGTGGCGGCGATAAAGTGGAATACCGTGAAGGTGTATTTGTAGGATATCGTTATTACGATACCAAGCAGATGGAAGTTGCTTATCCATTCGGATACGGACTCTCCTATACTACTTTTGCATACAGCAATCTGCAGATTTCCAACACAAATCCAACAGAAAAAGATACCATCACTGTTTCTGTAGATGTGACAAATACAGGCAGCACTGCAGGAAAAGAAATTGTCCAGCTCTATGTGAAAGACATGACAGCATCCACGACCCGTCCTGAAAAAGAACTGAAAGGCTTTGAAAAAGTCCAGCTTGCTCCTGGCGAAACCAAAACAGTTACTATGGAACTGGATAAGCGCAGCTTTGCATGGTACAATACCGAATTACACGACTGGTATGCTGCAAGCGGCAAATATGAGATTCTGATCGGTGCATCCTCCAGAGATATCCGTCTCTCTGAAACCATTGAACTCTCCAGCAGCCAGGTAATTCCTATGCATATTCATATGAACACAACACTGGGTGAACTTTTCAATAATCCAGACACAAAAGAAGCAGCAAAAGAACTGACTTCCAGATATCTCGCTGCAATGAACGGCGGTTCAGACACAGCTTCCGAATCTGCTGCTGAAGCTATCACTGAAGAAATGGTAGCAGCAATGACATATTCCATGCCACTTCGCTCTCTGTGCAGCTTTGGCGGATTCTCCCGGGCTGAGATCCAGGAGATGATTGACAAACTGCAGGCAATCTATAGCAATCCTCTGAAATAATGCATCTTAATCCAGCCCATCAGAGTGTGAAATCCTGCGTCAGATATCTTTGCCGTGCGTCAGCACGCCTGCAGATATCTTCCTTGTCTTTCGCACTCTGCTGAACTGTCTTAAATGCATTATTTACGAGGATTGCTATAAAACAAAAAAACTACTGTATATAAGCTGAATTTTTTTCCGGCTTTATACAGTAGTTTTTATTTATTTCTCTCTAAACCATTCCTTCATCACATCAAAAATTCTTATAAGCTCTTCGTCACTGATCACATATGGAACCATAGAATACATATAGTTCAAAAATGGCCTGCTGAACACACCCCGTTCATAAGCAAACTGCTGGAAGCCTTCCAGATTCCTGGAATCATGAACCTCCACGCACACGCAGCCACCCATGATCCGGACTTCTTTGATCCGTGGATCTGTGAATGCTTCCATCTCACCACGTGAAACCTGTTCAATATGACGGATTTTACTCATATAATCTTCACGCTCAAAAATCTCAATCCCCTTCAAAGCCACAGCACATGCCAGCGGGTTTCCCATAAAAGTAGGACCATGCATCAGGGCAAGTCTGTCATCATCACTGTAAAAGGCATCAAATACCTTGTGATTTGCCACAGTGACAGCATGACCAATATATCCTCCTGTAAGGGCCTTTCCAAGAACCAGGATATCCGGCAGAACAAGATCTGCCACAAAGCGATTACCTGTGCGGCCAAACCCGGTTGCAACCTCGTCAAAAATCAAAAGAACATCATACTGGTCACACAATTCTCTTGCTCTCTTCAGGAATGAAATATCATACATCCGCATTCCTCCTGCTCCCTGTAAAAGAGGCTCCACAATAAAGCAGTTCAGACGGTCATGATACTGTTCAAATGCCTCCTCCAGGGCCGGGATCTCAGTGGGAATATGGACAACACCCTCTTTTTTGTCAAAAGCGAAATGATAATCCTCGTCATCACCAACTTCCATTGCCTTAAAGGTATCCCCGTGATATGCATGTTCAAGAGCCAGCACTAACGGGCGCTTTCTTCCCTGATTGGTGTTGTATTGAAGGGCCATTTTAAGTGAGACCTCCACTGCAACACTTCCTGAATCTGAAAAAAAACAATAATCCAGATCTCCTGGCAGAAATTCCTGCAGCTTCGCAGCAAGCTTTTCCACCGGCTCATGTGTCAGTCCCCCAAGCATTACATGACAAAAACGGTCTGCCTGTTCCTTGATCGCTTCTGTCAGTTCCGGATGCTTATATCCATGAATCATACACCACCAGGAAGATATAGAGTCTATCAGCTTCTGATCTTTTGTATAAAGATGTACACCCTCTGCATCCAGAATCTTATAGGGAGCTTTCATTGTTTTCATTTGTTCATAGGGATACCATATCATTTGATCTTCACCTCATCATAAAATTCTGCCAGTACATCTGCATCTATATCAAGATCCTTCGCATTATCCTGTACTTTTGCAATAACCGGAAGGCCTGTCATATATTGGCACATAGCAATATTATCCTCTTCCATAATATTTCCGGGATGGTAATGGTTAAAAATAATACCTTTGATTGGAAGGGAATGGGCTTTCATATACTCAGCAGTCAATACAACACTGTTTATTGTACCAAGCCCTGCATCTGCCACCAGAATACTGGAAAGCTCAAACTCTCTTATCACATCTTCAAGCTGGATTTTGCGTTCATCAAAACAGAGCGGACAGAGGATACCGCCACTTCCTTCCATGGTAATATATTCATAATCATTTGCTGCCTTCAAAAATCCTCTTCGCACAACATCAAGATCCACCGGATTACCCTCAACTCTTGAAGCAAGATGAGGAGACCAGGCATTTTCATATACATAGGGACACATATCATCCAGAGACTGGGAAATACCAGACATCTCTTTAACAAAAAGTGCATCGCCCGGGATTAGACTTCCGTCTGCACGCCGGTCATTTCCACTCATTGCAGCTTTGTAATAAGCCGGATTTTTTCCTGCCTGTGCCAGTTTTTTTACGATCAGTCCTGAGAGATAGGTTTTGCCCATGTCTGTTCCTGTTCCTGTAATAAATACCGCTTTACTCATGATTCTTCCACTTCCTTCCAATATTCTGGTGTTACATTTCTGCCCATATCAGAGAGCATTTTTCGGTCGCTGCGGATGGTTGCGCAGGCAACAGTAGTCAGCATATTCCCTGTTATTGTAGCGGAGGCACCGGATTTAAAAGCGGTTTCCCCGTCATTGGTAAGAAGTGCCCGTCCGGCAGCAAGACGAATATTAGCCTCAGGATTAATATAACGAAAGAAGGCAATTGTCCGGAGGATATCCTGCTCTGAAAGCTGATCAAGATGTTCCAAAGGTGTTCCCGGAATGGGCATCAATGCATTGATCGGAATGGAGTCAATACCCAGCTCTGCAAGGCTGACTGCCATATCCAGGCGATCCTCCCAGGTCTCTCCCATTCCTATGATGCCACCGGAACATGCACACATTCCTTCTGCCTTTACCTTTTTCAGAGTTTCAATCTTCATATCGTATGTATGTGTCGTACATATATTAGGAAAATTTCTCCGCGAAGTCTCAATATTATGATGGTAACTGGTTACTCCGGCTTCATGAAGACGATGCAGCTGTTCGGAAGAAAGAAATCCCATGGAAGCACAGAGATCGATATTGCATTCCTTATACATGGTTTCATAGGCATGAATCGCCTGATCAAATTCTTTTCCGGTCAGAGCCTTTCCTGCAGTGACAATGGAAAAACGGTCAACGCCCTCCTCTTCATTCATTTTACATGCTTCCAGAATCTTTTCCTCGGGAAGAAAATCATAGATTTCACAGGAAGTATGGTGGTGTACTGACTGAGCACAATATTTGCAGTTCTCCGGACACCTGCCGCTGCGGCCATTGATAATGGAACAGAGATCTACCTTATCACCGATATATGCTTCGCGGATACGGTCTGCTCCTTCACATAACTCATCTAAATCACAGGTGAGAAAGAAAGAAAGATCATCTTTCCTTGTGATTCTGCGTCCATCAATAATTTCCTGTGCTAAAATAAGTGGATTCATTTTGCAAGCTCCTCCGTTTCCAGTCTGACATTTGATTTTGAATCAAAAAGATATTGAAGTACTACCGGTCTGACACGCTTTGCAATAACAGCTCCCAGAACACTTAATGCAATGTCACCAGGTACTGCAAGAAGAAAACAATAAAGAATCAGCGGCCAGATTCCAATCGGTGTATCGATCACATAATTACAGATCACATAGTAATAAACCATTCCACAGGCATAGACGATCATCAGACCTGCCAAATTCGCAAGTAAATAGTGAAAAACTGTCTTCTGCTTAAGACGCTCTGCAATAAGTCCGGTCACGTATGTTCCCAGGCAGAACCCTATAATATAACCGAAGCTTGGCTTGAAAATATACCAGATCCCACCGCCCTCCGAAAAGATCGGAAGTCCTGCCAGTCCCAACAGCATATAGGCAACCACAGAAATCATACCCCTTCTGGATCCCAGAAACAATCCGGCAAGCATAGTGAACAGGTACTGCAGTGTAAAGGGAACTACAGGTACAGGGATTTTAATAAACGCACCTGCTGCAATCAACGCCGTAAAAAGACCGCAATAAATCATGCTCTTTGTTTTTGTCATTTGTAAACCTCCATTTATTTTAAGGTTTACCATTTTAAAGTACAAGGAGCTGATTGTCAACTTTTTCTTTGGAAAATGTTTACTATTTTTCATAAAAAAAGCACCCTGACCATCGCCAAGATGCTTCTTCATACATCTGTGAGGATATGTTGACAATCAACGATAACGATTAAAAGTTACTGTTGCTCTTTTCTCTCCCATAATTATTCATGCAGTTCCAACGGCAGTCCGTCCGGGTCATGGAAGAAAGTCATCTTCTTGCCGGTGTAATCATCCACGCGGATTGGCTCACATTCAATTCCTACCTCTGCCAGCTCATTCACTGTCTGTTCCACGCTATCAACGGAGAACGCAAGATGACGCAAACCACATGCTTCCGGACGGTTTACACGCGTCGGTGGATTTTCCTCAGCAAAAATCTCCAGCTCCGTGTATTCATTGACACGCAGATCCAGCTTCCAGTCCTTACGCTCTGGGCGATAGTTTTCTCTGTCATCAGAGAAAACTATCGCCCAGTCCTTACGCTCTGGGCGATAGTTTTCTCTGATGACAGAGAATCCCAGCTTGTTCACATAGAAATCCTTAGCTGCTTCATAGTCAGATACGATGATTGCAATATGATGTATTTTTGATAAATTCATTTTATGTCACACTCCATTTCTTCTACTTATGTTCTTCTTTTATTTTCGTTATAAACTATACGGCAACCTTCAAAAAACGCCGTGTGAACTTTTGGAGTTCAGTTTGTCCACACGGCATTTATTTTTGTTATTGGTTTTCTTGTTTATTTCAGCTTTTCCAGAATCTCGTCCGCGCTCATGCCACTTGCCAGCAACTTCTTCAGCACAGCCTCTGCCTCGGTCTTCTTAGCTTCTTCAGCTGCTTTAGCATCTGCCTTTGCCTTCTTCGCTTCTAGCGTTGCCACTTCTTTTTCGGCCTTCTTCAAAGCAGACTTCTTCTCTTTCAGTGTGTTCTTCTGCTCTTCAATCGCTTTCTGGATGGATGCGATCTCGGTATTCAGAGACGCAATAGCCTCCTTCTTCTCTACGATCTGGGATGCATAGTCTTTGGTGATATTGGTTTTAGGACGGTTTTTGCTACCTTTCGTTCTGGGCATGGTGATAACCTCTTTCCTTTTATTGTTGTTTAAGTATAACACTACAGAAATATTATTTCAATTTAGCGAGAATATCATCAGCACTTACACCACCTGACAGCATCTTTTCAACCACATCGTCTATCTCAGACTTCTTCGCTTGTTCCGCTTCTTGTTTCTCTGCCAATGCCTTTTCCTCAGCTTTTATTCTATCTTCTTCCTCTTTATTTTGAATTTCTTGTAGCTTTTGCTTCTGTTCAACAATCAAATTATCGATTACTTCAAGAAAACTATTTGCATGCGCCTCAGATATTGGTAAAGATTCAACTCGGCATTTATCCAAAATCTGCGATATACGCCGTTTTAAGGTTTGGAATCCCTCTTCTGGCAACTTAATCTTATAGTCCTGGGTGCATATATTAACCTGCCACATTCTCTTAAAATAATCTACAAAGCTACTTTTTTCTGCATTTGTCACCTTTTCGAACCCATCCGCTGTAGCCTCGGCCATCTCGACATCAAACATATCAAACCGCTTATTCTGCGTTTGAGCCAGTGCATTCAAGGGTTCTTTCTTCATCAAGTTCACATAAAGAGCTTTGTTCTTTTCAAACATCAATGTGTTTGAACTCAAAAAATCATTAATTATTTTATATGCATTCCATTCTTCCGGCAAAAATAAATCCTTATTGTCATCACCAATAATCATACGGTGGCGTGGTTGCTCTTCTCCGGTATGAATCATTTTTTCAATCTGCTTATGAATTCCACCGCTAATTTTTTCCCACTTAATGTCTGGAAGCTGAATATTATACTTTCTAGCCCAGCAACTATTGTACAGCAAATTCACATAATCATTTAACTCCAATGTGCCAGTATATGCTTGCCTGACTCTTTTTCTTGAACTCCTCCAAATCATTAACCACAACGCTGCCGAAGAACTTTTCACCGTCTTTCAGCGTCGGCTCGTAAATGATAACGGTTGCGCCTTTTGCCTTGATGCGCTTCATGACACCCTGAATGGAACTCTGGCGGAAGTTATCACTGTTACTCTTCATTGTCAGACGGTAAACGCCGACAACAACTTCTTTTTCTTTGCTCTCATCCCAGCTGTCATTTGCTTCATAGGCACCAGCAATCTCCAGAACACGATCAGCAATGAAATCTTTACGAGTTCTATTGCTCTCAACAATTGCTTCAATCAGGTTTTCAGGAACATCAGCATAATTGGCCAGTAGCTGCTTGGTGTCTTTCGGCAGGCAATATCCACCATATCCGAAGGACGGATTATTATAATGAGTACCAATACGAGGATCAAGGCAGACACCATTGATAATCTGCTGGGTATTCAGTCCCTTCATCTCGGCATAGGTATCCAGTTCATTGAAGTAGCTAACACGCAGTGCTAGATAGGTGTTGGCGAACAGTTTAACAGCCTCTGCCTCAGTGAATCCCATGAACAGAGTGTCGATGTCCTCCTTGATAGCACCCTCCTGCAGGAGCTCTGCAAAAGTGTGTGCCGCCTTCACCAGGCGAGCATTATCCACATCAGTACCGACAATGATACGGGAAGGATAAAGGTTGTCGTACAGAGCCTTGCTCTCGCGCAAAAACTCTGGGCTAAAAATAATGTTGTCGCAGTGGAATTTTTCACGAACACTCGCAGTATATCCAACCGGAATTGTGGACTTAATGACCATAATAGCTTCCGGATTGTACTCAATGACCAGCTTAATGACTGCTTCTACTGCACTGGTGTCAAAGAAATTCTTCTTGCTATCGTAATTTGTCGGTGCTGCGATGACTACAAAATCAGCATCAGTGTATGCTTCCTTTGCATCAAGAGTTGCGGTCAGATTCAGTTCTTTTTCTGCCAGATACTTTTCAATGTAATCATCCTGAATCGGGGACTTCTTGTTGTTAATCATCTCCACTTTCTCAGGAATAATATCTACTGCAGTCACCTTATGGTGCTGAGACAACAGCGTAGCAATGGAAAGGCCAACGTAACCAGTACCAGCCACAGCAATCTTTAAATCCTTAAACTCTCTCATGATATTTATCTCCTTTATCTGTAATCAGCAAAGTGCCAATATGAAACTTTCCTTATTTATAAAACTCAGCGTACCACTCAGCGAAGTTCCTCAGACCAGTCCGCAGACTTGTGCTCGGCTTGTACCCGAAGTCACGCTCCAGTGCGCTGGTATCTGCATAGGTCACAGGCACATCACCTGGCTGCATCGGAACCAACTCTTTATGAGACTCGAAGTCATAATCTTCCGGCAGAACCTTCGCTCTTACTAACTCCTCACTCAGAATCTGTACGAAGTCCAGCAGATTCTCCGGGTTCTGATTGCCAATGTTGTAAACTGCATACGGCGGAATCGGCAGACCATCCTCACCATTCTTCTTATCCGGTGCTTTCTTCATCACACGGACAACGCCTTCTACGATGTCATCCACATAAGTAAAGTCACGCTTACAGTTGCCATAGTTGAAGATTTTGATGGTTTCGCCTTTCACCAGCTTGTTGGTGAATCCGAAGTAAGCCATGTCAGGACGGCCTGCCGGACCATACACGGTGAAGAAGCGCAGACCAGTGGAAGGAATGTTGTAGAGCTTGGAGTATGCGTGTGCCATCAACTCATTAGATTTCTTGGTGGCTGCATAAAGGGAAACAGGATTATCCACCTTATCATCTGTGCTGTACGGAACCTTCTTGTTGGAACCATAAACGCTGGAAGAAGAAGCATAAACCAGATGCTCTACAGGGTTATGACGGCAGGCTTCGAGGATATTAAAGAAGCCGACCAAGTTAGATTCCACATAAGCATCTGGGTTGGTGATGGAGTAACGCACACCAGCCTGTGCCGCAAGGTTAACGACCACAGATGGCTTATACTTCTCGAACAGCTCAGTGATCAGTTCCTTATCAGCGATGTTGCCTTTTACAAAAGTAAATGTGGGGTACTTGGCCAGCTCGTTCAGGCGAAATTCTTTCAGTGCTACATCGTAGTAGGCATTCATGTTATCGATGCCGATAACCGTAGCAGAAGGAGCCTCCTGATAGATTCTCTTCACAAGATTGGAACCTATAAATCCCGCTGCACCTGTGACTAAAATTGTTTTATTCTCTAATCTAATGATACTCATATTATTTATTCCTCATTATTCTTTATTCTTTCCCGCAGCAAACGGGATCCATCTATTAATAATATATGCTGGCACTATCAAAATTACGGATAAAACCAGCGACAATACAAAGCAAAAAATAGATGCCGCCATTGTATTGTTTAAAACCGCTGTATAGAATCCAGATGTAACTTTCTTTAACACTGTTTGAATAACGCTATATAATTTTCCGTGCAGTGCAAAATAAATCAAGGTATTCTGTCCTACATAATTGATATATTTATTACTTCTTACTTTCTTTACAATCATAATCAACGTGAAAATTCCGACAATAGATGCCATATACTGATATATAATGTCGATCAATATGGACATTTCTATCTTTAAAAAAAATGGTATGAAAACAATCAATACATACAGAATAACTGCTGCAATTCTTGTCATCAATGTATTATATCTATCAAGCAGTTCTTCAAAATTGTAGCGAAATATATATCCAAGAACCATATAGAACATTGCCTGAAACGCATATTCAATATGCCATGGCAATGCTGTGCTATTCCACGGCAGTGCAGTCGCCGGAGCAAATCGAGTATATGATATACTGATGAATGAGAGAATCCAAGCCACTACAATCGCAAGTATACATTTCTTACTGTACCCCCCCCCGCTTATTTTTTCAGAGATAGCTTCATATCTTTTTATAAAGAAATAAAATGGGATAAAAGCAACAAACAATGCAGCAACAAACCAAATCTGATCTCCTTGTCCCCGGATTTGGAGAAAATTCCATTTTAATTCCTCAAATAAACTTTCATGCGCATTAAATGATATCACTTGTGAAAGTAGGATATCAAAGACGCTAAATACCAACCAAGGCACAAATAACTGCCGGAACTTTGAATGAAAGAATTCTTTAAAACTCCCTTTCGGCTTATACACATATCCAGCTGTAAAGAAAAACGCTGTCAAAAAAAACGGTGAATAAAATGCGCGCCAAATATTGGTTCGTGTTTCAAGATGTGAAAGCATTACCATAATAATACAAACATACTTGACTATATCCACCCATTCGATTCGTTTTCCATGACTCATTTCTTATCCCCTCTCGTTCTATTTCACTACCTCTGTTCAGATGAAGCACTT
>ERZ826396.1905-NODE-1905-length-19932-cov-4.795543_pt1 | contig 19932 bp, 15 predicted proteins | sample MGYA00519926_ERZ826396 | MGnify/ENA primary metagenome ERZ826396 (study PRJEB31778, sample SAMEA3449230) | human gut metagenome | biome: human gut; feature: human-associated habitat; material: faeces | place: United Kingdom | collected 2010/2012 ... | reverse complement strand
GAGAAGATGTGCCGGGCGATTGATCTGGCGCACTTGCAGGGGAAAAAGCTGTATCTGACAGTCAATACTCTGATTAAGGAACGTGAGATGAAAGAAAGGCTGTTTTCGTTTCTAAAGCCGTTTTATGAAAATGGATTGGATGCGGTTCTCGTCCAGGATCTGGGGGCGCTTGCATTTATACGGGAGCAGTTTCCGGATCTTTCTGGCCGCCACCTTGCCCCCTCCCAGGATCACTCCCCGCTTTCCTGCAATATCCATATAGAAGGGAAAGGCACCTTTTCCTTCCATGGAGCATACGCTTTCGCCTCGGCCCCTTTCTCTTTCATCCCGGTTCCTTTCTCTCTCCTCCTGGCCCCATTCTCCTTCTTCCTGCATCACTCGCTTTACAGCCGCATCGTTTTCCCCTGCACGCTCCTCCCATCCGGCATGGGAACTGCTTTTTTCTCCGTCCAGCGCGCCAAGCAGAGATTCAAATGCGGGTGCATCCAGATGATCCCGCAGATAATACAACAGCTTATCAAAGGAATATCCTTCAAACCGGGCCCGGAATTCCTCCATTTTCCCGGCCGCCTTATGGAAGGCCAGTGACTTATACATTTCGTCCAATTCCGCGTCCAGTATCTCCTGTGCATCCTTAACCGCCTGAAGCTTTCTGCGGTTATTTTCTCTGGCCAACCGTTCAAAATCATCTATGGATACCAGCCTGCATCCGGGCAGTTCTCCCATCTCCGGATCGATATCCGCAGGCACAGCGATATCCAAAAACAGCCGATTCTTTCGCGTACAAAGGCGCTTCGCCGCCTCTCCTGCGGTCAGCGTATAATGCGGGCTTTCCGTAGCGGAAAGAATCACATCCGCCCTGTCCAGATACAGATACCGTTCCCGATAATCCACTATCTCAAGCTTTCCGCCCTCCGTCTCCGAAAGCCCATGGCTTCTGCGCGTGGCGGTCACATGTATCCCCGTCCGTCCGAGCAGGTTTTTTAACAGGCTGCTTCCCATCCTGCCGCTGCCTCCGATCAGCAGCACTTCCAGGCCGTCCTTCTTTGCTTCCGCCGTCTGAAAATGAAATACCTCCGCCGAAGCCAGCGTGGCGATGGAGGCGGAAGCCTTGGAAATATCCGTCTGGGTTTTGATCTTCTTTGCACAGGCAAGCGCTCCCTGGAAAACTGCATTGAGTTCATAGCCCGTTTTCCCCAGGCTGCAGGAACGAAGATACGCCTCCCTGACCTGTCCCAGGATTTCATCCTCCCCGACCACCATGGAATCCATCCCGCAGGTGACACGGTAGAGATGCTCCGTCGCCTTTTTCCCGGAAAACCTTCTCGATATCTCGCGCAGCCGCGTGGCCGCAATGCCGCTTTTTTCGGAAAGCAGCCGCTCCGGCAGCGTAAAATCCGTCCCTTCCCCCACAATATATACTTCCGTCCTGTTGCATGTAGACAACAGCACGGCACAGCCCGCAGCTTCTACAAACGCCTCCGCCTCTTCTTTGGAAAACGCAAGCCTTCCTCTCATCTCCTGCGCGGCCGACCGGAAGCTGATGCTGATACACTCCATTCTACTTTCATCCCTTTCTCTCCGCCCGCCATAGCATTCTTCCCAACCGGCATCCGGACACCCAAATGCAAAGCGGCAGAAACGATTGCTGTCCATCCCGATCGCGTTCCGGACATTTCTGAACTGTTACCTATGATAAACGATTTTCCTTCTCTTGTAAAATAAGAGATAAAACAGGTTTCATAAGAATAAATTATCCGGATTCTTCATTCGTCCGGCATATCCTTTTGCAGCTTACGCATAAAAGGGAACGATGGCATACCAAGACCAGCTGTATTTCTCTTTACACAAACCCTTTCAAAACCCGGCTATGTTACTGCTCAGCCCTGCGCATATGCTTCGTCCTCCGGCGCCTGCTTCGTCCGGGCACGCTTCTACCCCTGCGGTGGGTATGGTGTTTGCTGGTACTGTCCAAAAACGTCGGTACTTACGAACCGTCCTTTGGTTCGTTATGTACCGCTACGTTTTTGGCCAAGCGAGAGCGTGTACCAGCAAACACCATACCCACCGCAGGGACAGATGAAGGCCCAGATGGTAGCTGGCACCGGAGGACGAGGCATATGCGCAGGGCTGACCCCCCCCCATCTGTTGCCAACTTTTTCTGACAAGCTTTTCTTTCCGTATGGACAATGCTATAATCAGAATCAGTGGTTTGATGCACGGCTCGGCAGCCTGCTGTGCATATCCTGTGATTACATAAAGCCGGAGCCAGAGGCCCCGGTAGGAGGACAAAATGAAATACGATTTTACTTCAATCATTGACAGACGCGGAAAGGATTCCATCGCGGTGGATGTAATCCCTTTTCCGGAGGCTTCCGTTCAGGAAGGCTTCTCCAGAATCCCCATGTGGGTAGCGGATATGAATTATGCCACCGCGCCTTCTATTCAGGAAGCCATCATCGAACGGACAAAGCATCCCGCCTTCGGATATTTTGATCCCAGTGATGAATATTATGGAAAAATCATAGAATGGCAGCGTGTCAGAAATGGCGTGGAAGGGCTGGCAAAGGATGATATCGGATATGAAAACGGCGTTCTGGGCTGTGTTTCCTCCGCCCTGCAGGCCTTTACCGCACCCGGGGAGGCCGTTCTGCTGCATGCGCCCACCTATGTGGGATTCACAGGTACAGTAGAAAACAATGGCCGGAAAATCATCCACAGCGACTTATACCTGGATGAAAACGGCGTATGGCGGATGGACTATGAAGATATGGATCGGAAACTGAAGGAGCATCATATCCATTTCGCGATCTTCTGTTCTCCCCACAATCCATGCGGCCGCGTCTGGGAAAGGGAAGAGATCGAAGCCGCCATGGAAGTCTACGCGCGCAATGACTGTGTGGTGATATCGGACGAAATCTGGTCGGACTTGATCCTGGAAGGCCATAAACATATCCCGACGCAGTCCGTGAGCGAGGATGCCAAAAACAGGACCATCGCAATCTATGCGCCTTCCAAGACGTTTAACCTGGCCGGCCTGATCGGTTCCTATCACATTATTTACAATCCCTATCTTCGTGACAGGGTGAGAAAACAATCCGGCCTCTCCCATTACAACAGCATGAACGTACTCTCCATGCACGCGCTGATCGGCGCCTATGGCGCAGAGGGGCAGGAATGGGTGGACGAACTGCGTCAGGTGCTTTCCGGAAATGTAGACTATGCTTACCGCTATATCTGCGATCATTTTGAGGGAGTAACCTTATCCAAGCCGCAGGGAACCTATATGCTGTATCTGGACTGCGAAGAATGGTGCCGAAAGCATCATATGGACATGGACGAATTGATCCGCGCCGGCATCCGCGTGGGCGTGATCTGGCAGGACGGACGTCCTTTCAACCGCCCCTGGGCCATCCGCATGAATCTGGCCCTGCCGCTCTCTCTGGTACAGGAAGCGATGGAACGTCTGGATCGCTATGTTTTCAACTGCAAAGAGGAGAAGTGACGCTGACACTTTCCGATCTGAAGGGATGTGAATTAAAAAAATCCGTTTCGTCTGCCTGGTTAGGCAGCGGAACGGATTTTTGTATGATAAGAGCCTTTCAACACCAAAGGAAAGGCGCAGAGCAGCTTCTTCTCTACGCCTTCACGTTTCATCAAAATACGGCGGCCTGCAGCGATATGGGTCATCCCCTTATCGCGCCAATCACACCGTTTACCAATTCCATATCACATTCATAAGTGGAGCCTCCCAGATGCGGAGACAGCACCACGTTTTCACATGCAGTAAGCTCCTTCCTCTGCGGACATCCTTCTTCCCAAAAGACGTCCAGCGCTGCTCCCGCAAGATCTCCCTCGCACAGCGCTTCGAGAAACGCCTCTTCTTCTATGATTCCCGCCCTGGCCGTATTCACCAGGATACAGCCCTTTTTCATCCGCAAAAAAGCTTCTTTTCCGAGCATTCCTCTCGTATCCTCCTGCAGGGGAAGAAGCACGCACAGGAAATCCGCTGCGGCCAGAACCTCATCCAGGCTTGCCGCCGAAGCCTTCAGCCTCTGCTCTTCTTGCTCCGGAAGCCTTCGGATGTCGTAGTAGAGCACGTTCATCCGGAAACCGGATACCAGTTCCGCCAGCTGGGTGCCTATTTGCCCCATTCCCAGGATTCCCAGGGTTTTGCCCTCCAGCCCCACTCCGGAGAACTGTTCCTTGATCCGTACATGCTCGGTCCATTTTCCTTCCCGTATTCTCCGGTCTGCCGGAATCAGATTCCTCGCCGCTGCCAGCATCAGCGCCAATGTGTGCTCCGCCACGGTTCTCCACAATCCGTCAGCCAACGTCATCCGGATCCCTCTCTCCTTAGCCCAGCGCGCTTCCGCTTCCCCGCAGGAATGGCAGCCGATCGCTTTCAGGCAGGCCGCGTTTCCTTCCGTCCAGGAAGACGGCACGCCATAACAGATCGCCGCTTCCGCTTCATCCATGCGCCCCTCGTCCTGCGTTACTTCAAACACCTCTTCCAGTTCTCTCCTCGCCTGCGGATGCATGGCGATCCCCACATAGCACAAAGGTTTCCTGTCCGCTTCCATAGCCATCGTCCTCCTTATCCTCACCGTCCCTGCATGGCAAGGCGCAATACCTTCCCCGCATCATACGGCCCATCCGCAGGGCCCACTGAAGATCCTTTCTTAAATCGTGGACATAATATCCTCTCCCAGCAGCTTCAGCGCTTTATCCAGATCCCTTTCCTGCAGCGCTTTATAGATTCCCATATGCGGCTGCTTGTCAATGGAGTCATCCAGGCTTCTCCTGCGGTTCCACGAAAATTGTGCATAGACCCTTTTCTGAATCCCAAGACACTCTTTCAGGAAACGGAGGATCAGCTGATTGCCGGCATAGGAGGCCAACAACAAGTGGAATTCTTCATTATCCTCCCATACCTGCCACACATCCATATGCTCTCCGCCTGCATTCTCCCGCTCTTCTTTCTGCCGTTCTGTCTCTTCCAGCTTCTTTTGGATCTCGGGAAGATGATATTGCACCACCTGCTCAAACCCTTCCCGCAGCGCCTCCTGCTCCAGGAGCTGACGCATCCGCATCACTTCTCTGGCATCCTTTTCCCGAAGCCTGACCACCACATACCCATATCGCGGGATATTGCGCAGCACCCCCTCGCTGCACAACTTGATCAGCGCCTCCCTGATAGGCGCCTTGCTCACACCGAACAGTTCCATCAGCCGCTTTTCGTTCAGGACCATTTCCTCATCTGCCGCATTCTTGATAATCAGCTCCAGAATCTCATCATGGATCCGCTCCGACAGCAGCTCCTTCTTCTCCGATGCCAGGCTTATCTTCTCTTCCTCCAACATGCCCTGCTCCCTTCCTCAGCCCGTACTGGGCTGACATTTTCTTGAATCATATTACTGATATGCTCAACATAAGCATACCTTTTTTATGCAGGGATTGCAAGCAATATTTCAGGAAATATTGCACGAAAATTACTACTCAGCCCTCACGCTGTCATTTGCCAAGGGAATGTTTCAGGTACAGATACCTCAGGAACAAAAGAAGATCCGCTCCCATCCAGGCCAGAACCTCGCCATAGAACACGCCGCTTTCTCCGATGCGCGCCGTCAGCAGCAGCGCGCACCCCACACGCATAATCAGCTGGGCGAAGCTGCTGAGCATCGGAAAAACCGCGTCTCCCATACCCTGAATGCAGGAACGGGTAACGTACAGAACATATAGAAGAGGGAAAAAGACCGCCAGCACGCTAAGAAACCGATAACCAACAGCCATGGATGCCGCAACGGAAGCTGCGTCGCCGGTCAGGAAGCAGCCCAATATCGGCCTTCCGAACAGCAGCATCACGGCAGACATGATACAGGCTGTACTACCAATCCGCCTGCTGCCGTAATGGCGTTCTGAAAGCACATGGGAAGGCCAAGCCGCAGTTCCTTCCACAGCTGCTGTCCGTCAAGCCTGCATTCCCGTCTGCGAAGCCGCAGCAGAGGGTTTTCCGAAAGCTTCCTGATACAGAAAAGCCCTGCAAACAGCTGGGCGATCACGGTGGCTGCCGCAGCGCCCCCTATCCCCCATCCGAAGCCGAACACAAAAAGCAGATCCAGAATGATGTTGCCCACAGAAGCAATGGTCATCGCATGCAGAGGCGTCTTGCTGTTGCCCACAGCGCGCAGCACGGCCGCAGAGGCATTATACAGAAAAGAAGCCGGTATTCCGGCGAACAAAATCCGCAGATAGGTCATGGAAAGGCCCCTGATCTCCACCGGCGTGCCAAGCAGCCCAAGCGCAGTCTGGGCCAGTCCCTCCGCCAGCGCGGTAAACAGACAGGCTGCCGCAGCGGACAGCACAGCCGCATGGAAAATCGCTTCCCTCACCTTTCCCTCTTCACCAGCGCCGAACTGTTGGGAAATCACCACGGAAAATCCCTGCGTCAGTCCCTGTATGGAGCCGAACATCAGAAACGTCAGCCATTCCACAGCGCCCAATGCCGCCAGCGCTTCCACGCCAAGCGCCTGGCCAGCCACCAACGTGTCCACAAAGGTATACAGCTGCTGAAACACATTGCCCAGCATCAGCGGCAGCGCAAATCCCAGGATCAGCTTTGCAGGAGCGCCATGTGTCATATCCTGTGTCTGCGAAAAGCGATTCTTTTTATGCCTCTCGCAGGCACACTCTCTTTCTTCCCCGCTGGCTTCCTTATCCTTACCAGATTTTGACGATCTCATCCTTCTTTACCCCATACAGTTCACAGAAGCTGTCCAAATCCGCTTCCTTACTTATCAACATCACATCCTCAAACCGCCCCGACTTATCCACAAATCCCGCTACCTTTTCCCCTGTGCAGATGCTGCTTTTCACTGCAGGGCTCATCCCCTCATAGGCCTTCAGCAAAACAGCGGATTCCTTTTTCTTTTTCCAAAACATTTCTTCTTCTCCCCAAACACGCAATGCAAAAGCGATACGGCCGGCCGCCGGCATAAACAGTTCCTTTTTCCAGCCTGCATCTCTTTTCCATTCTTTCGTATCTTGCCTTCCAGCACCATTATAACCTATACGAATGGATATTCCCACCCTTTCACCGAAAACGGTAGCTCAGGAAGCCGCATCCGCCCGTATTATTTTCCCCCATCCCCGTTCCCAGCGCCATATAAAGCAGTTCCTGCGCGCTTTCATTCTGAGATGCCGTAAGGCTCAGCTTATCTCCCAAAAGGGCCTTATCCTGATAAGGCACCCGCACCGGCTTCCGGTTCGTAAAAGAAAGATCGCAGGAGAGGGGGAAATCAGCGGACAGCGTTCTTTCTCCAAAAAGACGGTACTTCCTGATCAGGTTCCTTTTCAAGCGTTCTTCATATTCCGGAACTTTCATCCGGTTTCTCCAGTATCCGCATTTCATTTTCATCACAACAGGGGTCAGAGTATATACCTTTTCCAGCGCAAAACGGGGTATAATCTTCAGTTCTCCGCTCAATCCCTGCATTTCTTCGCTTTGATGAACCGGAAGCCTTCTGACAAAAAATTCTGCCAGTTCCTGACGGATCGTCCGGATCCGCACCGTATATATTTTTCCTGTCTGGTAGATGAGCCCTGATTCAATGGGAAACGGGAGATCAAACGTATAGGGCCAGCCCGCATAGGACGCCTCATCATCAGGCGGGTACAGTCCGACTTCCCACAGCGCGCTTTCTATAAAGCGCCCTATTTTTTCCGCCGCCTGCAGAAACGGTAGAGGAGACAAGATGCATATCTTCAGGGGTAATTCAAAAACCAGCATATATTTCCTTCCTCCTATATATTTTTATCCGTTCAGAATCATCTGACCTGTAACCAGTCCTCGAAAGAAATACCTGTCGTACACATACAATGCAAACTTATCCTTGTATCTGTACGACAGGCTGCGGTTTATCCATGTTCACTTTAATGTAAATAAGAGGGGAAATCTTATCACCAAAGTTAAACAGAAATGCTGTAACCAGAATAACCAGATATGGAATAATAAGATGTGTATTTACATAGATTGTATCTTATGAACGGCTCACTGTCTATAATAAAATACACTTTCGTATACATGCCGGAGAAAGAAAATGCCTTGTTTTCCCCAAAATCCTTTGTTATTCGTGATTTTCACTAAATTTTCACACTTTTTTCACATTTTTCGCTCTTATCTCATTTCTCTGTACGCAAGAATCTCAAAGGCTGAGGCAGATTGCCGGATAGATAAAGGTCACAGGCGGCAAAATGATAAACAATAACAGTTTCTTCATTATAATGGAAAATTTCATTGCCCTAGAGGGAAAAATTCGTTAAAATAAAGTTAACCGGCATGTTGTATTCCAAACCAAACGCAGCATTCTTGCCGGAAATGCAGTACTTCAAGCGGGCCGGAGAAGCTATTTTGTCTCTGCCTGCATGTTGCCTATAATCACACCATCTTATTTCTAAGGAGGAAAAGACATGGAAGTTGTTGAAAAACAGCCTCTGACAGAAGAGTATCTGAAGAAAATGGATGCTTACTGGCGCGCTGCCAACTATCTCGGCGCTGCCCAGCTCTATCTGTTGGACAACCCGCTTCTTCGGGAACCCCTCACCATGGAGCATGTCAAGAAAAAAATTGTCGGCCACTGGGGAACTGTTCCCGGACAGAATTTTGTTTATGTTCATCTCAACCGCGTCATTAAGAAATACGATCAGGATATGATCCTCATCTCCGGCCCGGGGCACGGCGGCAATTTCTTTGTGGCCAATACCTATCTGGAGGGCACTTACAGCGAGGTATATCCCAACATCGGAGAGGATATGGACGGCCTGCAGAAGCTCTGCAAGCAGTTCTCTTTCCCTGGAGGAATTTCCAGCCATGTGGCGCCTGAAACGCCCGGTTCCATCAATGAAGGCGGAGAGCTGGGATATTCTCTGGCACACTCATTCGGTGCCGTATTCGATAACCCGGATCTTGTATGCGCCTGTATCGTAGGCGACGGCGAAGCGGAAACCGGCCCTCTCGCCACCTCCTGGCAGTGCAATAAGTTCCTGAATCCCGTCACAGACGGCGCTGTTCTTCCCATCCTTCATCTGAACGGATACAAGATCAGCAATCCCACGATCTTTGCCCGCAATACGCATGAAGAACTGGAGCATTTCTTTGACGGCTGCGGCTGGAAGCCTTATTTCGTAGAGGGCGAAGAGCCCATGGACATGCACCGCAAGATGGCGGAAGCCCTGGACAAAGCCATGGACGATATCAAGGCTATCCAGAAGAACGCGAGAGAGAATCATGATGCTACCCGTCCGAAGTGGCCCATGATTATCCTGCGCACGCCAAAGGGCTGGACCGGTCCCAAGATGGTGGACGGCAACCAGATCGAAGGTTCCTTCCGCGCCCATCAGGTTCCGATCATGATGGACAAGCCCGAACATCTCGACATGCTCAGGGACTGGCTGATGAGCTATCATCCCGAAGAGCTCTTCGACGAGAACGGAAAGCTGATCCCCGAACTGAAGGCCCTGGCTCCCACTGGGGACAGAAGAATCGGCTCCAACCCGCATGCCAACGGCGGAAAGCTGCTGCGTGACCTGCGCATGCCTGATTTCCGTGATTATGCCATCGACGTTCCCGCTCCCGGCGCTGTGGAAGCCCAGGATATGGTGGAATTGGGCGGTTTCGTGAGGGATATCTTCAAGCTGAACCGTGAAGCGAAAAACTTCCGCATTTTCGGGCCGGACGAGACCATGTCCAACCGTCTCGGCAAGGTATTTGAAGAGACCAACCGTGACTGGAACAACGGCATCTATGATACGGATGAATTCCTGGCACAGGATGGCCGCGTAATGGATTCCATGCTCAGCGAGCATATGTGCGAAGGCTGGCTGGAAGGCTACCTGCTGACCGGACGCCATGGTTTCTTTGCAAGCTATGAAGCGTTCATCCGCGTGGTGGATTCCATGTGCGCACAGCACGCGAAATGGCTCAAGGTCTGCAACCAGCTCCCTTGGAGGCAGTCCATCGCATCCCTGAACCTGATCCTTTCTTCCAACGTATGGCAGCAGGATCACAACGGATTTACGCATCAGGATCCCGGTTTCCTGGATCACATCGCCAACAAGAAAGCGGACGTGGTTCGGCTCTATCTGCCGCCGGATACCAACTGCCTGCTGTCCTGCTTTGACCACTGCATCAGAAGCAGGAACTATGTAAATGTACTGGTAACTTCCAAGCATCCCAGACAGCAGTGGCTGACCATGGAACAGGCTGTGAAGCACTGCACCCAGGGTATCGGCATCTGGGAATGGGCGAGCACGGATGCAGGCGAAGAACCTGACATCGTTATGGCTTGCTGCGGCGATACGCCTACCTTAGAGACACTGGCTGCTGTGACCATTCTGAGAGATGCTCTGCCTGAACTTAAGATCCGCGTAATCAACGTGGTTGACCTTATGAAGCTGCAGCCCAATTTCATGCATCCTCATGGTCTGCCGGATCCGGAATACAATGCGCTGTTTACCAAGGATAAGCCCATCATCTTCGCTTTCCATGGCTATCATACGCTGATCCACGAGCTGACCTACCGGCGTTATAACCGCAACATTCATGTATATGGCTACAAAGAAGAAGGCACGATCACCACGCCGTTCGATATGCGCGTGCAGAACGAGATCGACCGCTTCAGCCTGGTGAAGAATGCGCTTTATTATCTGCCTCAGCTCGGCAACCGCGGTTCCTACCTGATCCAGCAGATGAACGACAAGCTGGTTGAGCATAAGCAGTATATCCACAAGTATGGTATCGATATGCCCGAAATCAGGGATTGGAAATGGCAGTCTTAATGGACAAATCCTTTTAAGCAAAGCAGGGCTGTAAAAGAGCAGTCTAAAAAAGGGCGTGCGGAAAACGGAAATCCGTTTTTCGCACGTCCCTTTTTTCTGATCTATACTATCCCCACTTCTACCTTGATCACAGAAGGAATATCTCCAAGCCGACACTGCGCATGCAGTTCATCACCATTCAGCTTTCTTCCTTCCACAAAATGTCCTCCTTTGAATTCACCTTCCCATACCCCGAGCAATTCTGCCGTTTCTTCTTCCCCTATCTTGGCACATACAGATATGTCTGCATTACAGCCGATCAGATAGAAGCCATCCTCTCCCTCCGGAATCAATATTCCTGCGCTTCCTGCTTTTGTTTCTTCTTTCTCCGGATACTTTAAAAGAACATCGAAACGCTTTAATGGAATAACGGCTCCTCTCTCATATCCATTGCGCCTTGCAAATCCGATACATTCCTGTTGTTTTTCCAGGTAAATATCCCATATCTCCGCTATGATCTGGTATGCCTTTCCTATATAAGTAATCGTTCCCTCATCGCAGCGATCCCATTCCCAGTCAATCCGCAGGGCATCTTTCTCCTCAAACCGCATAGAATCATATCGCCGCGCATTCCACAGATCCTCAATACCGAACAGAGAATAGCCGATTGTATTGTGCAGGCCAAGCAAACCCAGTACATTAGAAGCCGCAGCAGGCTGCCTCAGCGTCTCAGGGATGAACAGCGCATTGGCGCTGGCATAAGGGACACAGGAACCAAAAAAATCTGGATCATAGATATCGGGGGCCAGCAGATCAATGGAAGCAGCAACTAATTTCCATACTGGAATCATACGGGCAATCGGCCCTCCGGAAGGATAGCTGCCGGGACGGAATGGAAAAGCTTCCAGCCATACATTCACATACATGGGGAGGGGGTATTCCCGTTTCCCTACAGCGGCAATGTACTCTACCGCTCTGGCGAAATGCCAGGCCATGAAGATATCACAGGCATTCTCTCCAAACGCCTGCTTCCAGCTCCCTTCCGTGGCATACAGGCGCTGCAAATGTTCAGGTATCTCCTTTTCATATTCCATGTTGGCAGCTGCGCTGTAATCCCGCTCTTCTCCCAGGAATCCCACTTCATTCTCAACCTGGATCATAATTACAGTACGTTCTCTTTCATCATACGCCCTGAGGAAGGCCATGAAAGCAGCAAACGCACGCCCATCCGCTTCCACCGCCTCCCGGCAGAACGCCGATATGGTTGCGGACGGCAGTCCGCCTTTCCTGCAGGCACGAAAGTACTTCTTGCTGTCTCTGTGTACCCACGACGGGGCGTAATTGCTCGCGCCATTCTTCCACAGGCCAAACCACAAGAAAATAATGCGTATTCCCATTTCACGGGCGCGGTCAATAACCCCTTGCGGAATGCTGAAATCAAACTCGCCCTCATGCCTCTCCACCAGATCCCAGCAGACAGGAACCAAAAGCGTATTCAAATATTTCCCATGGATCTGCTTCCAGACATATTCTTCCATATATCCCGGATCCGATGCCGTCGAATTATGGATTTCCCCTCCCCTTATGAAAAAAGGCGTACCGTCCACCATCAGCCTCTGCTTCCCGTCTTTTCCTTTCTCCAGGCATGGAATCGGCCTTGCCATCCTCCCTTTTTCCAAATCCGTCTCTCCTTTCCGCCCTTACCGCGTCTCCAGTAAAATCCTCTGCAGCACAGCGTCCTCTTCCAGCGCCTCCGCCAGGATCAAAACAGTTTCATCCATCTCCAAAAATCTGTCCGGCAGCCACACTCTATCTGGATTTCCGCTGCAGACGGAGATTCCGTTTAACTCACATCCTACAAAAATCCGCCCCAGGACAACTCCCGCGCAGATCACGGTCAGTTTTATCCCTTTCCCGTCAAATCCCAGCCAAAGCTGTTCTTTTTCACAAGTGGATACCCGGATGTTCATCCCCAGCATCTCTCCGTTTGGAATAGAATACGGCAAGCGTATCTCTTCCTTTCCCTGCAAACGAAGCTTCTTTATATCTTCCACTCTCTCAAAGCCGATCTTGGCGGTTCGGATTTCTTGAGCTGCCACGAGATATACATGTCCCGGAACAGGATTCAGACCGGTCCTGTCATACGCCAGAATCACATTTTCCTTTCTGCCGGCACGCGTATATTCCGTGATATCCAGCCAACTTTTTTCTTTCGTCAATTCTCCGGCCAGTTTCCCATTGATATAAACTCGTACGCAAAGTTCTCCCTCGTCAACATGCAGGAAGCGGTGGCTGCCTTTCTCAGGCATACACAGTTCTTTCTGCCACACATACATCTCATCCGCTGCAAGCGGCAGCCGATCCCCAAAATCTGACACCGCGGGCCATTTTCTCGAAGCAAGCCTTAGGGTCTGCGGCCTGCACTGCGGCAGTACATGATAATTCCAATTATATTGAATATCCCTCTCTTCCAGCACTCCCCAGGCCTTTCCAATCCCTTTCAAACTGCCCATTTCAATTACAGGATAGCCGATACCATGACCGCAGTTATGGCCCCATATTTCCGTCTTAACCCGAATCTGTTCACCACTGATCGGCACATGGAGCATGTTGCCCGTTCCATAACAGGCAGGAAGGCATCTTCCATCCGCCCAAATCCGCACAATATCTGCGGCGCCGTAAAGCAGGAGGCCATGACTTTTTTCCGGCATCTGAAATGCATAGACTGCCGAACCATCCCACGCCCCATACGCTTCCATCCAGGTAATTTTCCCTTCTATAGAAGGTTCAGGAAAGAGATACCTTTCTCCATTTATCTCTTCTATCGAAGAAGTCGCTCGAATTTCGGACATCTTCTCCGCAAACTTCGGCAGATAAGCCGTCTCGCATTCGGCCGCCTCCTTTCGGGTTACCGCCTCTATTAAAAGAGAGCCTCCCCTTGTCTGAAGAATCTCTTTTTGGCCAGGGCATACATGCCATTCCTGTTCTCCATCGCCTAACCATATGCCGCTTCCTGTGCCGTATACAATCATATGGCAATCCTTTCCTTCCACGCCCTCAACCGTAAGGATTTCCAACGATGAACAGATAATTTCCACTCCTGCAAGCCCCCATGCATCCAGCGGCATATGTATGGGCAAAATCTTTGTGGTATATGCTTCAACAGGAATCTCCATCCGCTTTGCTCCCACGGTTAAATATGCATTGCCTTCTCTTTCACCGAGATTGACCACTGTCGACAGCCATCCGCCATTTTTCAGCTGAAGAATTCCCGGCCGTTCTGCCTGCTTTTCGTAATCCGCCTCCAGCTTCCAATCCCCTTCTTTGCATGGCCTTCCCGCCGCAAGGTGTTCACCCAGCGCAAGAATTAAATTTCCCAGAAGCCTTGCCTCCAGATATTCTTCCGTCACGCTCCCATCCGCTTTTATCATCGCACCATGGTCATAATCATTGGTCATATAGGAAATTGGCCTCTCTCTGTCATTTCCCCATGTACTGATCCCTGTATAACAGTCATAGTTAGCGCTTGCTGTCTGGCAGTAAGGGCTTAGCAGCCGGATTCCTCCGATCATTTCCCGCCTGAGGAATGCATGCTGCCGCATCGTTTCCGTAGTCAGAAATGCTTCTCCGCTCTTCTCCAGTTCCGTCCGGATCTGTTCCATCTTCTCCTCCAGCGCCACATGGGTCGGAGATGAATAGATGTTGAAAGCCGGATGAACCCCGGACGCTGTCCCTCCGCAGTAGTCCACATCCAGTTGGGAAGAGGTGCACACCACAAAAGGAACAGCAAAATCATAAGGTTTCGCCATATCATACAGGGCCTCTAAATACAGCTTCGGTTCCCTGCAGTGATAGATGTCCAACTCATTCTCAATCTGAATGAGAATCACGCTTCCTTCTTCTGTATATTGATATCGGTGCAGGATCAGAAATATCTTGTCAAACCATCCCCGCACTTGTTCCAGATAGGCTTCATCATACTGACGAATGCCTTCTTTTTTCATTCCAATCCAAGCTGGCAGCCCGCCTCCGTCCCATTCGGAACAAATATACGGACCCGGACGCGCGACAACATACAGTCCGTTTTCCTTCGCCAGCCTGAGGAATTGCTCAATGTCCCGCATTCCTTCAAAATCCCAACACCCCGGTTCCTTTTCATGAAAATTCCAGGGGATATATACATCAATCGCACGATATCCGCAGTTCTTAAGCTGCCGCATCCTTTCTTCCCAATACATTTGGGGGATTCTGAAATAAAAAAGAGAGGAGGAAAGCAGAATAACCGGCTTTCCATCTATCAGCAGGCAGTTTTCTTTGATTTCTACTGTCTTCATACCAGTCTCCTTTTTCCTGATTATTTGATGGAATCGCTTCCTGTGGAAATACTCAATTCAAACATCTGCTTCTGCCCGAGGAAAAACAGCAGGATCATTGGAATCACCAGAATCATAGCCGCTGCCATCATCAGGTTCCATAAAGGAAGCTGTCCGGCATGCCCAACCGCTGAAAGGATCTGCACGCCGATCGCCAGCGGATATTTCTCTGTCTGGTTCAGATAAATCATAGGTTCAAAGAACCAATTCCAGTTCCCCATAATCGCAAATATTGCTACGGCCGCAAGGGCTGGTTTAATCAAAGGCAATACGATCCGATAGTAAATTCCCCAATAAGACATCCCATCGATCTTCGCTGCTTCGTCCAATGAAATCGGCAACCGCATAATAAACTGACGGAGCATAAAGATATAAAATGGTGAACCGAATAAATTGGGAATAATCAAGGGGAGCATCGTATTGATCCAGCCGAACCGCCTGAATATCATAAATTGCGGAATCAGTGTAACCTGAGTAGGAATCATCATCGTGCTTAGCAGGATCATAAAGATGACACTTTTTCCTTTTACCCGAAATCTCGCAAAGCCATACGCTACCATAGAGGAGGATACCAATGTAAAAACCGTATTGGTAACCGTTAATATCAGGCTGTTCTTCAGCCAGATCGGGACATTGCTTTCCGTAAATATCCGAATAAAATTCCGTACCTCAAATTCCTTCGGGAATATCGTATATGCGGCTTGGTTCGCCGTCGCATCGCTTGACAGGGCAATGCTGATCATATAGACGAACGGAATCAGGAATGCGGCGCTGAAAAGTATTAAAATCAAGTATACCACAGCTGTTGTAATGGGAGAAGTTTTCTTATTCATTTTCTTTCCTCCTCATAGTAGGTCCACAGAGCAGATGACTTAAACACAAGCATGGTGAATAAGAGAATAATTACCAGCAGTACCCATGCGATGGCAGAAGCATATCCCATTTTGTAATCCCGGAAGCCCTTAATATACAAAAGCTGCACAATAGACAAAAGGCTGTTGCCCGGCCCTCCTCCGCTTCCTGTACTGCCTCCAGGCATCAGCGCATTGGTTCCAATGACGTATACCTGCGTAAACACCTGAAGGGAATTGATAATTCCCATTACCACGTTGTAAAATATAACCGGAGAGAGCATCGGTACTGTAATGTAGCGGAACTCCGCCCAGGCGCCCGAGCCGTCGATTCTGGCCGCTTCATACAGTTCCCCGGGAATCCCCTGCAATCCCGACAGCAAAAGGATGAACGCGGTTCCCAATCCCCACAGAGACATCATGATCAGTGCCGGTTTCGACCAAGTTTCACTGAAAAACCAAGTAGGCCCTTCTATCCCCAAAAAGCCCAGCACAGCGTTAACCGGCCCTTCCGGCGCAAATACCCTGAAGAAAAGCAAAGCAGTTACCACCACCGGAACCAGGGTAGGGATATAAAAAATTGTCCGGAATATCCTTCTGCCTTTCAGCGGGTAGTTCAGCAGCACCGCCACAAACAGTGATAAAAGCGTGCTCAACACAACATAAAAAAGCGCATAATAAAAAGTATTATATACCGCCTGGTAAAACATGTCCTCCTGAAATAACCTTTTGTAATTATCCAATCCCACAAAACTCCCTGCCTGGAACATGTCCCAATCTGTAAAACTATAATAGAAAGATGCCAACATAGGGATGGCTGTAAATGTGCAAAAGCCTATAATCCATGGGCTGATAAAAAACCAGAACCATCCCGTCTCTCTCCCAAGCCTTCTTTTTCTCTTCCCATTCTTCATTCCCACTCTTCCTATCCCTTCCATTTCACCGGAGAAATCCGCTTAAAACATTGGTGTGCTTCCGCCACATAGACGGCAGCACACCATATAGCATCTTCTCCCTAACTTATAAATCCATTTATCGTAACAGTTCAGACAGGTCTGCGCTATTACTTTTATCCCGCTCTATCCTTCATTGATTCTCTTTTCGATATTGTCCAAAGCTGTCTGCGGATCAACTGTCCCGTCAAACACTCCAGCCATCTCATCGCTGAAGATGGTATCCCAAGATGACCAATTAGCGCCTACCGGCGGTGTATAAACCATCTCGCTGGAACGTGAGAATACTTCAATATCCACACTTTCACTGGTCCATCCTGCATTCTTAAACTCATCAGAAGCCAGAACTTCCAGGTTCGCAGGTGCATCTTCCAGATTCTTAACGATCACTTGCTGTGCTTCTACATCTGTCATGAAATTGATGATGTCAAATGCAATATCCGGATGTTCACAGGTCTTAGAAATTGTCATCGCGCTGCCAAATGGCGCAGTCACCTGATAATCTCCTCCAAACAGTTCTACTACATCATAATTGAAGTCCACATCCTGAAGGCTTGAGAAAAACCATAGCCCATTCGGTACCATCCCTATTTTCCCTTGGGCAAACACGGTTCCCGCAGCAGCGCCGGAACCCATATTGGCGTATTCTTCTCTCGTAGGAACTACATCATAGACTGTTGTCAACTCCTGAATAAATGTCAGTCCCTTTACGCTCTCTGGAGAATTAATCACAAGATTTCCTTCTTCATCAATCACTCTTCCGCCTGACTGGTAGATCCAGGTCATCCAGTACGGCCACCAGGTTTCCAATCCAAAGCCCCAGGTTTCTTCTTCTCCGGTTCCTCCTGTCATAGCCTGTGCTGCCTCCAGCATGTCCTCCCATTTCCAGTCAGCAGTAGGGTAATCCAGCCCTGCTTCGTCGAACATGTCCTTATTGTAAAACAGCACCATCGAACCGCCCCTATCAGCAATCCCGTACAGTTGTCCGTCGTAAGAATAGGTATCAACTGCCGTCTTTCCTACCCGTGCTTCAAGGTCAATTCCCGCTTCCTGAACATACTCATCCAATGGAAGCAACAGACCCTTAGATGAAAAACTGTGAATATCTTCTGCCAGTACTACAATATCAGGAGCTGTTCCGCCCGCAAACATCGTATTCAGCTTCTGAATATGATCCGAAGGCATATAATTCATCTCAATCTTAATTCCCGGATGCGTACTTTCATACAAATCTGCCCTTTCCCGATACGTTTTCTCATCCGTTTCGCTTCCCCAATGTGACATAGTAATGGTAATTTCTTCACCAGTGCTTTCCGCTGCAGCATCCTCTGCCGCTCCCTGGCTGGCAGTCTCCTGAACCGTTTCTTGCCCTGTCCCGGCAGTTGTTTCCTGCTGTCCGCTTCCGGAACATCCCGCCAGCATTCCAACCAACAGACATCCCACGAGCCCAATTGCAGTCCATCTCTTCCTCATCACAAAACCTCCTCCATACTATTATGATTTTGAAATCGATTTCATAAATATTTGAAAAAATAGATAATTTATCCTTTTACCAGTCAATTATTCACTGAAAACAAGATAAATTATCTTATCTAATCATTTTTTTGAAATCCATTTCATAACTTGATTATAAGGTGGCTTCATACACCTGTCAATCTCTTTTTTGTAAATATATACAATTTTTTATCACTTTTTATTTTCTTATAGTATAGTTTTTTCCATTTTACCCCCCCCCAATCATTTTTTTGCAAGAATCTCTCACAATAATTTTCGGTTTTATCAGCTGATTTTGTTTTATTTTTCCTCCTTCCACAATACCGACCGCAGAATGAATCAGCACTTCACCAAACCGTTCCAAATCATAACTCACCGAAGTCAGCCTAGGCCTGCATAAATTCCCTATGTAAGTATCATCGAAGCTTATAACAGAAATGTCTTCCGGAATCCTAAGACCACGATCCAAAATCGCATGAACTGCTCCTGCTGCAGTAAAATCATTGACCGCAATTACCGCCGTCGGCTTAGATGACAGATTCAGGATTTGTTGCATCGCTTCATAACCGCTTTGATCATCATAACCTTCTCCGTCCACGATCCATTCTTTTCTAACAGAAATATTATTTTTCTGAAGGATCTGCATATATTTCAAGCGCTTTTCCATGGTAGACCTAACATCTTTGCTTCCACCGACAAAAGCAATCTCTCTATGCCCCAGTTTCAAAAGATATTCTACCGCAATTTCTGCCGCCCTGCTTTCATCCAGATTTACTTTGCAGCAGTCCGCGCCATTCAGCTGTCCTCCAATAACAATCGGTACGCTATTCGCAATTCGGTTTACATGCTCCACATATTCCATATCCACCGCCAATTCGTCTGTCCGCCCACCGACCATAACGATTGCGGCCACTCTCTGTTCATACATCGTATCCAGATACTGATCTTCCAGTTCCCTATCCCCAAGTGTTCCGGTTACAATCAGAGAGTATCCTCTCTTCCTGGCTTCCTTTTCACAGATCGACAGCAATGAGGCATAAAAAGGATTCACGAAATCAACCAGCACCATTCCGATCACCCTGCTTTTTGTCTCCCTCAGACTTCTTGCCAGTGCATTCGGCTTGTAATCATATTCACGGATCAGTCTCTCTATTTTCTCCCTTTTTCCCTCACTGACCTTTGCTTTCCCTGTCAGCACTCTTGACACTGTCGCCGCAGATACCCCTGCTTCTCTTGCAATATCATAGATCGTTACTGTTTTTCCCATTCTTTCCTCCACACCGGAATCCTCTCAGAGCCAACTGTGCACGGCATATCTTCCAAGCTTTTTTTCCATTATATTCCAAAAAACAGAATAATCAATTATTATATTTGAAGCGTTATTCTGTCCATACCAGAATCCCTCTGCGCCTTTTTGGGATGCAGCAGCTGGCCCTAGGCTTGCTC
>ERZ826396.1904-NODE-1904-length-19970-cov-5.137836_pt1 | contig 19970 bp, 16 predicted proteins | sample MGYA00519926_ERZ826396 | MGnify/ENA primary metagenome ERZ826396 (study PRJEB31778, sample SAMEA3449230) | human gut metagenome | biome: human gut; feature: human-associated habitat; material: faeces | place: United Kingdom | collected 2010/2012 ... | reverse complement strand
TGTACCGTTACGTTTTTGGCCAAGCGAGAGCGTGTACCAGCAAACACCATCCCCATCGCTGGGACAAGAGAGATCCGGAGGGGCTGGCGTCGGAAGGCAAAGCACATGCGGAGGGCCAAGCAGCAGCATACCGCCCGGATTTTTTATCTGCCCCCTTAGTCTCCTTCTACTATAATCTCCCCGCAGCTTAAGTGGCTGCCATCCCTGACCGCCAACCCGATGCTTCCGTACAGATAGGGGCCGTTTGCATCCGTATAGGTCAATTCCGGGCCGTCCGCAATGCCTCCCCGGATCTGCGCGCCTTTTACATCCATGAACAGCGTATATTCCTTTCCAGGCTCCCAGTCATATCGTTCCCGGCACAAAACGGCGTCTTTTCCATCCTTCTTCAGCAAAGCGATCTCCCCATCCGGAAGCAGGCCAAAGGCATAGGAGCGCATGGCGCCCTGCACCCTCGCCTGGATAAGATGCCAGGAGCCCGTATGCGCTGTCACGCGGCAGCTTACGCGATAATCCTTCCAGTTCCATCCGCCCGTATAGGCCTCTCCCAAATCACTGCAGGACAGATGGATTCGTCCGTCCTCCAGATACAGCAGGCCTTTCTGACGTGTGAACTGGCTGACTTCCCTATGAAGTCCCGGCCATACCTCCACCCGTTCTTTGGCCGGATCCAGCCGGTAGGAAGGCGCTCCTTCCCAGTACAGGTCATCCAGATAAACACAGCAATCGTCCCCATGCTCCCGCTCTCCGGCCAGGAAGCAGACGCCGGCCTCTTCCAGAACTTCTCCGTCCATCTTGGGAATCTTCCAGGTCAGATTCTCCCAACGGCCCGGTTCCAGTTCCTGCCATTCTCCGAAATACTCTTTCCGTCCATTTCCTCCGCGCACATACAGCCTGGCTTTCATCCCGCGCTCCATTCTGCCCGCGCATACTGCAGCATGCAGGCTCTGGCCCGGATACAGAATCGGAGAGAATGCCGGATCATAACGGCTGTCATGGAAATCCGCCGGCCTGTAATAGGTTTTCTTATATACCAGGAACGCTTCCCCTTCCTGTACCGGCTTGACCACAATCTTCAGGCTGCGCATGCCGGTAAATGCCGTCTCTTCCGTTCCCCTCAGATCGAATTCCCGCTCCGGTTCTCCCTCGCTGCGCCCATTTTTCATCCGCGCACGCATGGAATGGGTGGAACCCGGAAACTCAAAATGGCAGCTGTCCATGCGCTGCTCCCACAGGCGCTTCCAGGGCTGAGGAGGCTGCTCGCCGCAGATCTGGTATGCGAGATTGGCGATATAAGAGGCCCCGAAAGGAATGTCCATGATATTCAGAGAGCCAACCACGCTGGAACAAGCCAGAAAATCATGCACCGGCTTCCTCCATTTTCTCTCATCAATCGCCTCCAGGCCGCCGCGTACGCCCATGATCGTGGCCACATTTCCCACATTGCAGTCCGTATCCCAGCCGCACATATTGCAGATGTTCAGCGTCCGGTCAAAATCCCCTTCTCCATACAGCAGAGACAGAATCATCACCGCGGCATTGGGGATGATATGGCAGTTGCCCGGATACCTGTCATAACCGAAATTCTCCTGTATATATCTAAAACAAGCCTCCCAGTCATCCCTCTTTTGTTCATAGAAGTTCTCCACCGCCCGAACCACACGGGCGTATTCGCAATCCTGCGGGATCACGGAAAGCCCCTTGGCAATCAGCTTTCGGATATCCGATTCCACGAATGCCTGGCTGATGCAGGCTGCCACGAACATTCCGCCGTAGACGCCGTTTCCTCCATGCGTGACCGAAGCCGCCTCCTTCGCATATCCGGCAGCTTCCTCGGGCCTGCCGGGCGCAACCAGCCCCCAGGTATCGATGAAAATCTGACCGCCGATCTGCTCCGCCGCCGTGCTCCCATTCTGTTCCACGCTTCCGCTTCTGGGCGCTTCCATGCCCCCCGCCAGATTCAGATAGGCGGTGTGCTCCGTGGATGTTCCATAGCCGCCCCACCAAAAGAATCCATGCTCAAAAGGCGCATAATTCAGCAAAGCTTCTGCCACATCCTGGCTTTCCAGTTCATACTTCCGTTCTTCCTCTCCCCTGCGCACGCGCCTGCTGCCGCCTTCTTCCAGCGCGCGCAGAAAGAACAGCGGCCCGTTGCTGTCGTCATCCGCCGCAAAATCCTTATAGTCCACAAGATACCCGTCCACCTGGCCATATACGGCCCGGATTTTTTCATATGTCCAGCTTTCTACCGGCGCCCCCAGCCGGATCCCGATGATCTTGGCCAACCATCCGGCATAGATTTTTTCGATAAATCCTTCCCGCATATTCCCCTTCCTTTTCTGCCTGCCTTGTTATCCCCTTTTCTTTCCCGCCCGTCCCATTTTCAGGAATGCATCTTTGAAGATCGCGTCCCGATCCAGCTTCTGCACGTTCCCGATCAGATGCCGCGCCTCATCCCGGCTCCAGGTCAGTTCATCCGTCACCACAGGCGCGCTGGTCAGCACCATTTTCCCCCAGCCTTTCTCCTTCAGCCAGCCTACCGCGCCCAGATCCCAGATCGTTTTCCCCCAGGCAAACGTATCGCCGCCGTACTCCTTCACGCTCTGAATGAGATAGTCGCACAGTTCATTTTTCCCTCCGATGCAGCTTTCCAGCTCCGGGACCGTGGTGATCATATGGGAGGTCACCGGTTCGCAGGGGACATGAATCAGAGGGACCCCTGAATCAAACAGAATCTGCGCCGCTCTCACATCCTGATAGATATTATATACATCCGGCGAAAGGCAGAAATCATTTCCCGCCAGCCAGATCACAACGATACGGCTTATGATTTCCGGATCCATCAGAAGCGCCGAAGCCAGGTTGGTGCCTGCCCCGATCCCGAACACATATAGAGGGTTCTCCCAGGAATACTCTCTGCTGCGCTTCACCAGATCACGGGCTGCAGGAGAATCTTCAAACCCGCCTTCCCGTTTCAGATACGCGCGGGATCCATGGAATACAGGGCAGCTTCCCTCCGCCCCGCACAGGCGCATGACTTTTTGAATTTCCTCCACGCTCATTTCCATCCCTTTGGCCGGATCCTGCGCCCGCTCATTCATGGCAAAGGGCGCTGCATAGATCGCCTTGATGCGGAAACGTTCCGGTGAAAGCAAACAATAACTGATCGCAAACGGGTCATCCACCTCCGTGGCCGCATCCGTGTCCAACACCATATCGATCGGCCCTTCAGGGATCTGCAGCATGCTGATGCGTTTCTCCTCCGGCAGGTTAGGCCACTGTGCCTGTTGTTTTTCTCTCATATTCTGTCCTCTCCTCCTGTCCCTTCCTTCTGCCTTTCCTTCCCGTCACAAACCGCCCGTTCATTCTCCCCTGCGCTGCCGGATGATGAAATATATGAGCGCATACAGAGAAATCATGGCCAGCCCCAAACAGGGAAAATAGATTGCCTCTGTAAGTTCACCGACGGCAGGATGGCTCAGCACGCATAATCCCGCGGTGACAAACAGCGCCAATACGCTGAAAAGGATCCGCATAAACCCGCGGTTATCCTCGCTCTCCACCAAACGTTCCGACGTTCTCAGCCTGCCAAGCTCATAAAGCAGACGTTCCTCCTCTATGTACCCATGGATCAGCTGATACGTTTGGCGGCCAGTTTTTCCGCCGGGATAACGGACCTGACAAACCAGAGAACAGGATTTGCCGTTCTCTTTCAGGTTTTCAACCGCCAGGATCTGCGGCTCCATCCCCTGAAGGCTTTCCCTCTCCGACAGGCGGCGCTCCAGCGTTTCCCCATCCGCCAGCGTTTCCAATACCTTCTGCGTCTGAACCGCCATCTTCACATAACCGGCTATCCCGCGGTGACACCCCGCATATCTGCGCGCGTCCACCACAAACATCCGTCCCTCGTCGTCCTGGCAGAATATCATGGCGTCCCGCGCAGCACATCTTCCAAGGCCTGCGGCAAATAAAACTATCCCTGCGGTAATCAGAACGGTAGCCGCCAGCAGGACGCCCTCCGCCGGCCATCCCAGGTACAATGTCAAAACAGAAATTCCAACGATCAACCCCATCGCCAGCAGGAGGCCTCCCGCCAGGGGAAGCGTTGCACGCGCCGCATATCCCTTCGGCCGCACAGTCCGCTGTGACATCCATATCCTCATTTTGTCATTTTCCTTTCCGGATAAAACAGCCGTTTCTTCTCATGCCCATCAGCCGCCTGCGCATCACCACAATTTCTTCACCGCAAATTCTCCCAGCACGCCGTCCGCAGCGGCCTCCAGTTCCTCATCCGACTCCCCTTCCAGGATGAAATACCCTCTTCCCATCACTGAATGGCCGGTTGTGACGCGTCCCACGCTTTCTCCCGGATGGAGCATACAGTTCCATCTGCGCAGGCTCACAGAATCCGGAAGGCGCAGTTCCTCCGCCTTGGGGACGCGGTCAATCCGCCCCTCCGGCAGCGCAAAGTAACGGATGAGCAGCTTCTTTCTGTAAAGCGGCTGATAGGAATACGGCATGCCGCACTGACTGCGGATATACTGCTGCGCCATATCCACGCCGGTCGCCATAGGGGTGAACAGGTTGTGCAGGTTATGCCCTGACGGCCTTGCGGAGAGTTCGATCACGAAAATATTGTTCTCAGAAATCATCAGATCCGCATGCAGCAGGCAGTCCTGCAGCCCCATCCGTTCCGTAACCCGCTCCAGATATTCCTGCACCCGCCCAAGAAGCGCTTCCTCCCGATCCATCGTTCCCGTCACACTGAAATACCCTACAGCCTGTCTGGCAGGCGGCGGCGTCAGAAGCTTCCGGCGAAGCAGGATCAGGCGGAACGTCTTTCCGTCCATGGCTCCATCCACGCCGTATTCTTCCCCTTTCGCCGCCTCTTCCAGAACATAATCTTCCAACGGGATCTTATGCTCCTCCTCTTCATGCTGCAGCGCTTTCATCGCAAGCGCCAGTTCCATGGGGCTTTCTACGAAGAAAATCCCCCGGCTTCCGGAACCATAACGCGGCTTCAGAATCGCAGGATAGGAAAGCCTGCCCTGACGGGCCGGTTCTTTTGGCTCCCTCTCCGCACGGTCTTCTCCCTTTTCCCCGTCCTTCGCATCATCCAATGCCGGAATCAGCCAGCAATGCCCCGCGCGGAGGCCCTGTTCGGAAAGGATCTGATGAAACAAATATTTATCCGTACACGCCACAGCAGCCTTCCTGCTGATTCCGCGAAGGCCCAGGGCGTCATTCACCGCCCCCGCTGTGGTCAGATACCGGCCGATCGGGCCCGTGAGCACGAAATCCGGTTTTCTCTCTGCAAGCGCGGCCAGCACCGCCTCCTCCTGAGAGATATCCACCGCAAGCCCTTCATCCGCAGCCCGCAGCCCAGGAGCAGCCGGATTCCCATCCAACGCTGTCACGAATACTCCGAGTTCTTTTGCCTTCTCTATCATATGCAGGGACTCTTCTCCCGCACCGATCAAAGCCGCTTTCATACTTTGCTCCCATCTGCGCGCTTTGGCGCGCTATTTTCTATTTCCGCTTTTTCCGCAGCCTCCGATATGTCCACAGCAGGGTGAAATAGATCATGAAGCGCAGGGAAGAACGCTGCTGCATGTCCACCAATTTTCTTTCTTCTTCATTGAATCGCTTCTGATAATAAGGATTCTCTTGAAAATTAGGAAAAGTCTCTCTCATCTCCCTGCCCAATGCCTGCACGAAAGAAAGCTCCTTCTTTTTCACGCCAAACATATAGGAAAACAATGTATTCACATAAAAAAGGACGGCGAAACTGCACTCCAGTTCCTTATAATATTCCATAAAGTAGCCGTTTTTCCTCGCCTCCGCAATCATCAGCCGCCCCGCTTCCATCCTATCCTGGCAGCGCTGTTTTGTGATAGTATGCACTGTGGAAGCCTCGTGCTGATAATAATAGTACAACGGTTCCGGCAGATACACAAAATGCTTTGCGCGCAGCATCCAGGTATTGCCCAGGGCATTATCCTCATAGAAGATCCCTTCCGGGAAACGGCTCTCACAGCCCAGGATTATCTCCCTCCGGTAGATCTTCACCACCAGGCTGCCGCTGTCCAGAATCAGGGAAGCATACTTCTCATGATCCAGAACGCCGCTTTGTTCGGGCCGGTTGTTATGCACCACCTGTCCCACCTTCATGCTGTGCTCATCCGTCAGACAGTAGTCGCAGCCCGCCATATCCGCGCCTTCGCTTTCTGCCAGACGAACCAGCCGTTCATACATGTCCGGCGCCGCCCAATCGTCGCTGTCCATAAAGCCGATCCACTCTCCCTGCGCCAGCGAAAGGCCAATATTTTTCGCGCCTCCCTGCTTTCGGTTCACTTCAGAATGCACCGCACGCAGCCGCCCGGGGTTTTCCTTTTCATAACGCGTCAGGATTTCCCAGGATTGATCCGTGGAACAATCGTCCACCGCCACTATCTCCAGATCGGAAAGGGTCTGTCCGATCAGGGAGTCCAGACAATATTCCAGCTTTCCTTCACCTGCCGTGTTATAAACAGGCACAATCACGCTCAGCTTCATACTCCCGCCGCTCCTTTGGTCACTTTGTACAGATCAAACTCATTGTATTCAATTCCATAATGGCCCACATATTCGATCTGCAGGTTATAGGGAATGATCTGATCCGGAACAAAGTCCCACTCCATTTCCGTATCCAGAAACCAGATGGTATCAAAATCCGCAGAAAGATCCACCTCTCTCACATAGGCCAGTTTCTCTTCCGGAAAATAATATTTGTAATTAAAATAATATGCCTGGTAATTGTAGACCACCAGATCGTTTTCGCCGAAATTCTCCTCGAAGAACGCTTCCGTCTGTTCCGTCAGCGTCGACCGGTATTCCGCAATGAAGTTCTCCCGATAAGCCGCAGCGCCCGTAAAGAGCAAAAACAGAAGAAGAAGGGACATCACAGCCGTCTGCACCCGCGTTCCCTTCTGCCAGAACACCGCAATGCCCTTCTCACGTTCCGTCTCATTTTCAGGGAGCAGCCATGCCAGTCCCCTTCCGAGCAGTTTTGACATTCCAATCGCCGCAAACAAGCAGAACATCCCCATGGCCGGGAACACATACTGATCCCGGTAAATCGGCTGCTGCATATAGGAAAGCACCACGCCGCTCCAGGTGGTCAGCGCCGGAACGGACATGCAGAAGAAGCCGTATTTCAACCACAGCCCTTCCCCGTCCCGAAACAGTGCACGCAGGCATACCGCTCCCGCAGCCGCTGCGATCAGAAGATAGATGAGCGTCGTCTGCCACAGCCCTTCCAGGCCAAAAGCCCAGGTAAAATAACCCCAAACCGTCTCTGCGGTGATCTCCGGAATCCAATAGCCGCCTTCCACAGAGATCACCTGCTTCAGAAAATAGGGGCACCAGGGCAGATACACAGCGATCAGGATCACGGAAAAAAGCAGCCAGTTCCTGATCTGTTTTCCCTTCTTCGGAAGAAGCAGCAGTATGACCAACAGCATCATATGAATAAAGATCGCAGAGACCAGGGCGAAATAATGCAGATAAGCGGCCGCCGCTGCTGCTGCCGTGTACAGGATCCAAGAGGAGCATTTCTCTTCTGTCATAATCTCCCATACCATCAGGCCGCAGACCGTCACGCACAGCACCGCCCAGGAATACATGCGCACCTGTACGGCATATTCCATCGTGCACGGAAGGCATCCCAAAAAGATCTGAAATAAAAAGGCTGTCCGATCGCCCCAGAATTGTCTGACCTTCCATGCGCCCAGGGCCAGCGTGAGGCTCATCGGAAGCAGCGTCAAAATTTTCTGGACCTGCAGGCTGTCCCCAAACAGAAGGCGGAATATCCTGCCCAGAAAATAGTACAACGGCGGATGCACATCCTGCGCGGTCTCCTGAACGATCTCCCCAAAGCCCTCCGCAAACAGGTTCATGCTGAAGATTTCATCCGTCCATACATTGTCGTTAAAGATCAGAGATACATAACAAACTGTAAAAAATACAACCGTTCCCCACAGCAGGAGAGTCCCCCTCTCCCACTTCATCGCCTTTTTCCCCCGGCGCGCCGTATCTGGCTGTTTCACCATATTCTGCTGTATTTCACTCATCTGTCGCTCCTTGTTTCTTTGGTCACCCGGCCAAATTTGTTCCCCCTATCTCCCGACAGCGCCTTTGTGCTGTTTTCCCCTCTTATTTTGCATAGTATGCGGTAATTTTACGCACCGCTTCAATCACATCTTCCACATCCTGATCGCTCATTCCATAATATAATGGAAGCGTCAGGATCTCTTCATACAGTTTTTCCGCCTTCGGGCAGATTCCTTTCCGGTATCCCAGCTTCTGATAATATGGGAAATAGTAGGTCGGGATATAATGGACGTTGCAGCTGATATTTTCTGCAGCCATCGCCTCAAAGAATCCCTTTCTGTCTATGTTCAGGCACTCGGGACGGATTCTGAGAATATACAGATGCCTTGTGGTATCCGAGCCCGGCGTCTCCTGCTGCACCACGAGCTGAGGGATTTGTGAAAAGGCCTCGTCGTATCTTCTGACGATCTCCTTCCTCCGCCTGCTGAACCGATCCAGCTTATCCAGCTGACTGCACCCAAGGGCCGCCTGAATATCCGTCATCCGGTAATTATAGCCCAGTTCAATCTGTTCATAGTACCAGGGGCCATCCGGCTCCTTGGACATCAGCTTCGGATCGCGGGTGATCCCATGCTTGCCGAACAGCTCCAGTCTCTGATAGAGTGCATCGCTGTTCGTCAGCACAGCGCCTCCTTCTCCGCAGGTGATGGTTTTCACCGGGTGAAAGCTGAAGGTAGTCATATCCGCAATAGAACCCGTAGGCTTCCCTTCATAACGGGTCCCGATGGAGTGCGCGCCGTCCGTGATGAGCGTAATGTTGTTTTCCTCACAGATCGCTTTCAGCGCTTCCAGATCCGTGGATTGTCCGGTATAGTCCACCGCCACCACAGCCTTGGTCCGTTCCGTCACGCAGGCTTTCACACTTTCCGGATCAATGTTGTAGGTTTTCTCATCAATATCTGCAAAAACAGGCCGCGCGCCACAGTACAGTGCGCAGTTTGCTGAAGCGGCAAAGGTGATCGGCGTGGTGATTACCTCATCTCCCGGCCCCACTCCAGCCGCCAGACAGGCGATGTGCAGGGCTGCCGTTCCATTGCTGACTGCCACCGCATGCTTTGCCCCCGTGATGCCGCAAAGCTTGTCCTCCAGTTCCGTCACCTTGGGCCCGCAGGTGAGATAATCGCTTTTGAGCACGTCCAGCACCGCCTGATAATCCGCTTCATCCAGCCACTGATGGCCGTAGGAAATCTTCGTCTCTCTGACCGGCACACCTCCTGCAGCTGCCGGTATTCCTATCCTGTTCTCTGTCCCAGTCTCCATCTTCCTACCATTCCTTTCTGTCCTGTAATGGTCTTCGTCATATAGCAAAAATGTGTGTGCCCTGCTGCGCTCCGCATAAGCGGCAGACTCCATTTTGCAGCAATGCAGTCAAGCGGAGCCTTTCCATATTAACAACTGGATTTTCTGCAGAAGAAAAAGGGCCCGCCGGAAGCGGGCCGTCTGCAATTCCACTTATTTTTCCAGCTCCACATTCTTCAAGCGTTCTCTGATGTCTTCAACGGTAAGCCACTCCTTGTTATTGCCAGAGCTGTAGGAGAAGCCTTCCTCTACCTTTCTTCCGGACAGATCCGGAACCTGCCTCTCGTTGAACACCATCTGCGGATAGACAATGAAATGCTTGTCATATTCATAAGTATTAAAAGAGTCTTCCGTCGTTACCATGATTTCATGCAGCTTCTCGCCGGGGCGAATGCCGATCTCCTTGAGTTCGCATCCAGGCAGCATAGCTTCGGCCAAATCCGGCACGCGGAAAGAAGGGATCTTGCTGATAAATGTCTCGCCGCCTTTTGCTTCCTTCAGTGCCTTGATTACCAATTCCACACCCTCCGTCAGGCTGATCCAGAAGCGGGTCATTCGCATATCCGTAATCGGCAGCTGTGTTCCTCCATTCTTGATGATGCTGTGAAACAGCGGAATAATGCTGCCGCGGCTGCCGGCTACATTTCCGTACCGCACGATGGAAAAACTGATATCCTTTGTGCCCGCATACGCGTTCGCCGCCACAAAGAGCTTATCGCTGACCAGCTTCGTGCCTCCATACAGATTCACCGGATTAACCGCCTTATCTGTGGACAGAGCGACCACCTTCTTCACATTCGTATCCAGCGCCGCATCGATCACGTTCTGGGCTCCATTGATATTGGTCCGAATCGCCTCATTGGGATTGTATTCACAGGCGGGCACCTGCTTCAGGGCCGCCGCATGGATCACATAATCCACCCCTTCAAAAGCTCTCCTAAGCCTGTCCTTATCCCGCACATCGCCAATGAAATACCGCATGACGGATTCATGTTCCCTCAGCTCATTCTGCATCAGAAACTGCTTGAACTCGTCCCTGGAATAAATGATGATCTTCTTGGGGTGGTAATGAGACAGCACATATTTGGTAAAACACTTTCCAAAAGAGCCTGTCCCACCGGTTATCAGGATCGTTTTATTATCTAACATAATTTCCTCCGTATTTCTTTTTGGCATCTGTCTTTTCGCACATTATAGCATAGGGCCTGCGTCATTGCAACGCGTAGGCCCCTATAGGCTCTATTCGCTGCAATGACGCAGGCGCATGCTCATTCGGTGGAGCCTGCGGATGCTGCGGGGAGCCAGCGTGAGCAGAAAAAGGTATCCTTTCTGCTTTCCTGTCAGATACGGAGAGCGCATCGTATCCGCAAGATGGCGGCGGCAGTACTGCTTTACCCGCGCATAAAAGGGATCTGCGCTGTCCATTTTCCCCACAGGGATGTGCAGAAGATAGTCCAGACGCTGGTACAATCCGAAACGAATCGCCTCTTTTTGAAGCGCCGGGAAGAACTGTTCCACGATCTCCTGCGCGTAGTCCGCATTGTTTACAATGTCCACAAATACTCTTGAAAATTCGTCCCTGCTCTTTTTTCTCGTATTGCTCCCTGTCCGGTAATATACATGATAGAACTGCTGCGGAAGGATCCGCACCCCTTCTATCTTCGTGAGAAGCTGTATCAGCAAGCGGAAGTCTTCGTTGAGTTCTCCCTCCGGAAACTTATGCGCTTCTAACAGCTTCCTGTCCGTCAGTTTGGTGCAGAAAGAGCAGTCCCCTTCGTGCAGGAGAAGGGAGCGCATGAACGCTTCGCTTTCACAGAAAACAGCCTGGGGCGGCGGCGTGCATACATCCGAACGGCGGCACCCGTTTTCGTCAATCTCGTCCCGGGATATCTGCACCATTTGGTACCCTCCCTGCCTGATTTCATGAAGCATCGCTTCATACATCCCAGGTTCAATATAATCATCGCTGTCCACAAATCCCAGATAATCCCCCCTGGCCCTTTCAATCCCAAGATTCCGCGCGGAGGAAGAGCCCCCGTTCGGTTTATGAAAGACCCGGATCCGGCCGTCTCGAGCCGCCAATTCCTCACACAATCGTTCCGTACCGTCCGTAGAGCCATCGTCCACCAGAAGGATTTCCAGATTCGGATAGGTCTGGGCACAGACGGAAGAAACGCAGCGCTCCAGACAGTCCAGAATATTATAAACAGGTATGATTACCGATATCAGCGGTTGTGATTCCATTCTCTGCTCCCATCTGCGCTCCTCTGCGCGCATATTCTTTTCGCACATTCCCAGCCCATCCCATGTGCCTCAGCTCCATCTGTCCGCACATCCGGCATCCGCTCCGCGCCTGGGCCACAGAACCGGGGCCGGGGAAAGGGGGCCTTCCTCCGGCAGATTCATCTCCCCCCGCTTCCATCCTTCGTAGAACGCGAGGCAGCGCCTTGCCGCATTTTCCGCATTCCACAGCTTCAGCACCGTTTCGCAGGCCCTCTCTCCCATCTGTTCCCGTTCTTCGGCATGATCCAAAAGGTAACAGACACAGGCAAGAAAATCTTCATACCCGTCTTTCTGATAGATCATCCCGTTTTCCTTATGCCGGATCAGGCAGGGAACGGCTCCAGCCTGGGCGCTGCCGACCACCGCGCAGCGGCTGTTCATGGCCTCGTTGACCACGGCACCCCAGCCTTCCAGATGATTGCTGGTGAACAGGTAGATGTGGCTTCTTTCCATGGCCGCGCGCACTTCCTTCGGCGGCCGGAATCCGGACAGTTCTATCCGATCCCCCAGGCCTTCCCTGTCAATGAACTGCTTCAGTTCCTCTTCCATCTCCCCGCCGCCGATCATGCAAAGCCGGAAATCGTACCCTCTTTTTTTCAGATCGGCAGCCAGGCGGACAGCGTATTCCGGATGTTTCAGCCGCATCAGCCTTCCTGCCCAGAGCAGACGCACCGGCCCTTCTTTTGGCTTTGTCTCCTGGCATTCCACCGGCCTGGTCTCCGGAAAATAGCCGAACTGCAGCCTTTTCTTCGGATATGCGCCGATCAGGGCGAAATCTGAAGCCACATATGCGCCGGCGCACAGCAGATACACCGGCTTTCTGCGGAACTGAATATGTTCCTTGTATTTCGCCATAAGTCCCCTTGGAGAAATCGCCTTCCATTGGCCTTCCCGATAAATCCGTTCACTGATGCGAAAGGCCGGCTTTCCGCTGCCCAATCGCTTCAAAATCAATTCCGGCCGTTCCAGCCATCCGGCCAAAAGCAGATCACAGTCCTCGATCCAGTCCCGGCAGGCTTGTGTCTGTTCATCATAGAGACGCACATACGGGTACTCCCGCACGTTCACCGCCCATCCCATCCGGACGCGTTCTTCCTCCATGGGCTCCGTTTGAATGAACAGAAAATCTTCTCCAAGCTGTTTATAGAGCGCTTCACAGAAGGGGATCTGATGGTGGTTGATATAGTTGGATATAAATGTCACCTTCATGCCTTCGCCCTTCCTTCTGCCTCCCGTCCGTTCTCTCCGGACATGATTTCTCCATAGATGGAGAGCAGCTTCGCATAGTTGGCATCCGCATCGTGGTTCTTTCGCGCCCGCCTGGCCGCCTGGAGCGACAGATGCTCTGCCAGCTCATCCGAACGGAAAATGCGCAGGATGCATTCTGCCAATTCCTCCGCTTTTCCCTTTGTAAACAGCAGCGCGCTTTCTCCGTCCTCTGCCATATCCGGTATTCCGCCGGTGCGAGACGCCACGCAGGGAACTCCCAGAAGCATAGCCTCCCCCAATGAATTGGGGGAATTTTCCAGGGAGGAAGGGCAGACGAATATGTGGCTTTGCAGATAAGCTTCCTTCATCTGCACATCGGACAGGGAACCCAGCACCGTCACCTTCCCGTCGAGGCCGTTTTCCCGGATGCGCTCCAAAAGATATTTTCCGTAACCGGACAGCTTCAGCTTTTCCTTCAGCGTTCCATGGCGAAGGATGCTGTTCCCCGCCACTTTGATGCAAGCCTGCGGATATTCCTTTAAAACCGGCCCCATCGCTTCAAGCAGGTAATGGAATCCTTTCAGCGGATAATCCCCCTGGCTTATGAAGATCTCCCAACTTTTGCAGCGTTCCCTCTTCCATTTCCCTTCGTAAAAACAGGCGCGCATGGTCTCATTCAGCGTATGGTAACGCAGCCCCGGATTCAGGCGCAGGCTTTCCTTTCTGTCAAATGCGGTCCGCCCGGCCACATGGCGGCAGGAGCTAAGAAGTTCTTTTTCCCTCTCTGCGCGCATGCGGAACTTTTCCTGCTGCTGTTTTAAGCCATCCTGCCGCAGCACATCCCGCAGCGTCTTTCTTCTTTGCACCCATTCCGGCAGATCGGCCATATAGCTGTCCGCACAGGCTCCCATCATGCCCTGCAGGCTCACCAGGATCCGCTCCGGCCTGCCGAAGGAACGCGCCATGGCCAGCGCATGGGGAAACTCCGTCCCGAAAATATGCACCAGATCCGGCTTGAAATCCGACAGGATCGCAGCGAACCGTTCCTCCAAGGCTGGTTCATATTTCTCCGGCCTCCTCAGATCCTCTCCGAATCCGTATAAATGGAGCGTCCTTCCCGGGCCATCCTCCCTGCCTGTCAATGCCCTGACAAAGGTCTCCTCTCCGAATCCCGTCAGTTCTCCATCCGCTGGAAAACAGATTCCCAGCTCCATCTTTCCTTCCGCATTCTCCGCCTTATCCGCACCCAGATAGCGATTCAGCGCTCCCGTAATCCAGCCCTCACGCACGCTGTATTCCCTTCCCAGCGCCACAGCCACAGCCGGCGGGCAGATATTGCACAGCCAAAGTACTCTCATTTTTGCCACCCATCTGCGCGCTTTTGCGCACACAAAATAAAAAAAGCATGAAAGCGTTTTTCCTCACACTTTCCTCCATGCCAGCCTTCTTTTCCGGCTCAGCTATCCCGTCATTTCTTCCGCCCGTACAGCGCGGATTTCAAGGCATTATATCCCTTTGCCAGGGACGGATTCTGCGCGATCTTCGTCCGCAGAGGGGCCAGGGTTGCCAGAAGCAGCAGCCGGTAGCGTATGCATTTGGCCTGTCCCAGATAATATCTGGCAGCCGCCCTGTGCTCCACTTCAGAACGCTTCCGGTTCTCCTTCGTCTCCGAAAATCCGCCGCCCTCATAGACAGATACGATAAACGGCATATAATGTGCCTGGGCGTTCCTTTCATAAATGCTGTAGAGAAAGTGCTCATAATCCGCCCGCACTTTAAAATCCGTATCATATCCCCTCTGCGCAAAAAGTCTCGCATCATAAAAACATACCTGATGGCAGGGCACATTCCGGTAACAGGCAAAATCATTCAGTCTGGGCGCAGGGCTCACCCGGCTGTCTACCCGTTCATTATACTGATCTCCATAAAAAATCTGCGGCCGTTCCCGTTCCCGCATGTCCCTCGTTCCTTCCGCGTCCTCAATAAAGGCCGCCGTCCTGGCGAGGGTCTTCGCATCGTACAGCCGATCCCCGCAGTTTAAGAAGAGCACATAGCCGCCTTTCAGATAGACAAGCGCCTGGTTCATCCCATCATAAATCCCCTTGTCCTCCTGCCTCACCACGCGGATACGGCTGTCCATTCCTCCCCGGACACAGGCGGGCTCCCAGGTGCCACCCTGCACCTGCCGCAAAGAACCGTCCGTGGAGCCGCCATCCTTGATGAGAATCTCATAATTTCCATATTCCTGTTCCAGAACGCTCCTAAGCGTCCCTTCCAGCTTGGAACCCGGATTGAGCGCCGTAATGATGATATTAAAAAATGTATGAGCCATTCAACCACTCCCTTTCCGTGAATACCCAGGTATGATAAGGAAGCACGCGCACGCCCTCCTGATCTGCCGTAAGAAGGAAATAAGCAAAATACAGAATGCAGAAAAGGAACGTCCCCGCGGTCATCCATTTTTTCTTTCTTCCCGCCGGAAGCGCGCCGAGAATTCCCGGCACCAGGAGCACATGAGCCGTTATAAAATAGTATCCGATCCGGGATATCAGCGGCAGAAAAGACGCTCCCAGATACAGCCCCATTCCCAACAGGTTCAGTTTGAAGTAAAACCGGTTGGCATCGTTCTTCTGAATCGCTTCGCGATAGGACAAAAAGCACAGAAGCAGAACCGCGCCGCATCTGATAAGCCCCATCAGGCTTCCTTCGATCCCCGTATCCTTTTCCAGATAAACCGTATTCTGATAAGAAGGATACAGTTTCAGCGCGATCTGAAGCCAGAAGCCCTGAAACAGAGGAAGGCTTACGGCCACGACAGCCCCCAGAGCCACCTGCCACTTCTTCCAGGGCAGCAGCGCCAGCAGATACAGCGGTATCACAACCAGAACAGATTTATGGAAAAAGGCTGCAAACAGAATGAGCAGGATGAACTTCCCGATCTCCTTCTTCAGAATGTAGCGCAGGCTATAGAGGGTGAGCGCCAGCACAAAATAATAGCGAACCGTGTTAAACGTCCGAAAATACAGGCCCAGCAGCATGAACAGGGCAAAGGCCCAGGTAAAGTCCACACTCTGCTCATACATGGCCTTCAGAAAAAGGAATGTGGTAGCAGCGGCAAAAATGCCGAACACCAGCAGATAATTCTCTCCGCCGGAGAGGAAGTAAACCAGACGGACCAACAGGTTCAGCCCCGGTTCCGTCACCACATAGCCTCCCACATAGATTTCATGGAAGGTATTCACATAATTGCCGTAATCGTTTCCCACATCGATGCGAAGCGCCGCCAGGCCCGTGAGGATCACGAACAGAGAAAAGAGTGCTGCTATATTCAACGCTTCCCTACGCGTCATGTGCGCCCTCCCGGCCGGCCCTGAAAACGTTCCGGCCGTTTTGGTTCTCGTATTTACCAGGCACGCGACGGCAATCGTCAGCACGCCGATGAATCCATATAAAAGGATGCCCATTCCATGCTCCCTTCCCGCCTATCTGTCCTCCATCCGGATTCCTTTTCTCATCAGGCCAAACGCTTCCGCCATGGAGATCCGCTCCGTTCCGCTTTCCTTTTCCCGGCCTTCTCTTTCCTGTCCGCCTTGCGCGAACAGAAGTTCCCTGTGGCGAAGCAGAAACCGCAGCGCCATAGGAAGGGCCGCATGCCCATACAGAAACCGGTACAGCACACCCCGGTCATAGAAAAATTTCTCGTTATATCCCCTGAACCAGGTGGAAGGCCGTCCATTCTCCCTGCCTATGGTCACGGGCGCTTTAAACACCTTCAGCCCCTTACGAATGCAGTCCGCCAGAAACAGGCTGTCTTCTCCATTGCTGTACCTGGCTCCGCCTCCAAACAGCAGGGAATATGTCACTCCCGCCTGATGCAGCTTCTCCCGGCGCGCCGCAAAACTGTAAGTGGGATACCTGCCGCAGTTATACCATCTCACCCGCCCATATCCTTCGTTGTGATAGGTAGCGCGATCCTTTGGCACATCCATGTTAAACAGAATCATATCCGCCTTGGGATTTTTCTCAAACTCATCCAGAATCGCCCTTGCAGCGCCGGGCCGGTAAATAATATCTTCATCCGCAAACACGCAGATATCCCCGTCCGCCCGCAGAAGCGCGTTGTTCCTGGAAAGTCCCACCCCCCGTTCAGCAAAGCTGTAGCACCTCATCCGGTATTCCCCATGGTCATATTCCTGATATTCATTTCTGTCGCATTGATTGATGATGATCGCATCCGCCTGAAGGTTCATGCGCTCTGCAAGGGTGCTTACATCTTCATTTACGGTGGAAACCAGAAACTGCAGTCTCATCATATCCTGCCTCCGTTTTTTCCATAATAAGCGCGCAGGAAACGATCCCCCGCTCCATAGATCACGGCTCCGAGCACCGGAATATCCTGCTTTTCAAGCTGTCCGATCACATGACGGGCCATCCTCCCCCCGCCTTTCCCCCAGGGGAGCAGGAGCAGGACGCCGCCCTTCCGCATGTTTTCCTCTTCTCCGTCCGCAAAGGGCCAGGATGCCGTCCCGGAAAAGGCCAGTCCCACATCATCCATCCATTTTTCCCCTTCGCCATCTGCTCCCTGAACCAGCCAAACCGGCGCTTCTCCCTTCGGGAGACGGGTCAAATTCACCTGAAGTTCTCTCAGAAACGCAGGATTCTTCTTCTGCGTGATGATGCCCAGCACCCGGCAGCCATATCTTTGTGTCAAATCTTCCTCCAGGTAAATGGAATCATCCAGGCAATACCACAGGATATAGATCAGGAAAGCGCCCATCGCTCCCACAAAAGCCCCCAGGAATGCGGCATTCGGCAGCTTCGTTCCCCGAGGCACTTCCTCTGCCGGCTCAATGAGCCAGCAGTCCATCCCGGTCAGCCCTTCGATGGACAAGGCGAACTGCTCCAGCCCGTACACATAGGCCTGCGCGATGGTTTCCGCCAGTTCCGGATCCTGACAGGTCACATACAGGGGCATGATTTTCACGTCATTCATCGCCCCGACGCTGACCGACTCTTTCACCTGCTCTTTCGTGATCCCTTCCGGCAGCGCTTCCATCACGAAATCCACCACCTGATCGGTTTTCATGATCTCTCCCCAGGTATAGGCGTTGTAATAGTCCTCGATCTGTCCGTATTTCTCGCTGTCAAAATAAATCCGATACTGGGAAAACACCTGATATTCCGGCGCTCCCGCAAGCCCCACAACAACAATCCAGTAGATCAGCGCCGCAAACAGGGCACACCCCGCAGCTGCAGCAGGCAGTATCCATATCCTTCCAAAAAGACAGAGGGCAAAACGCTTCCCGTCCATGCCCTCCCTCCAGAATTTTTCATCCTTCATTTTTACCTCCATGCCGAAACGTTTTCGCATCCAACATCAGAGACGGTGAAAGAAGCGCGCTTCTTTCACTTATCCTCCTGCGCGTCCTTCTTCATGGCCGTAACCTGCTTCGCATCCACCCCTTCAGTGCTGTCCGGCTCAAACAGGATCTTCAAGGTCAGAAGCATCAGCTTGATATCCAGCCAGACGGAATAGTTCTCAATATAGGTCAGATCCAGCTTCAGCTTGTCATAAGGGGTCGTATTGTATTTCCCATATACCTGCGCATATCCTGCCAGGCCCGCTTTCACTTTCAGACGGAATGCGAATTCCGGCATCTCCTCCAGATACTGTTTGATGATCTCCGGCCTTTCCGGACGGGGGCCGATGAAGGACATTTCTCCCTTCAGAATGTTAATCAACTGAGGCAGCTCGTCAATGCGCACGGCACGGATGAATTTACCCACAGGCGTGATGCGGGAATCGTTTTTGGAGGCAAGACGGGCCACGCCATCCTTTTCCGCGTCCACCCGCATGCTCCGGAATTTAAGAATGCGGAATTCCCGCCCATTCTGCGTACATCTCACCTGTTTATACAGCACTGGCCCCTTATCATACAATTTAATCACAAGCGCCGTAATCAGCATGAAAGGAGATGCGATCACGAGAAGGATCAGCGCGCAGACAACGTCGATCATCCGCTTAATGATCCGCTGTTCAATCGTGAGCGCACATTCCCGCGTGAGCAGGATCGGCGTATCAAACAGATGCAGCTGTTCGGAGCCCTTGATGATCACATCCGGGATCTTCGGCATCATATAAATGCGGATGGAACGGCTGTAGCAATATTTCAGCAGCTTGTTGCGCACCGACGTAGGAATATCCCAAAGCACAACGCCATCATACCCCTTCTCCACTTCGTCAAGCAGCGCGTCCGCTCCTTCCTCCAGGTTCATACATTTCACCACGGTATACTTATCCTGTCGTGTGCCGAACTTGCTCAGAATGTCTTCGATTGAATGCTCCCCATAGATCAGAAGCAGTTTCCGGGGAGGGGAAATTTTGCGATAGATCCGGTTAGTCAGCCAGATCCAGAATCCCTGAAACACAAGCTGCCCCAGCATCATGATAAAAAAGGGCACAGGCCAGATCAGATTGCCGTGTATCAGTGCCAGCTGGAAATAAGAGATCACATTCACGCACAACAGGGAAAACAGTTGAGACAGGAAGATCTCCATCGGTTTCAGATAACCGATCCGCATCCCCCCGTACAGATTGGAAAACAGCAGCAAAATGACCAGATAAATGAGCAGGATCAGAATATGCCCGTTCCGGTACAGCTTAATATCCCACTGCAGAATTTTTTCATAATAGAACAAAAACCATGCAGCCGCATAGAATCCCACCATGGCCAACTGGCCCAAGAGGGATAATGCCAATACGATTAAACGCTTATTAGATTCTTTCTGATTCATAACACCTCACCCGCGCCCATACCCACCGCCACTTCCCCGCAGACCATATGCAGGAGCCAACGGCTAAGACGCCCAAAAGATGGATTTCTGACATGCTTAAGTTTACCACACCTGCCAGGGCGGGACAAGCCCAATCCATGAACGCGGTGCATATGAGGAGGCCGATGCCGTTGTTCACGAAAGAAAGCTTGTCCTTTCAGCCGGACGGGGTGAGCCTGTACGCTTCGCATCCC
>ERZ826396.1903-NODE-1903-length-19983-cov-4.865666_pt1 | contig 19983 bp, 16 predicted proteins | sample MGYA00519926_ERZ826396 | MGnify/ENA primary metagenome ERZ826396 (study PRJEB31778, sample SAMEA3449230) | human gut metagenome | biome: human gut; feature: human-associated habitat; material: faeces | place: United Kingdom | collected 2010/2012 ... | reverse complement strand
AGCAATCTCATTTTTGCGCTGTTTAATGGAGTGATTGCGGTCACAAGCCGTTCGGCCTGGTTCGGCACGCTGGCAGCTTACTACCTTCTGCTTGGAATGATGCGGACGGGGGTGGTGATGCAGGAAAGGAAGATCGCGTCGATTCATGATACAAAAGAACGGATGGAGAAAGAGATCCGGGTATACCGGCGAAACAGCACGCTGTTTCTTTTTATGGCGGTTGTCCTGTCGGGGGCGGTGATCCTGCTGCAAAATTCGGAAGGCGGGAAAAATTATCCGGGCTTTATGATCTATGCGGTGGCCGCCTATACCTTTTACAAGATCATCATGTCCACGATTCAGGTGATTAAGGTGGGAAAAAGGAGATCTCCGCTGCTTTCCATCACGAGAAGGATCGGGTATATTGATGCATGCGTCTCCATCCTGACGCTTCAGACAGCGATGTTTGCATCCTTTTCCAGCGGAGAAGAGCAGTTCATAAAGTTGATGAACGGGAGCACGGGAACGGTGGTGTGTCTCATGGTAATCGGGCTTGGAATACAGGGCATCCTCTCTGCCAGGAGACAGAGTGCGGCTTTGAGTGAAGGAGGTAACCGGTATGGTTCACATACTTGTGGTGGAGGATGATGTGAAATTGAATCAGATCGTCTGCACTTATCTGAATGACAGCGGCTTTGAGGCGAAGGGATGCCTGTCTGCGAGTGAGGCTTATGATGAAATGTATCAGAATATATATGAGCTGATTATTTCCGATATCATGATGCCGGGAATTGATGGATTTGAATTCGCCAGAACGGTCAGAAATGTGAATAAGACCATTCCGATCCTTTTCATGTCCGCGAAGGATGATCTGCCGTCCAAGCAGAAGGGATTCCTGCTCGGCATCGATGATTATATGGTCAAGCCCATAGAACTGGGCGAATTGCTGCTGCGCGTAAGGGCGCTGCTGCGAAGAGCGAATATTGAGATGGAACGCAGGATCACTGTGGGCAATCTGACTCTGGACGCGGATGCAATGAGCGCAGAGATCAACGGAGAAGAAGTGAACCTGACCACCCGGGAGTTCAATATTATATATAAGCTTCTTTCCTATCCGAAGAAGACGTTTTCCAGGGCGCAGCTGATGGATGAATTCTGGGGAGTGGACAGCGATACCAGTCTGCGTGCGGTTGATGTATATGTGACAAAACTGAGGGATAAGCTGTCAGCCTGTGACGGCTTCAAAATTGTAACGGTGAGAGGGCTTGGCTATAAGGCGGTGCTGGTGTGAAATAAGCCATCAGGTGTATGTTCACGGCCGAACAAGTTCGGTGGCTATTTGTGCCGGAGCGTCACAAATAGCTTTTCGGCATCGGAGAAATCGCATTCGCGATTTCTCTTCGCTGACGCTCCGGAATGGAGGTTGTTATGAAAAAAGAGACTTCCGGCCCCTATTATGGAAAGGTCAGGGAAAGCCGTTTTCCGGTTTCTCTTTTTATCATCTATCTTGGCGTGCTCTTTCTGATGTCTGGGATTCATACGGGGTTAATCGTGTTCATGAATAAGATGAACTGGGGGGAACTGGCACAGACGGCCGTTCCCATGCTCTATTGGGGCATAGTGGCGATGGGGCTGGCCCTGTTCACAAGGAAGAAAATGAAGCATACCTATGAGGAGCCGCTGCATAAAATAGCGGAAGCGACCAGCAAGGTGGCGGGCGGAGACTTTTCGGTATATGTTCCCACACTGCATACGCAGAACAAGTGGGATTATCTGGATGTGATGATTATGGATTTTAATAAGATGGTGGAAGAATTGGGAAGCATCGAAACGCTGAAAACCGATTTTGTCTCCAACGTATCCCACGAAATGAAAACGCCTATCGCGATCATCAAGAATTATGCGGAACTGCTCAAAATAGAGGAACTGCCGGAAGAGCGCAAAAAAGAATATGCTGAAAATATTGAATCAGCGGCGTCCAGGCTGTCAACCCTGATCAGCAATATTCTCAAACTCAATAAGCTGGAAAACCAGAGGATCACGCCGGAGGTGGAAGCCTATGACGTATGCAGGCAGCTGTGCGAATGCATCCTCTCGTTTGAGGAGGCCTGGGAAGAGAAGGGCATAGAGCTGGATACGCAGATCGAGGATTCCTGCATGGTGAAAGCGGATGAAAGCCTGTTGGAGCTGGTATGGAACAATCTTTTGTCCAATGCGGTCAAGTTCACAGAGCCGGGCGGACAGATCTGTGTGAAACAGGCTTTGGAAGGAAAATATGTGACGGTGGCAATATCGGATACGGGCTGCGGCATGGATGAAGAAGGAATGAAACATATCTTTGATAAGTTCTACCAGGGAGATACTTCCCATGCGAAGGAAGGAAACGGCCTGGGCCTGGCGCTTGTGAAACGGGTGCTGGAATTGCTGGACGGGGATATCCGTGTGACGAGCAGGCCGGGAGAAGGAAGTACCTTTCTGGTGACACTGCCGGCGGCGGAAGAGGAATAGGCCGGAATTGAGGATACGGACGGAGCCGAACGCTCTGACATGGAGGTAAAGATGCGCGAATCAGACAGAAAAGAATTCGTCAGTTATGAATATAAGGAAGTGCTGGCAGACAGGAGTAAGGCCTCTTTCCTGCTGGATGGCTATGAGAATTTTGGCTGGGAAGCAAGCGGAAAGAGTTTTGAGGAATTCCTGGATAGCACGGATCCGGGAAAGCAGAAAAAGGTGCTTTTGCGGCTGAAGAGAAACAGGAAGCTTGTCAACAGGGTGGAACTGACAAGGCTTCAGAGAAATTATGAAGCCTGCCTCAGCGAGATTGAAACCTTGGAGAAATCCAAAACCTCCGCGGCAACGATGTACGCGTTGATACTGGGAATCGTGGGTACGGCATTTATGGCAGGTTCCACGTTTGCGGTAACGGCATCACCTCCCCATATCCTGTTATGCATTGTGTTGGCGATACCTGGTTTCCTGGGCTGGATTCTCCCCTATTTTGTGTATAAGAAAGTGGTGGAAAAGCAGACGGAGAAGGTGACGCCGCTGATAGAAGAGAAATACGATGAGATCGATTCGATCTGTGAGAGAGGAAATAAACTGTTATATTGATAGAAGAAAGCCGTCCGGAGATGAAAAGCCGGGCGGTTTTTGGTTATCCGCAAAATGACAAAATAACTGTATATAAATGGTAAAATTTTGGTGAGAAAGTGAACAAAAGTAGAAACGGGAAAGCTTGACATCGAAACCGCCTTGAATTACTATGAAAGCAGTAATTTCCGGGTGAAAATGCCCGGGGAGATGAAGAGGTGCCCGCAGACAGCCGGCAAGGCGCTGCGGGATAATAGGGAAAAGGGTGAGAATCCCTTGCGGTCCCGCCGCTGTAACGGAAGAGCTCCGTCGGGAAAGGCCACTGGGAAACCGGGAAGGCAGGACGGGGTGTGGACGCCGAAGCCAGAAGACCTGCCCTTCATTACGGGGAGACCTCAAAACAGAGGCTTCCCGCAACGGTTACGAGCGATGGCCGGATGCAAATGGAAGCTCTTTTGTTACATGTCACACTGTGAACACGCAGTTGCCGTGTGACCGGTAATGTTCCTTTCACGGCAGCGTGCCGGGAGAGGGGCTTCTTTTTGTCGCCGTTCTTTGCTGAGGATAGGAAGATATCTCGCAGAGAAACGGCTTTTTTTAGTCCGCCATTTTTTCCGGCCGTATCCGTGCTGTCCCGGAATTACCGGTCACTGTAAAATGAGGGAAAGCCGGTTGGAGGTCAACCGGCGGAAAGGCGGAAGATGAAAAATAGAATCATTGCTATCCTGTTCAGCTTTATGCTGGCAGCAGGAAGCCTGAGTGCGTGCGCGGGAGCGCAGAATGAGACTGCAAAGACAGAGACGAGCACTGCGGCAGTTCAGAGCCAGGCGGATGAAACCGGGGAGAGCGTTTCCGAAGAAATGGAAACGGCAGCAGCGGAAACGGATGCTGAGGAAGAGACCGGGGAAGGCGGGAATGCGTCAGGAGGAATAACGGAGTTTACGGATTCCTGCGGAACGCAGTTTCAGCTGGAGAAACCGTTGGAACGGATCATTGTGCTGAACAGGCAGACAGCGGAGGCGATTCAGATCCTTCAGGCACAGGATAAGGTGATCGCCACAGGCGATACGACGGTGGAGAATAATCCGTATTTGTTGGATTATCAGGAATTGCCTGATATGGGGGATACCGGAGAGCTGAATATCGAAGCGATCATCAGCCTGCAGCCGGATGCGGTTCTGGTACATACCAACAGGGCTACGGAATTGGAAGATCAGCTGGTGCCCGCCGGGATCGCGGTGATCCGGATGGATAATTATCAGCCGGAAAGATATGATGAGGAAATGCTTCTTTTGGGGCGGATCCTTGGGAAGGAACAGAGGGCGCAGGAGTTCCTGGAATACAAGCATGCGCTGGAGGATATGATCGCGGAAAGGGTGGCACAGATCGGTGAAGATGAGAAGAAAACCGTCATGGCACTTTCCGTCGGTTTCCTGAACAGCGACGGAGGATACCGGATTTTTCCCTGCATGTCGATCGACGGCGAGATGGGAGTGGGAGAAGGATATTCCACAATCCTGGCCGGAGGGCTGGATGCTTCCCCAGAGATTCAGTATGATCCTTCGGTAGGAGATACCACGATCCTGGTGGATGAAGAATATGCGCTTTCCTGCAACCCCCAGGTGCTCACGCTGCATGGAACCTGGCTGGGAGGCTATGACTGTGAGGATGAGACAGAATTTCGCGACGTAATCGACCATATCTATGAAATTTCATCTATCTCCCAGATGGATGCTGGAAAGAACAGGGAAGTCTATATTTTCCATACAGATTTCTTAGGCGCGTCTAAACGCCATATCGGTGTGATGCAGCTGTGCAAGTATCTTTACCCTGAAAAATTCGCTGACCTGGACGTGGAAGGCTATGCCAGGGAGTATTTTGAGAATTGGCTCGGGACCGAATACAAGGGGATCTGGTATTATGCGGCAGAATAAAGAAAAATATAGGCTTGTGGCCGTCTTTGTGACGGCCGCTCTCCTTCTGGCTGCAATCTTTGTGAGCGCGCAGATGGGCTCTGCGGATGTATCCGTCCTATCTTTGCTCAGGCAGCGCATGAGCGGTGTTTATGAGGCGGACTACGACTCGATGGCATATATTTTCACACAGGTAAGGCTGCCGCGCATTCTTCTGTGCACGCTGACGGGATTGGCGCTGGGATTGAGCGGCTGCGTGATGCAGAGCCTGATGCGCAATCCGTTGGCCTCTCCCTATACGCTTGGGGTATCGAACGGCGCTGCCTTCGGGGCGGCGCTGGCCATGCTTTGGGGAGGAGGAACATTGGGAGCAGGATTTTCCTTCCTGGGATACTCTGCGGTGGCCATGAACGCCTTTGTATTCGGCTGTCTGTCGCTCGCCATTGTCTGTGCGGCATCCAAGCTGTGCGGCGGAAATCTGAGCGTTCTCATCCTGACGGGCTCTGCTATAGGCAGCCTGTTTTCGGCAGGAATTTCCATATTAAAGTATCTCTCTTCGGCGGAGGCGCTGAAGAATCTGGATATCTGGCTGATGGGCGGATTCTGGGCGTCGAATTGGAAGTCGGTTCTGACCGTGCTACCATTCTGTCTGCTCAGTCTGCTGTTTACCCTGCGCTTTGCCTGGGATTTCAACGCCATGAATGCGGGAGAATCGATCGCGGTTACGCTGGGCGTGCATGTGAAGCTGTTAAAAGCAGTTTCCCTCATTCTGGTTACGCTGACGGCATCCGTATCCATCGCCTTTTCCGGCGTGATCGGTTTCATCGGTCTGGTTGCACCCCATATCGCCCGGAGCCTTGTGGGCGTAGATAACCGAAAGCTGATACCGGAATCCGCCCTGATGGGAGCGCTGGTGCTGCTCGTTTCGGACACCGTTGCCAGAACGGTGCTTCTTCCGAAAGAGATTCCGGTCGGAATCATTACCTCTTTGATCGGCGTACCTTTCTTCATCTTCATTCTGGCAGGAAGGAGGAAACAGCTATGGGGAAATCTGTGAACGGAGGACTGAAAGTTTCCGGCCTGGAATTCGGCTATACCAAAACCAGGGTCTTGTCCGGAATACATATGGAAGCGGGAAGAGGAACCGTGACAGGCCTGGCCGGAGCCAACGGGGCAGGGAAGAGCACGCTGATCCAGTGCATTGCCGGAATCCTTTCGCCGGATGCGGGAGAGATCACCTATGAAGGCAGAAGGATACGGGATATGGGCAGGAAGGAACGGGCCAGGCTGCTGGCTTATGTTCCGCAGAGTGCGAAACTGTCTTTTCCTATGTCGGTAGAAGAGTTCGTTACGCTGGGGCGCAGGCCCTATGTGGAATGGAACCTGACGGAAAGGGATAGGAAGATTGTACGGGAGAACCTTCATTATCTCAAAATAGACGGATTGAAGGATAAACTGATGGATGAGATCAGCGGAGGGGAATATCAGAAAGCCATGCTGGCCCGGGCGCTGGCACAGGAACCGGAGATACTGCTTCTGGACGAGCCTACGTCCGCACTGGACATCAGATATCAGATGGAGGCAATGCAGCTGCTGCGCAAGGTGGCGCGGGAGAGGAACTGCGTTGTGCTCACCATTATGCATGATCTCAACCTGATCGCACGCTTTGCACAGGAAGCTGTGTTTATGAAGCGAGGAAAGATTGTTGCTGCAGGTTTGGTGGAAAGTGTTCTGACGCGTTCTGTGCTGGAAGAGGTATTTGAAACTGAGGTGAGGCTGGTGCCTACAGAATATGGAAAGCTGGTGATTCCAATGGAGGGAAACGAATGCACTACGGAGTGAAACTGGAGGATTTCGGGGAGCGCTGGAGGGAAGCGATGCGGGAATGGACGGGCGGCTACAGCGCAAGAACGGAGGATGACGCGGCGGAGCAGGCGTTTTGGAAAGGGTTTATGAAGGAGCGCAGCTTCCGGGCGCCGGACAGTTATTCACAGCCCATTTGGGAAGAGGTGAAGCGGCTCGTGGAAGGGGCGGACGTGAAGGACATTCTGGAAATAGGGCCAGGCTGGGGAAATTATACGTTTCGCCTGGCTTCCTGCTGCGAACGCCTGGAATGCGTGGATCTGTCGGAAGATGTTCTCGATTTTATCAGAAGGGAGGGGCGCAGGCTGGGATATGAAATCCGGATCCGGCAGGTAAAATGGGAGGCATATGAAGGAGCAGGCAGCGATTTGATTTTTGGCTATAACTGTTTCTACCGGATGAAAGAAATCGAACATAGCCTGCGAAAGATAAACCAGAAGGCGCGCCGCCTGTGTGTGATCGGGATGACCAGCGGGCCGGAACAGCCCTATTTCAAAGAAATGGAGCGTACACTGGGAGTCGCTGTGAAGTATCACAGACTGGATTATATCTATTTGGTGAACATTCTGTATCAGCTTGGGATAGACTGTAATGTCAAGATCCTTCCGCTCACCAAGACATATCGTTTTTCCAGCCTGGAGGAAGCGGCGCGAAAGGAAAGCAGCCGGATATTGAAAGGGACATATGATTTGGATGCGGTGAAAGGGATTCTGAAAAAATATCTGAAACAAAGTCCGGATGGTTCCTGGACGTATGAACATCATCATAACGGGGCTGTCATCTGGTGGACGCCTGTATGCATGGAGAGCATGCACGCTTAAGCCCCCGGCACACAGCTTTGCCCGTCCGGCCCGCCATTCCGCGTATTTCTGTTACGGGCAGGGCAAAAGAGGGGTTTCCCGCGCCCAGGTTTATGCATCAAAGGAGGACGCAGGGGCCGGGCATATTTCTTTCCCCGTAAGCCGCTTCAAAAATCGGCTGTTTCCAAGCTTCTGCCCACAGGGCCTTCTTCCGCGTGGCGGCTGAACTCCGCCCTGCGGGCGTCAAACAACGCCGCCAGGGCGCGCGTGAGCACGCTCCGGCCAAAAAGGCTGAAACAGCACGATTTTTTCACAGGCCCTCAGGGAAAGGAATCCGTCCGGCAGCAGCCCGTCCCCCATGCGCAAGTCCCGGCAGGCTGAAGAGAAGACCGCAGGAACCGGAATGTTGCAGGAAGATGCAAAGGCCGGGCAACATTTCCGCCCCGGAAAGCCCCCGCGACGAGGACTCAAAGAACGGTGGTGGCTGCCGGTGCAGCTGAATGGAAACATGCTGTCTTTTTATCTGCTCCCCGAGAATGAAATGTCGTTAATTTTGCCAAAAATATCAGCGGAGAAAGGACCTTGCCGCTGTCCCGCACTCCGCCTCCTTTTTGGGGGCTGGGAAGTCTGTCCTTCTGGCCGGATGAGAAGCCCCGTGCGCTTTTGCGCCAGGTGTGCTGCCCCTTTTTTCTTCCCAGACAGGTTGGACGGTTTCTATATGTCCATCTTATGCAGAATGGCCCTGTTGGATTTTCCCAGAAAATCTGTGAAAAAATCGTGCTGTTTCTTTGCGCTGCATGAAGGAGGTTCGCCCGCATGCCCTGGCGGCGTTGTCTGACGCCCAATGGGCGGAGTTTAGCCGCCAGGCGGGTGAAGCTCCTACAGGCAGCGCTTAGAAACAGCCGATTTTTGAAGTGGTTTTCTGGGAAAATCCAACAGGGCCATTCCGCATAAGAGGGACATATAGAAACCGTCCAACCTGTCTGGGAAGGAAAAAGGGGCAGCACACCTGGCGCGAAGGCGCACGGGGCTTCTCATCCGGCCAGAAGAACAGGCTTCCCAATCCACAAAAAGGAGACAGAGGCAGGACGGCGGCAAGGTTTTTTCGCAGCCCCGTTGTTTACCCGGGTAAACCGTGGTAAACTAGGGATACAGTTTCAGTCTGACTGTGCTGTTTCAAACCAGGAAAACAGAGGAGGTTGTGCTTTTTCGGGACGGCGGTCCCTGTGTCTTTGCCGCCGCGAAAGCTGAAATATATGAACACCACAAAGTCCATTCTGATACGCGCGGACGGGAATTCTGAGATTGCCACCGGCCATCTCAGACGCTGCCTTTCCATAGCGGATGCTTTGGCAGAATTGCATGTTAAAGCCCATTTTCTCGTATCTGACGAGATCAGCGCAGGGCTTCTTTCTTCCTTTTTCACCCCCGGGAATGCCTATCCGATCCATCTCCTTCATTCGGATTACCGCAGGCCGGAGGCGGAACTTTCCGCTCTTCTGCCCTTTCTTTCCGCATATCCTTCCTGGGAAGAGGAGGCCGGGAAGATGCCGCCTTCCTCTGACAGCGTAGGCGGGCCCGTACTGCTTGTTGACTCCTATTTCGTTACTCCCGCTTATCTGAAAGCGCTGCGCCAGGCGGCCTGTCTGGTTTATATGGACGATCTGCTCGCCTTTGATTATCCGGTGGATCTGGTGGTCAATTATGATTTTGAACCGCCTGCCGCCTTCTATACCCAGGCAAAAGAGGCGCTCCTTGGCTGCCGCTACACTCCATTGAGGAAGCAGTTCTGTGATCTTTCTCCCATCGTGCGCAGGAGTGCCCATTCCCTCTTTCTTTCCACCGGAGGAACGGATGAGCAAAATATCACGGGAAATCTTCTGTCCGCCCTGCTTGCAGATCCGTTTTTTGCTTCCTGGGAATTTTACGCACTGACCGGCCCCCTGCACGTCCACCGACGGACGCTCCTGCAGATGGCCCAGAAGCATCCGCAGATACGGCTGTGTGAAAATGTGGAAAACATGGCTTCTCTGATGTCTCGCTGCGATCTGGCCGCTTCCGCCGCAGGAACCACCCTATATGAGCTGTGCGCTGCCGGCGTCCCGGCAATCAGCTTTACCCTGGCGGACAATCAGCAAAATGTGGCCCGGGATATGCAGCAATATGCGCAGCTGCCCTATGCAGGGGATGTGAAGGCCGGAAAGGTTCTCATCTCAAACCTTCATGCATTGCTGAAATCGCTTGCCAGCGATTACGAAGCGCGGCTCCGCCTCTCCGCTTCCATGCACGCACAAATAGACGGAAGAGGCGCCTGGCGCATCGCAAACGCGCTCTGTGCGCTGTAAAATTGTACGCTGCAAAAATTCCGGAACCCTCTTTTGTTACAGAATATATAAAATTTCTTGCTCTTATTATGAAAAGCCGTTATTGCGGCAGATTGTGAGGAAATCAATCTTATGGCAACATCTTCTTATGTTATCAAAAAGGCCGTAGCCATCATCACGGCCAGGGGAGGCAGCAAACGGATTCCCCATAAAAATATCCGCCCCTTTCTGGGACGCCCCATCATCAGCTATTCCATTCAGGCTGCGCTTTCCTCCGGCGCCTTTGATGAGGTCATGGTTTCCACGGATTCGGAAGAGATCGCGCAGGTGGCCAGAGAATATGGGGCCCGCATTCCCTTTTTCCGCTCCGCCCAAACGGCCGGGGATTATGCCTCTACAGACGAGGTAATCTATGAAGTCCTTCAGGCTTATGAAAAACAGGGAATACGGTTTGAGCGTTTCTGCTGCATCTATCCTACTGCCCCTTTCCTTACTGCGGACAAGCTGAAACAGGCCATGTCCCTTCTGGATACGTCTGAATCGGTCATGCCCGTTGTGCCCTTTTCCTACCCTCCCCAGCGCGGAATGATTCTGGAGGGAGGACGTATCCGCCGCAAATACCCGGAATATCAGAACGCGCGCTCTCAGGATCTGGAAAAACTCTATCACGACTGCGGACAGTTCTATGCCTGCAGGACAGACGCTTTCCTGCGGGATAAAACCACAGACGTGGAGGATCTGGTTCCCATGATCCTCTCTGAAATGGAAGTACAGGACATCGATACGGAAGAGGACTGGGAAATCGCCGAATTAAAATACCGAAAGATGGCAGGCTTATAAAAAGGAGGAAAACATCTTGGATACCCATCAGACACCTTATTTTCATATAGAGGAATCTGGATTGGATCAGGACGCAGCGCTTCTGAAGAATTCCCTTACTGCGGGCTGGGGCAACTTCATTGTCGGTTACTCCGTCAAGACCAATTCCCTTCCCTGGCTTCTGGAGTACATGAAGCGGCAGGGGTTCTATGCGGAAATCGTCTCCGCAACGGAATACCGTCTCGCCCGCAGGATCGGCTTTCCCGACCAGCATATGATCTACAACGGACCGATCAAGGAGAAAGATGTGTTTTGCCGCATTCTTCTCGCAGGGGGCATCGTCAATCTGGATTCCAGCGAGGAACCCCTTTGGCTGGAAGAACTCACCCAGCAGTATCCGGAACGCGTCTTCTCGGTGGGCGTCCGTGTAAACTGTGATATCGCCGCCCTGTGTCCGGATGAGGTTCTGGTGGAAGAAGAAGGCGGCCGCTTCGGTTACTGCTATGAAAACGGCAAGCTGGAAGAGATCCTCACCCGCCTGCGCTCCATGAAGGGGGTACGGCTGGCAGGGCTGCATCTGCATTCTTCCACCCAGTCCCGCACCGTAACCGTCTATGCCGCACTGGCGCGCATGGCGGTTCAGATCGCCAGACAATATTCTCTCCGCCTTTCTTATGTGGATATGGGCGGCGGATATTTCGGCGGCCGGGATGACAAACCGGACTATGGAGATTATTTCCCTGCCATCTGTCAGGAACTGCGCAGCTATTTTTCTCCGGAAGAAACCGTCCTGATCGCAGAGCCAGGTGTCAGCCTCATCTCCAGGGCCACCACGTTTGTCACCACTGTACTGGATATCAAGGAGATCCGTGGAAGGGTCTATTTGGTGACGGATGGGAGCCGCACGAACTTAAACCCTCTGGTCACCCGGCATGTCTATCCGCATCATATTGAATATATGACTTCTCCGGAAGAACGCCCCCTCATCAAGAGCCAATGGGTTACCGGCTTCACCTGCATGGAATATGACCGGCTCTTTGAGATTCAGGACGGCCCGCAGCTGCAGCGCGGGGATCGGATCATCTATGATACGGCCGGAGGCTATACCATGTGCCTGAATCCCCTGTTCATCCACTACTTCCCGCCGGTCTATGTAACGCGCCGGGACGGCAGCCTGTTCACGGCCAGAACCCAGTGGGATGTGGAAGAATTCATTCAGAAAAATTATATCGAAGGAGGAGCTCTGCATGAATAAGGAATTTTATATCGGTTCCAGGCGGGTGGGCCAGGATGCGCCCGTTTTTATCGTAGCGGAGATGTCCGCGAACCATCTGCAGGACTACGGACGTGCCATAGAAATCATCCACGCAGCCAAAGAGGCGGGGGCAGATGCCGTCAAGCTGCAGACCTATACCGCGGATACCATCACTTTGGACTGCGATGACCCCTGTTTTCAGATCACGCAGGGCACCATCTGGGACGGCACCACGCTGCATAAGCTCTATCAGGAAGCGTATACCCCCTGGGAATGGCAGCCCAAGCTGATGGAAGAGGCCAATCGTCTGGGAATGGAGTGCTTCTCTTCCCCCTTTGACTTTACTTCCGTGGATTTCATGGAATCCTTGCATATGCCTGCCTTTAAGATCGCCTCCTATGAAATCAATGATATTCCTCTGATCCGGAAGATCGCCCGGCTGCATAAACCCATCATTTTCGCCACTGGCGTGGCCTATCTGGAGGATATCGAACGGGCCCTTGCGGTATGCCGCGAAGAGGGATGCGAAGACGTGATGTTATTGAAATGTGTTTCCTCCTATCCTACCCCCTATGAAGATATCAACCTGAACATGATACCCACACTCAGCCGTACCTTCGGTTGTCTGACCGGCCTCTCCGACCATTCTGCCGGAAGCGCGGTTCCTGTAGGAGCCGTGGCCCTGGGCGCGCGTATGGTGGAAAAGCATCTCACCCTGCGCCGCGCAGACGGCGGCCCGGACGGCGCTTTCTCCATGGAACCGGAAGAATTCGCCGCAATGGTACGGGACATCCGTGCATTGGAAAAGGCGCTCGGTTCATCTGAATATTATCTGACGCCAACGCAGCAGGTGGAACATGAAGGTTCCCGCTCTCTTTTCGCGGTACGCGATATCGCCGCCGGAGAGACGCTTACGGCAGAAAACGTCCGTTCCATCCGCCCGGGATGCGGACTGCATACCATGTACTATGAACAAATTCTCGGGAAAAAAGCGGCGTGCCAGATCCGGCGCGGAACGCCGTTGGCATGGAATTTGATCGCCGGGGAAAATACAGAAGTTTAATACAAAGTTTAATACAGAAGAAGGAGCCTGGTTTGAGAAGATGCTGTCATCATTCTTTTGCCTTACGGCTCCTCTTTTTTCTCTTCTGAACCGCCTTTTGGATCGTCCGGTTCGTTTTTTTGATTATTATATTCCTGAACCTTCTTTTCAAACAGCCTGTACAGGAATTTGCGTTTTATTCTGGCGAGCAGGGAAGGATTCTGCATCCAGGAGACCGTTCCAAAAGGAAGCGAAACCCATAACTCCGCATTGAGATACTGGCCATATTCGTGCATCAGCTGAAAATCAGTCGGCCATGGCATTCTGGAAAGTACCACGTCCGGAACCAGATCATTCAGTTCATTGAGCAGCCGTTCCGGCTGGCTGTTGAATTCCTCATAAGCGCCGCTGCCCCGCAGATACAGGTTTCCCTGATATTCCTGGATTAGCCCTTTCAGGATCTCCAGATTCTCCTCCGTATCCGCCAGAAGATAGACGCCGTTGCGGTTTCTTGACAGCTTACGCAACAGTTCCCTCAGATAGACCTTCTCATCAATCTCACGAATCCGGTTTCTTCCGGCAATCCCCGCCGCTTCCAACACGCCCGAATCCGTACAGACGGTCATATCCATCTCCTCCAGGCATGATTTGAGAGACTCGTCTCTGGACGCCTGCGCCAGCTGGGAACTGGAAATGTACGCCACTGTGTTCAGTCTCCCGCTGTTCAGGAACCGATCCGTATTGCGCAGCGCTTCCCGCGCTCCATAATCATATAATGTAATTCCTAAAATCGAATATTTCTGCATACCCTTACCAATCATACAGCAGAGTCATCCCTGCTTTCTTCCCCCCAATGCGCATTCCTCACAGGACGGCCAAAAGAAGCATATATGCCAGACACAATACAATGCCGACAATCAGCGGCGCGCTGACAAGTTTCCCTTTCTTCTCTCCCGCCTTCCCTTCATGAAGAAGCCAGATCAAATACTCCGTTCTTCCTTCATTCCTGCACAGCCATACGAGCACGCATGCCGCCAGGGCCGTGCTGATCACGGCAATTACCAGATACATGCTGATTACCGGAAGAAGTTCTCCTGCTCCCATAACCTGTTCAGCCTGTGCCTCCAAGACTCCCGGCATGAACCGGTCATATATATACATCAGAATGACCGACTGCGCATTAAAAATCACATGCATCAGAATCGGAGACCACAAACTGCCCGTGACTTCCATCAGCAGCGCCATAGCGACGCCCAGCACAAAGGCGTACGGCGCCTGATTAAAGTTCATATGAATCAGCCCAAACAACAGCGAAGACAGCAGAATCGCTCCAATCAGATTTCCGCTCTTGATATAGCTTCGATATATGATCCCGCGAAAACACAGTTCTTCACAGACCGGTCCGTAGATGGCCATCATGAAAAACATCACCACAAAAGGATAGGAAAGCACCTGTCCGCTCATCTGCGTAACCGCATTGTCCACAAACAGCATGCTTATGGCATTCAACAGCGTGGTCAGAGGCATCATCAAAAAGGTAAAGACAAAAACCATCAGCACAGAAGACACTTTCAGCTTATGAAAGCCCAAAACCCTGTTCGGCTTCTCCTTAGAGAAAAAGAGTACCGCAAAGGCAGGTATGATCAAGGTCAGTTCGCTGACCAGAAGATTGGCCATCATCCCCATCTCCAGGTTCCTGACAAATAACAGCGCAAAAATGACCGCAAAATGCAGCATCACCATGCCAAAAAATCCCCAGTTTGCTTTTTTATAATTCATTCTGCTCTCCTTTGTGCGCGTCTCCTGTGCAAAGGGCGCTTCTCAAAGCCTGATGATCTCCTTTTCCGTTATCCGTATCTTGCCTTCTTTAAGGAGGTGTCCTACCGCCCTTTTAAATTCATTTTTGCTCATCTGCGTCCTGCTGCGGATCAATTCCGGCGACGCTTTATCATTAAAAGGAAGGGCTCCTCCTAAACCATCCATAATATCCAGCAGTTTCTGAGCATCTGCCCCGATCATGAGATACGCCTTTTCACGGGTGCTCAGATCCAGCTTTCCATCCTCGTGTACTGCCGCCACCCTGGCTTCGATCCTGTCTCCCACCTTAAATTTTCCATACATCTCTCTCGGAGGGATCAATGCGGAATACCTTCCATCCACGGCCACGAAGGCCCCGAACTGCCTGCTGAGTTCATACAGATATCCCTTCACCCTGTCGTCCTTCTGATATGGGCTGTCCGTCCTCAGATAATGATAAAGCTTCATAGTCGCACACAGTCTGCCGCTTTTATCCACATAAAGAGCCACCGGGAAACGATCCCCCTCATGCACCTGTGTCGTCTGCTCCCTGAAGGGCAGAAACAGATCCTTTTCCAGTCCCCAATCGAGGAACGCCCCGACCTTTCCCGTCTGCTTCACTGTAAGTTCCGCCACTTCCCCGAGCGAAAGCGCAGGCTGTGCCGTGGTGGAAATCAGCCTGTCCTTGGAATCTCTGTACACAAATACCTCTATAGAATCGCCTATCCGGGTCCCGTCCGGTACCTGCCTGATAGGCAGTAGAACTTTCTCCTCCGGATCCCCGTCCGGGGCCAGATATACGCCAAACTCCACCTTCTTCACGACAGTCAGTGTCTGCCTCTTTCCTAACTCAATTTGCATTCCGAACCTCATATCTTCCTTTTAAATTCTATAACCGCATATGGCTGGCCGTCATCCCCGCATAGGCTGACGCCAATCTTATTCTCCTGTTCATATACCTTCGGCGTGATCACATCATGCAGAAGAGCCGATTTCTTATACTCCGCCCGCATCTGACCGATCTCAAAATTCTCCGGCAGATAATCCTGCGCCATGTAAATATACTGCCCATTATTCACATGATGATTGCTGTCCAGATGCTGCTTGCCCACGCTGAAAGGCGGCTGCTGCTTCCCTTCATCCGGAAGCACAATCTTGCGCGGCTCATATTCCATCGGAAGCCTCTCTTCTATCTCATAGACATTCTTCATCCGCTCCGGCGGCCGCGCCGGCCTGCCGGAGCGCATATCCATCAGTGTCCAAATGGAATTGGCCCAAATGATCCTGTTTCCTGCTTCATCTTCTATGAAGAAATTACGGAATCCCATGAATCCCTTAAATTCATAAGGGAACGTGCCTATTGTTATATTTTCACACAAATGGGGATATCTGTCTATCACAATTTGCCAATAGGACATCACCCACAGCATTTCCACGCTCTCCAGGTACTCGATCCCCACTCCCAGCGCCTCAGACTGAAAGGTGGAACAATCCTGAAAATAATCCACAATCGCCGCTATGCTCAGCTTCTTTTCCGCATCCAGTTCACTATACCTGACTTTTGATTGAAATGTATACATGCAAGCCTCCCTTAGACGCCGTTTGAAATTTTATTATAATGCAGGATTCCGACGGTTTCAACCTATTCAGGGAAAAAGAGCTGCGCATTCTGGGAAAAAGGGCGGCATATTACTCTTTCCTGAACCCTATGACTCCCATCGTATCCCCTTCTGCGATTGTAGAAAAATACCAGTTCCCGTTCTGATTATCATATGCGTAAGCATAATAACCTTCCGGTATCGCCTGCACCACATAAGGTAATTGAGCTGCCAGTTCATCTGTTTTATCTTCCGGAACCCCCATCGTCACATTGACCGACATGTCATAAGTGATTCCACTCATAACAGTCGTATTGGTCATCGTTCCGTCAAACAGCCCATTGACAAGGTTTCCGCTGAAAATTTCCTGATATCCCTCTCCGGTTGCTCCCATGTAGCGTTGGAACATCTGCGTGCCCTCTCCGTTCGGCGCATCGTCTTTCCACTCCCCGGAAAATTCTGAATACCCTCCAAAACTATTCGTGTTAAACGTATTCCCTTCCCCGCTGCGGATTCCCGCTTCGTACTGACCATAGAAGAAATAACAGCTATCTTCACTTAACCGGTAAATGCCTGCGCCTGTTCCTGTAGCGCTTCCATCATCCTCTGGAATATAAATAAAATGCTCCCCTTCCATCCTGTCCAGAAATGCCTGCAGCTCCTCCGTCTCTTCTAATGCCTGAAGCCCATCATAGTCCTTTGCTTCCATCAGATCATATACTGTCTGCATAAATTCCTGATTTTCCGCCGCAATCCGCTCTATCTCTTCAATAGCATCCAAATATTCCTGAAAAATATCCGCTGAAACAACTTCCCCATATTTTTCGTATAACTGTCTGATTTCTTCATAGCGCCCTTCATCCATAAGAATTTTCAGATACTGTATCAGACATGCCTCTAACTCTGAAAGGACCTGTTCATTCCCTCCATCCAGTTCCAGCAGAAAATCATAATACTCCAAAGCCTTTCCATAATCTTCTGTTTCTGTACAGTTTTTTGCCTCTTGCATACAAACGTCTATCAGCATCTGCCTGATTTCTTCATTCTGGCCTGCCGCTTCATAGCCCTGACGTAAAATGGCTATCGCATTCTCCGTATCTTCCAATCCAATATACGCTTCTGCCATTCCGAGATAAGCTTCCGTTGACATAGGATCAATTTCGATCACTGCCTGGAATGCCGCAATGGCCTGTTCATAATTCAGTTCCTCCAAATACCGCTGCCCCAGATCCATCTGCCTTTTCAGCTTTACTGAATCCATATTGTTATAAGCCGCAGCTCCAATGACTCCTGCGGAAAGCACCACCAGCGCTATAATTCCCGCAATAATTGCAATTTTTTTCTTGCTTTTCATATTCTTTTCTCCCCCCATGTTACAATTTGTTCCAGATTTCAGCCATTATGGCGGTTCAGGCAGGCAACTCCCATCTTTCTGGAATTTTTGTAATTACGTTTTTAATTGTATCATTTATATAGCAAATTGCAATGTCAAAATATATTTAAGCATATTGGCATCTTACGAATTCCATCGGCCACAGAAAAATAGGGGCTGTCGGTTAATACCGAATTTTAACCCCTGACATGCAGAGAAGAGACAATCCCAGAGAATTCGGACTTTTTTAAGAACTGAATTCTCTGCTGGACTGTCTCTTCCTTTTTCTCCCTCGTATTTTAGGGCGCAAAAACCCCTCTTTTGGATTGCAAGGGGTGCTCCATCCGTCAAGCGGCTTTCTGCTCCTTTTTCCCTTCGTATTTCTCGATTTCATGCCATAGGAACCGGTGGTATTTCAAAATGTTTCGGCCGATTACATACAGCATGAACTCTTTATACACTTTTTCCTCTGAGCGGTAGTTAAAACGCCGGAAACTTTCGTTCTTTTTGATATCTCCAAAGTGTCCTTCTGTCTGGATCGAACGGATCTGACGTTTCAAAATCCCTTCCTCACTCTGGATATTTGTGTTGGATCCTTCCCGCAGTTCTTCCCAGCGTTCGTTGATCTTCATGACTTTATTCCGGTCTGGATTCTTTTGGGCATTGTATTTATAAAGACATTTGGATTTATGCTCGCAGCCGCTACAGTCCGCACACCCGTACACCTCCACTGTCTGGGTGTAGCCATCCTGCTCTTTGCTTTCCGTCCGGATATAGCGAAGTTCCCTTCCATCACGGCAGATGTAATAATGCTCATTCTCAAAAACCTCGTATGTCATGTTGTAATACTTCCCAATGTCCTCTTTGTAGGCCCGTGTCTTCCGCTTTTCATGATCCTGAAGCTTGATGAAGCTTTTGATTTCATTCTCTTTCAGATACAGCAGGTTCTTCTCACTGCAGTAGCCGCTGTCGGCAGTCACTGCCTCCAGTGTATCGCCAAACGCATTCCGGTGCTTTTCTAAAACCGGAATCAGCGTATTATAGTCTGTCCGGTCATTGCTCACATATCCGTGGATAATGAAGTAGTTCTCTACTGCGATCTGGACATTGTACGCCGGTTTTAACTGACCGTTCAGCATATGGTCCTCTTTCATCCGCATGAACGTTGCTTCCAGGTCTGTTTTGGAATAGCTGTTGCGGTCTTTCCCCATGATCTCAAAACATTCCTTATATTCCATCAGGCGGCTTCCGCATTCTTCCAGTTCCTCGTAAAGCTTCTGGATTTCCGGCTTATGCTTTCCTTTCCCATAAACGAACCCAATCCCTTCTCCTTCGGCTATCCGTATCAGGTTCTTCTGCAGCTTCAGGATCTCAAGCGGGGAGCAATGATCAATCTCAATGACGGTGTTATTGGAGATCTTCTTATGTTTTGTAAGTTTCCGGTTCCTGTTTTCTTCGATGACCTTCCTGACTTTATCCATTCCTTCAATCACAAACATCCGGGCATCCCCCAGGTCGTATTTAGGCCCATACCCGTTCTCGTGCAGAAACGTATTATACTTTTCATAAAGGGCATCTATAGTGTCCAGCAGGCCGGCAAGATGATAGTTGAGGCTGCCCCGCCAGACGAACGTATATCTGTTTGCGTTTGCTTCGATCTTTGTCCCATCGATGTAGAGTTCTTTCGGTGTGATAAACCCTTCCTTCTCCAGGCGATGCATGAACTGGTAATTCAGTTCATCCAGGACTTCTCCCGTCAGCTTTTTCCCTTTAAAATCGTAAAAAGTATCCCTTTGGGGTTTCTGCCCTTTGGTCAGCCAGATAAAAGCAAGATCTCTCTGGCATAAATCTACAATACGGTCAACAGCCCTGACTCCTCGCATGTTAGCGTAGGTAACAACAGCATACAGCATGATTGGGTTAAACCCGGTTCTTCCCTTATCTGAATAACAGGCCAGCAGGCCTGAAAAATCTAATTCCTCCAATACTTTTTTCAGGGTATAGACTGGATCGTCGTCGGGCAGACTCAATTCGAAGAAACTGAAGTTAATTTTCTGTTGCCCAATTTCAAAAAAGTCGTTATAATAATCTTGTTTTTGCATAGTTCCATTATAACATGGAACGGAGAGAA
>ERZ826396.1892-NODE-1892-length-20029-cov-17.564384_pt1 | contig 20029 bp, 25 predicted proteins | sample MGYA00519926_ERZ826396 | MGnify/ENA primary metagenome ERZ826396 (study PRJEB31778, sample SAMEA3449230) | human gut metagenome | biome: human gut; feature: human-associated habitat; material: faeces | place: United Kingdom | collected 2010/2012 ... | reverse complement strand
CCCCAGCCAGCCTCGATGCCCCAGCCAGCCTCGATGCCCCCGCCAGCCTCGATGCCCTCGCCAGCCTCGATGCCCTTGCCAGCCTCGATGCCCCAGCCAGCCTCGATGCCCAAGCCAGCCTTGATGCCCCAGCCAGCCTCGATGCCCTCGCCAGCCTCGATGCCCTTGCCAGCCTTGATGCCCTTGCCAGCAATCAACCGACGCACAACGACTCCAAGTTTTATAAAGATACGGCCAGCAAAAACAATATCAAGCTCTTTTTCATTGATTTCCTCGACCTCCAGGATATCCTCTGTCGGCCCGATTTTATCCAGGAGCCATGTCGCGTAATCCGTGTGGCCGCCAGTCACCGCCTTATCCAGCATGTCTTGATATTCTGCTTGTCCGTCTGGATAGGTTTTGTCGAAAAAGTCCATGCCGCTCTTGCAAGCTCCGAGTTGTGCGAGACGGTCCCGTGTGATGATAAATTTTCCTGTCATTTGTAGTCCTCCATTACTTGATAATCAGCGCCACCGCCATCACGGCTACCAGGAATACCATAGAGCCAACAAACAGCCGCTGCACCCTGGCCATCTTGACTGCCTCCCGCTTCCACCGTACCCGGCGACTGTAGCTGGCCGCCGCCCGCTGGCTGGGAGTCCAGTCTGCGTCAATAATTTGGTTTTTCATCCTCGTCCTCCTTCTCTCTTAGAAGATTGTTCATCAACTTCACGCAATCTGCGAAAGCTTGAATGATTTCTTCCCACGTAGTCCCGTAAGCCGCTTTATTCAAGCGGTCCAGCAGTTGTTTTGTGTTCCGGGCCTGGCCCTCCAAGTCCAAAATACTGTCCTTCTCATTCAAAGTTTTCTTTCTCTCTGCCATAATTTTTCCCTTTCCGGCTTGACAGAGATCAAGAAATATCGTACACTCGTTCCATCAAGCCTAGTCGGTCTGCTCGATTAGGTTTGTAGCCTCGTCAGGTGTTGGTAGCGCCTGGCGGGGCGTTTTTATTTTGTTTTGTCTCTTTCAGTGTTGCGGTTGCTTTGATCGTAATTCCGTGCTCACGTCCATAGATGTCCGCCAAGACTTGCAGGACATACGGTATATCAAACGGCTTGCTTTCCATGTTCTGCGCCTCCTTTTGGAAAATCTATGTAGAATAAAGCAAGTCCAATGTCACAGGTACCTTTTCGCAAATTCTTTGATAGGGATTCCGTCCTCCATCCACAGCTCATAAAGCTGCTGGATTTCCGCTTCCGTGTGTCGTTCTGGTTCCCAGCTCTTTCCCACGGCATCCGCCGCAAGCTGGAGCACAGTCAAAAATAGGTCAGGATAGTGTTCCATGCCCGTCTCCTTCCTTTTTTAGGTCATTTGTGGTATTATCCTCGCAAGGAGGAATGTTGTATGGAAGATGTTTTGAATGCTGCTTTCCCGGAATTTGTCGGTGGAATAATGGCAGTGATTTGTGCGGTTATCGGAGCAAAAATTGCTATTTCAGCAGCAAAGCGGCAGGAACGCAAAAAGAATCTTCTTGACGCCTATGCAGAACTGTTCTCTGCCTATTACGATTTGGTCGCTGATGATAAGTCCGAGAAAAACAGTGTCCATTTCATGGTTTCTGTTGAACGCGTCCGCCTGCTATGTTCTGAAAGGTCAGAACGGCTCATTACAGAACTCGCACCGCTTCTCACTTCTGACCCACTTCAAATCGATGAACTAGCGAAAAAGATCTCCCAGTTACGAGAAGCAGCGAAAGAGGATCTGCGCCACACAGGAGCCTAACAGGGATGCACCGAAGTAAAATAGGAACACCCCAACGCCGAAGTGTTTTTTTGGTGGGAGCTTAGCCCCCCTTTTGCTGCGGCCTCTATTCTCGTTTTCACGGCGCACGCAATCCGCCCAAATTCGGATCATACGTTTTGCCAGTTCTTCCTCGTTGTCCAACCTCTCATCTCCTTCCACCCTGTTTATCGGACATATTCTCTGCTACTCTGACTAAAAAGCGGTATGATTCTCCAATCTGAAATCGTTCTTTAGATTTCTAAAGATTGTGATTAAAAAAATAATCCTCAATTTTCCCAACTGGAATGCCGAGGGCACCACTGATTTTTGAAATCTCGTCCTGGCGAAAGTTTCGCTTATTATTAAGGCTGAAATTCATGGAACACTCGCTGATCCCAATGGTTTTTGCGAGTTTCTCCTGCGTAAATCCACGCTCCCGCATCAGACCAAGAAGTTTTGAATAATCATAGGACTGCATTTCTCTCACCTCCTGCCGTCATATTATCACTTTCGATTTCAAAAGTCAATAGGTTTCTAAAGTTTTTCTTGAAAAATCTAAAGCCATGTGATATAGTGTACCCGAAACGAGGTGATCGTATGGCACAATTCAAAGACAGACTTGAATCCGCCCTTGAAATAAGAGGAATGAAGCCGGTAGACCTCGCCCGAACAACGGGAATAAACGAAGGGGCGATCAGTCAATACAGAAAAGGCGCATATAAAGCAACCCAGAGAAATTTAGAAAAAATATCAAAGGCGCTTAACTTTCCTATACCATGGCTTATGGGAATCAGTGACGATGATGGAAGTGGTGCCAGTGAGCAGTTACCTCACAATATAACCCCCCTCCCCGAAATGAAAAAAATCCCCCTGGTGGGGCAGATAGCCTGTGGCCTTCCAATCCTGGCGGAAGAGAATATAGAGGACTATATTGACCTCCCTACCCATATTCATGCGGACTACGCTCTTACCTGCAAAGGAGAAAGCATGATAAACGCCGGGATACAGGACGGAGATGTGGTTTATATAAGAAAGCAAGCGGAAGTAGAGAATGGGCAGATCGCCGCCGTGCGGGTAGACTGTGAGGATGCCACCTTGAAGCGCTTCTATTACGATGGCTCCGCCGTGCAGCTCATAGCAGAAAATCCAAAGTTTCCCCCGCAGGTATTTGCGGGGGAGAACATCAACCGGATTAAAGTCATTGGTCTGGCAGTAGCATATACCCATGTGATTCATTAAGATGTTGGCAAATAAAAACCCGCCCCCGGTGATGATACACCAGAGGCGAGAAAGGAGTGGTATTTATGGAAAGAGCGGCATTGTATATACGTGTCAGCTCAGAAGAGCAAGCCATACACGGACTTTCCATAGAAGCCCAACGAGAAAAATTAGACCAGTGGGCCAGAGGCCGTGTAAAAATAGTGGATCACTATGTGGATGCCGGTATATCCGCCAGGAAACCAGCGACAAAGCGGCCAGAACTCCAGCGGCTTCTAAATGATGTGAGGGCGGGTCGGGTTGATGTGATTTTGTTCACAAAGCTTGACCGATGGTTCCGAAATATCGCGGAGTATTATAAAGTGCAAGAGGTGCTGGAGAAACACCATGTAAACTGGAGGACTATCCAGGAGGATTATGACACCTCCACCGCATCCGGGCGGTTGAAGATCAATATTATGCTGAGCGTCGCTCAGGACGAGGCAGACCGAACGGGAGAGCGAATCAAGGCCGTATTTGAAAGCAAGCTGATGCGGAACGAGCCGATCAGTGGAAAGGTTCCGCTTGGGTATAAGATTGAAAATAAGCGCCTGGTGATAGAACCGGAAAAGGCGGATATAGTCCGAGATATTTTTCGTTATTATATATCAACCAGATCCATCCGGGAAACACGAAAATATATCCTCAACAGGTGGGGAATATCCTATTGTCACACAAGTATTCGGTCCATGCTTCAAAATGAGCGGTACATAGGCAGGGCACACGATTCAGACACCTTTTGCCCCTCCATTGTGCCTAAAGATGATTTCCTTCTTGCAAACAAGATTTTGTCCACAAGAGCGGAGCGGTATGTGCAGAGCCGAAGCAACCGTGTATATCTGTTTACCGGACTTGTTTTTTGCGCCGAGTGTGGAAATCGTCTTAGCGCACACGTGGTCGGGCAAAAATATATATATTACCGTTGTACCAGATACGAGAAAACGCATATCTGTTCCCATAAAAAACGGACCAGCGAACTTGTGTTGGAAGATTGGCTTGTAAAAAACTTGCTTGCTCAATTCGCCGCGTACAATGTTTCTATATCAGCGGATGAAAAACCAGATACAAAAATAGACACATCAAAGATTCGTAGAAAAATGGAAAAGTTAAAAGATCTTTATTTGAATGACCTGATTGAGAGAGATGTCTACGAGCGAGATTATAGCGCTTTGAAAGAAAGTCTGCTAGAAGCTGAACGTGTGAAACCGAAAAAGAAGCCTGTCGATCTATCGGCAGTAGCGGATGCGTTAAAAATGTATGATGGGCTATCCCGAACGGGAAAAAAAGAATTTTGGAGCCGGACGGTCAGTAAAATTGTCATCACAAACGAAGATGACTTTTTTGTGTATCCGACTTCGCCATAATTATTGTTACCTGTATGTTATACTATTATTGGCTAAATAGAAAAACCGCCCCGAAGGACGGCTTTTCTATAAGCGTTGGCCCCTATTTTACCACGCATTCGTAATATCTCGCGGCTTTTCCAGGCCGAACATCTTTATCTTTCAAAAAGGCATTTGCCATATCAGCGAAGAAATCGACGCTACCGCAGACATTGTGCTTCTTGGCCACCTCATAGAAGTCGCTGTAAATCATGTTGACAATCGCCCACCATTCTATGGGGTCTGCCTCGATTTCTCTCTGTTCCATGATTTGTTTTGCCTGGTCAAACGTCCAGTGCGGCCCTTTGCTGCCGTCCTCATTGCACATAGAATCAGTCCACTTTTCAGCAGATTCCATTGACAAATGTCTGGTATCTTTCAAATGATCCCTGATGATATAGAGGTCCGCTAATTTCTCATAATTTTTGTAGCTGGAATCAAGGCGCTCCCACTTTGAGATTTCGCTGTCGATTTCTTCCGGGTCAAGCATCACACCTTTTCCAGTTGATCCAAAAAACGGCGGACTACCTCTCGCTCACGGTCCGTGGTTGCGCTTTCCATAAGCTCCTGAGCCTGCTCCATCATGTGCTCCTTTGCGTCGCCTCGGCTATAGCCACCATCTCGGCTGTATCTATCACGGCTATAATCCCGGCTATACCTCCCCATGCTGTCACGCTTACGGCCCCGATAGCTGCTGCCACGGTTGTAGGAACCACGGCCTTCCATTTCCCAGTCGCCGTCCCGGCTGTATCCGTCGTCCTCTTCCAGCATCTCGATTTTATCAATATTCTTGATGGTGTCGGTCAACTTGTGGGCAGCTTCAAGGTCTCCGGCGGACATCTCCGGCTTCTTGGCAATCTCGTCCAGCTCCATGCAGAGCTTTTCTTTCAGTTCGTGCATATATTCCATGTTGATTCTCCTTCCGTTTATGTGGTGGGTGTGGTGGTCCCGGGAGTCGTCCCGTCAATGCTGGCAAGATTGTTGCTGGGAGAGCAGCACGGCTGGCCAAGCATTCGGAACGAACCGCCGGTGGGCGTGGTCACCACACAAACGGAGTAACGGGTGCGGGTACGGATTCCGCAAGCGGTGACCTGGGCGCAGTTGCGCTTCGTGAGCGGGTAAAGGGTCGTGCCCGTTCCAATGGTGACGTACACAGGTGCATTGATCGTGGTCGTGTCGGGGATAGCCTGCGCCACAACAATGCAGTATTTCTCCCCGTTGTTGTATGCTCCGGCGGGTAGATTGATTTCCAAATTTCCGCCAGTAAATGTGACCGCCTGGCTCAATACCAGATTGTCACACAGGCGGCAAACAGGTTTGCAGGACATATAAATACCTCCAAAAAGTCAGAGGCGACAGACGATTAGCCTGCCGCCCCGAAGTAATCACGGCAAAGCCGGAAGATGTAAACAGTTAGCGCAGTTTAGCAGCCGCAGCCACAATTGCCGTAGCTCCCGCAGGAACCATAAGCCGCCTGGCTGGCCCAAGGGTTGCAGGTCAGATAGGCCGGGGCGGGGCAAGGCCGCAGGGTGTTCACAAGGTAATTGTTCTGCGCCTGCTGGCTTGCGGCAAGCTGCAAGCCGAAAATCTGCTGGCTCTGGGCCTGGATTTGGGCATCCTTCGCAGCCATCTCCTGGGAAGTCAGCTTGTCGAGAATCGCCCGCGTGTTGGCGTTGGCGTTTTCCAGCAGGTCGCGGGTGCTCATGTTGATGGTGTTCCGGGTGTCGCAGGACTGGGTGGCGAGGTTGTAGTTGGTGTCGGCAAAACCGCGCTCCACCTGCCGCTGGGTCTGGCAGCAACAGTCGGCAAGCTGTGCCTGGACGGCGTTGTTGCCCTGCATGATCGCCATCTGGGTTGCATTGCCATTGGTCAGGATGGCGGTGTTTACGCCGTTGATCTGCTGGGCGGTGGCATAGAACCCATCACACAGGCCCTGCTGCACGGTGTCCAGCTTCCGCTCCACCTGCGCAAAGTCGGAGGCGAGGACGTAGTTGTCGATGGCACCAGAGCCGGAGGGCGTAGAGCCACCATTTCCGTTGCCACCCCAACCGCCGCGATTCCAACCACCGGCAAAGATGAAGAGGAACAAGATAATGATCCACCAGCTGCCATCATTGCCCCAGCCGTTTCCGTTACCGTTGCCGCTCGTGGAAGAGGCGGGTACAACAGGCATCGTGAAGGGGGTATCAGTTCCGAGAGACATAGTATTGCTCCTTTCTGAATGTTGATATATTGCTAAATCGTGGCCACGATTAAAGCCTTATTTCCCGAGCATCTGCTGAAATGCCCTTGCCATGCCCTGCAATTCGTTGAATTGCGCCTGTGACATCTGGCCGGAGTTCAGAAGCTCCTGCACCTTTGCCTTTGGGTCACCCTGGAAGGTTTTTTGAAACTCGTTGAATTGCTGGATCATGCCCATCATGTTCCCCATAGGGCCAGGGAGATTGCCACCGCCCATTGCGTTGAAAAACGGATTACTCATCTGCTCCAGCCTCCTTTTTGGTTCTGGTGGTCTTAGGTGCGCTCAGAGCGTCCACACGGGCCGCTAGAGCGTCTAACTGCTCACGGGTGGCATACTCTACCGCAGGGGGCTGCGGGGCCTGTGTGGGGCTTACAGGGGCCGCTGTGGCCGTCCTCTCCACTAGGTCGTATATCTTGGTGGTGGGCTTGCCGGATGCGTCAGCTTGTTTGAGGTAGATAACAGGTGCGGTGCTGTCCCACAGGGCAACGGCACTGTTTGGGGCCACCGGGTACTCGAATGCCGCCTGCCCGCCGGGAACCCACACAATCTGGGTGTTGTTCTGCTGCTGGGGTGGTTGTTGCATATTTTGCAACGGTTGGTACTGCCCCGCCCGAAGCTGTGCCAGCTGGTCAGGCATAGGCGGCTGATAAGGTTGGTATGGTGTATAATAAGGCTGATATCCGTATGCCATAGTTAGTCAGTCCTTTCCCAAAAATAGAGTACGATCTCGTTCCCGCTGTCCCAGGAGTCATAAAGCACACAGTCCCGGATACACACCACATGACCAGACAGGGCAAGGATATAGGTCCCATGCGGGTGGCTGTCCGCAAACTCCGCCACGGTCACGTCCTCCGGGGCCAGCTCCCGGCGATAGCCATGCCGCCGCAGATATGCCCCCCATGTGGCGTTTGCTGATGGCATGTCTCCCATCAGCCCGCCCTCTACGCAGAGGCCCAGGTAAGTGGTGTACCAGTCCTGGTTCAGCGCCTTAGACAGCGCCCGGACCGTGCAATCACCGACATTGCGCCCAGCGGGATTCGGATTGTAATGTGTCCACATGGCGGTTATGTTCCTCTACCTCTGTCACATATCGTTCAAGACCGTTGTCATCTCCCTGGGCCATATACCAGAAAACCGCTTCTCTGGCACATTCGGGATTCATTCCAGTGGCAGTCAAGCGCTCCAAATAGGTCATATCAAAACACGTCCTCATATAAAAAATAAGGAGATCCGTGGGGAGGGCGGCGACGTGTACCAACCCTGTATCCCCACGTCCTCCATGTCTATATTTTCGCAAAAAAGAAGCCCGCATGGGTGGCATCCATGCGGGAGTTGTGGGGGAGTTATGTGGGATTTGTGGGGGAATTGTAACGGTGTAACTTTGTAACTCTGCATAATTGACTTTTATAATCTTTTGGGTATAATAAAAGTGTGGAAACCAAGACGGTTGCCACAGCCTATACTAACACACAAAGCAAGGTATTATCCCCGCCCTGGTGAGCCGTACTGCTGCAACAGACGGCTCACTTCCCTTTTCTGAACTTATCCCATGCCTGGACAAAAATCCAGCCAATGGAAACAATCCAAAAAATATCTTGAAGTGTTATGTACAGCACCCCCTTTGCGAGAAAATTTCCCACGAGGGCTATACACACGCCTCCATTCCGCTCTCGCGGGATGTCAGGCAACCGTCTTTTTAACCGTACACCGTCTACGAAAGGAGTAGGGTATGGCTGACCCTGTAAAAGCTCGACAGTAGGCGGCTGGTTTCCACACAAACAACATTATAAATCGACAATGTTTCCGTGTCAATTAACAATATAAACGAAGGGGGATTGAAATATGTTAAACCTAGACTATGATAAAAAGTTTGACATATTATATGCCAGATTCCCTTTTACCGGGCACTCTTATGGAGAAGAGAGCGATGACGGAGTAATCACCTTTCATAATATTAGTAATGATTCTATTACTGGTATTGCTATTTATGACTTTAAAAAGCGTTATGAGAAGGGAACGCTTCCATTTCTACCAATCAACATAGACCTATCAAGTTCCAATGTCAAAAGTTTAATCTACTCACAACAAAAAGGGACCAGCATCTAGCTGGCCCCTTTTCTCATATTCAATCTTCCCGCCACCCGTTTCACTTTCTCGATGATGTACGCCAGATGGTGGGACACTGTTGACCTATCCCACCCCAACTCCACCGCGATATCCATCTGCGCCCACTTCTCAACGATATATCGTCTTGCGATCAATTCATCATCCCGGTGCAAAGCGGCTTCTCGGATGGCGGTTTCAAGCTCAGAGCGCAAGAGGTCGGCTAACTCTGGTGGTAGCTTTGCTCTTGCGCTCATATGGTCACGTCCTTTCACGCCATCGGAAGGTTTAACAAGCCTCTATAGCTCTGGCTTGTATTGTCTTTTTGCCCCTTCGCGCTCTCCAGCGCGTCTATCACCTGCTGACCGATGCTGCGGCTGTATGGGTTGTTCTTCGCGCTCTTAGAGCCTGTGAGAAGCTGCCATAGGACCGCTTTCTGGTCGTTGGTTAAGTTTACTCTGGTGTCGCCTGGGAGTATTGGACTTCCCCCACTGAGAGAATCCAGCGCCGCCTCGTACTCTTCTTGAGTGTAAGTTCCCAAGTTTCCTTTGTCGTTCGGCTCATCGAACTGCGGCATGATCTCCTTCACCGTCACATAGGCGTTGGGGGACACGCCGAAGTCGTACCCAACGGATACCTTGGTGTAGGTAGATTCGTTCATCACAGAGGAAAGGGCGGACATCTGTTGGTCTACATTGGATATAGAGTCGATGACAGCGCGGTATTTCTGCAAGTCGCTGACATCATCTTCCCCCGTTTCTGGTTCCAGACCGTCGATTGATGTAGTTGCCTCAATGGCCGCATCAAGGTCTGTCCCTGCGTCCATCATTTTTTTGATGCGGTCCACGCCGCTCTTTCCGTAGGTATCATAAAGCAGGAGATACTCCGCCGTAGAGATCCCCATGTCCTTCTGCGCGTTCTTGGCGGCCTCCACATAACTGTCCGCCTCGTGGCTGGTACTGACCTCTTCTGCCGCGATATGCCCGGCGTATTGATAAGCTGTTTTGATGGCATCCGCCTTTTGCTCGTCCGTCATATCTTGGTACAGGTCGCTTCCAATCATCTCAGACACGATGTCATAGGAGGTCTGCCCCTTTGTGGTAGCGTACTGCACGTACTGGTCAGAGGTTAGATATTGCCCGTCCACCTTCTGGCTTTGGGCCGTCCGGTCCGGAAATACTCCGGTCTGCCCCGCGTCATAAAGCCGTTGCAGTTCCCGGTCTGCGTCTGTCTCTAGCTCGGTAGACGAATATGCCGGGTTTATGAAGTTGTTAAATGCCCGCTCCGCCAAGCTCCCTGTGCTCTCCGTCCGCCCCCAAGCGTCGATGTAGGGGATCTGCTGGAACTCGCCGGGCAATTTATTCATGGCCTGCCCGACGGTGTATTGCAGGTCCGTGGGGATGCCGTTGGTCCGGTCCATGAAGGTCGTGTACCGCTGGTCCTCTATAGTGCGCTCAATTTGCCCGAACAGCGTGGGGATGCCCTGGGTCAGATAGGACAAGGCCGCGTTGGCCGCCACCTTTGGAAGCGTCCCGCCATCGGCATACTGCACTGTCTCAATCGCGTCCTGAACGCCTTGCAGCATGGACATTTCCAGCATGGGGTCTGTGATGCGTTCCGCTGCGGACAGGATGTTGTCCAGGGTAACGCCTCCCTCAGCTTTGTCAGACATGACGTTATAGGCTTCTACCCCAACGAAAAAGGGCAGCGCCTCAGGAGCCAGCCAATCCAGGGTGTAGTTCTTCCCTCCAATACTCAACGCATAGCTCTGCTTCCCGGTCAGGTCGTTCTGGGCGTTCTGTTCATCATCTCCAGAGCCTCCCCCGGTAATCAGCCCCATGGATGCCAGCCAGGCCCCCAGCGCCACAAGACCTGTTCCGGTCAATCCGGCGGAAATACTGTCGATGGCTTCCGCCGCCGTCTTGTTTCCGTTGTGAACCTGAGCCAAATCATAGGTCAGTCCTTTTATCAGACCAACCGGACTATATTCCATGCCCCGCGCCAAAATGTTAGCCGGCGTTCGCCGGAAGGGCAAAACGCCTTCAATGAGCGTATTGGCCGCCCTTCCCACTGAGTTGCTCCCACTGTACCGCAGTCCGGACACAAAATCAGAAAGCGCGTTCGCGTCCCGGTAGGTGGCCTTTTGGGCCTCCTGAATGGCGTACTCCCGCCCAGCGTCCAATATTTCTTGGCTCACCGTTCCGTCTGAAATCTGGCGGGCGTTCACGCCGTTTGCCTTTAAGTATCCAGCCAGCGCCCCGGCGTAGGCGCTCTTGGAAAACCAGGCGTCCTCCACCTCCATCAAATTGGAGTTGCCCTTCCGCACCGCCTCCAGCGGCTTGAATTTGAAAATGGTGCGGTAGTCCTCTATCTTCCCCGTGGCACTGTCCGCATATTTCCCGCTGCCCAAAAGCTGGTTTTGCACATTGTTCACATCAGAGAACGAAGCCCGCACCAGGTCCCGGTCCGCCTTGCTCAGAAGGTTTAACGGCGCTTTTGTCCTCTGGATGCCACCGGGCAGAATGAGGTCCGCCCCCGCTTCCAATGTGGTGGCGATTGCGTCTTTCATCATCCGCACCGGGACAAACCCGGCGTTGCCCACGATGTTTCGGATGTGGGTCCTAGGGTTGGTCAGCATGGCCATGTACCGCCAGGCGTTCCATTTATCCACCCAGGTAGACGGCACCTGGGATGCGATATTTTGATAGATTTCCTCTGTGGCCGCGTCTCGTCCATCCTGGTCCGTGGCGTTTCGGAACTTCTCAATAAGCTCTTCCGGGATTTCCAGATCTGGGGCCTTGTCCCGGTATTTTCGCTGTAATTCCTCCTGGATGTTGGAAACGCTTCTCTGGATGCCGTATAGCTGCCCCTCCGGGGTCAGCTTCTTCAGCATCCTCTGGGCCTGTAACGTCTGGCCCGCCGCCGTGGCCAGGGATGCGTAATCCACCAGCAGGTCGATTGCCATTTGGCTGTCCCCGGCGTTCATGGCGTTGTTGAGCAGCACTTGTCCCAGCGCCACATTGTTTTTGCTCAGTCGTCCGCTCCGGGCCGCCTGGTGGAACTCTTCCAAAGCTCCCGCCCATCCCTTGTTCTCCACGGTTCGTCTGGCTCTCGCGGTGGCTGCCTTGTCCGTGACCACATCATGGGACAGGTCTCCCCGGGTGATGGCCTCCGCCACCTCCCCCAGCATGCTCTCCGGCGTAGCCTCTGCCTCCATCACCGTCCGGGCCGCTCTGGATACTCGGTCGTTGCCGTTCGTGGAGACCGGAACATCCACCACCCTGGCCGGGTTTTCTCCTTCCGGGATGGCCCCGTACTCGTTGAGCATGTTGGAATAGGGGTCAAAGCCATAGGGGGCCGCTCCCGTGGAGCCCTCCGCCCGGATGGTTCCTTCTCGTGCAACCTGGTCAAGGCCAATGATATCCGAATTCTTGTCTGACGTATGTATCACATTGTCATCCCAGACAACAGCACCATCGGATGTCTTTACACCGGGGACTTCATCAAAAATTCCTTTCTCAAAAGCCCAGGTAATAAGATCAGGATCGTCCCACGCATCCGCACTATCAACAATGTCCTTTGGGTCAAAGGTTTCCGAAATTTCCTCAGCGGTGAAGTTATCTGTCAGCGATTCAATAGACGGCGGAAGCATACCATTTTCAACATCTTCATTCCATGCCGCTGCAATCGCCTCTTTGAATTGATTAATGCTGGGAAGCGACGAATTGTCTACGGAATACAGAGATTCCCCATACATATCAATACTGTTGGGATCATCGGCAAACATACCATACCCAGTATAGCCGGATATTGGCGATTCTCCGCTTGCGACCGTGCGGTAGGTTTTTGTAGAAACGTATGGAAGGCCGTTGGTGGGATTTACGATGTTTTCGCCATAGCTATCCCCGCCCAGCAGGTTCGGGTTGTCCGCCGTTGGCAAAACGACCCGTCCGGGGTTGACGTTTTGACCGCTTTGGGGTATACTGTTATTAGAAGGACCTGACGGCGGTACGCTTTGGGCGTTATGTGCAGGGGCAACGGTACCGTTGCCATTGGACCCCGTATCAGTGGGTCTTTCGATGGAGCCGTCGATTTTTACGGACTGTACCGCCGGATTTTCCGGAGTGGAGGCCCGCGTAGACGGCTCTATTTCTATATTTTCAACCTGGCTTACAGTGTGTCCATAATACCTGTCTCCGACCAAAGTGTTTCTTACGCGGATATGAGCGGTATATTCTCGGCCGTCAATCGTCATAGGGCTGTCATAATATTCATAGGTTGGTATATCTCCAGCGGTCTCTTCGTGATAATTCCCTGCATCAGCCACTTTATGCGCCCGTTCAATCAACTCAGGGATGTGGAATCCACTGGCGTATTTTTCGTAGTAGATATTCCCGCTCAGAAACTTATCAAGCCCATTTCTCGAAATGCCGATTGTTTTCCCTGTATCTCGATTTCTGACCGATGACGGAAAATGTTCTCTCGCATAAGAGATTAACTTTTTCCTTGCGTCGTTAAAGTTTTTCAATACCCCACGATCAAACAAGGACGTATTTGCAACCACCGTCTCCCCCGTGGAGGCGGTATTATTTTGCCCCTCAGAAGCGGTTTGAGGGGCCTCTACCTGTGTCCCTTGCTCCAACGGGCCGGGAACGAGCATCCCACGGTCCTCCCGGCGCATCGTGGCCGTCTCTCTGGGGCTGTTGTCTCCCGCGTTGACCCCAGCCCGCCGGGCAATCGCTCCAAGTCCCTGGAACACGCCGCCCGCCGCCGCTCCCAGCAGGGCGCTTTGGATCAGTTCCTCCGCCGTGGCGTTCTCCGCATCCGGGTCATAAATGGCCCTCTGTAAGTAGGGAGAGAGTGCCGTGGAGATCACTTCCTCCACGCCCTCGCCGGCGCTGTCCGCCAGCGCCCTCACCAGGCTGTTTTGGGCAAGCCCGGACATAACCTGCCCCGCCTTTGTGCCGCCCAGCCTGTTGATGGCCTGATTGACCACACTGCCCACGCTGGAATCCAAAACGCCGCGCCCAAGGCCGGCCAATCCTCCGAACAGCATTTCAGTTCCCGCCTCCAGCGCGCCGGAAGCCGTCCCATAGGTGGCCGCCTGCTCCAGCGTCGCGCCATTCTGGTATGCGTCCTGCGCGGCGGAGCCGCCCGCCTGCGCCGCCATCAGAGGCAGTCCAGCGCCCGGGAGCAAAACATTTGCCGCGATAGATGGAGCCATATTGGTGACCGTGTCCGCCAGTTCTCCCACGCCTCTTGCGATAGCGCCAGGCGTATAGCGTTCCTCAATGGAGCGGCGGTAGTCGTTTGTTGGGGAATGAGACAGGGCGTATTCCGCTGTTTCTTTGAGGGTATCGCCCTCGCCAAGCAGTCCCGAAATTCCTTGAACCAGCCCGACGCTGGGTAAAAAGCGATACCGACTGTCCGCCAGCATCGTAGCGCCAGCGTCTCCAAGTCCTTCCACCGCCCCCAGAAGCCCCGCCGCCGCCCGGTTCGTCACATACCCAAGATTCTGTCCGGCCTTCCATGTAAAGGGGGCGTTTTCATAATCGGCGCGGTATCTTTGGTCGAGTACGGAATCCACCATCTGTCCCCGCTTTGCCGTCTGGTTGTACTCCACCGGATTGAGCGCAGGGTCGAGTTCGGAAGCCCGGTCTCTCAGATTATCCCGCAGGGAAACCAGATCGTCCATCTCCATCCGGTTTAACACGAGGTTGGTCAAATCTTCCTGCCGCCGCGCCTCCGCCTGGATGGGGTTGGCCTGTGTCCTCTGGGTGGATAGAATGTTGTTTCCCTCCACCTTCTGCCGGGCGGCGGCCAGCTTTGCCCGCTCGGCCTCCCGCTGCTCCATGGCCTGGGCGAGAGGGGTGCTCCCCTGATAACTGGGGCCGGTGCGGTCCAGCAGGCTTGTCGTGTTGCGCAAGACCGCCTGCCGCAGCTCGGCTTCCCGCCGGGCCTGCTCATCTTCCCTTTCTTGCTGCGCCGTCTTTGCGTTCTGTATCGCTTGTCCGAGGCTTACTTTTCCGGTGGTTGCGGATACTTTTTCTCCGGCTCTGGCCCTATCTATTGCTTGGCTCAAAATGCTCATGTATCATACCTCTTTCATCGGAGCCAGGGCGCTATCTCCAGTCCACTCTGCCCATATTGCAGGCGCGTGGGATTACTGTTATAGTTACTGGCGTTATATCCGTCCGCCCACTGAACTTTCAGCTTTCCGTTCCCTGCGTCGGACACAATCACTTTTCCATCGTTCACTAACTGCTCGATTCGATCATAGCTGACCGGACCAAGACCAAGCCCGAGGACAGAAACCGTGTCCAGATCATTCAAGCCATAATCCCCGCTTGACGTATTGTCATCTCCACCACCTCCGGAGCTTCTGCGGGAACTTCCGGAGCTTCCGCCGCCCCCGGAATAGCTTGTTGTGTACGTCTGCGGGTTAATCCCCAGTGCCCGAAGGCCGGAGTAGTCCCCATACTCCGCCGCGAGAAGGGCGAGGTTATATTGCCGCTCCCAGTCCGTTGGGTTATTGTCCGTGTTGATGCCCATATCGTTAAGGTAGGAGTAGTCTCCGTACTGCCCGGCTAGAATGGCGTTGTTCAGCGCTTCTTCCCGTTCGCGGGTCTGGCTGTCAATCTCATCCAGAAGTTGATTGTAGGCGAAATTTCGGTCCGTGTTGTACTGGTTCAGATCGTTGAGATAGCGGTTATACTCGCTGTCGCTCATGCCAAGGGCGGTTTGGAGGTTGTTGTTAATCATATTGTACTGGTCCCGCCAGGCGTTATAATCGAAGTTCCGGTCCGTGTTGTACTGGGACAGTTGATTGAGATACTTGTCATAGTCGCTCTGCTCGGCCCCCTGGACCACGCCCAGGTCGGAAAGCTGCATATTGTAGTCGTTGAGATATTTGTTGTAGGCCAGCTGGTACAGTTCGGGGATTTTGTCCGTCATCTGCGCGGCGTAGTAGTTGCCCGCCTGGCCCGCCGCCGTGGAGGCGTAGGAGGAAGGAAGCCCACCGGAAGCGGCGGAAGCCGCCCCCAAAGCGTCCTCCGTGGCCCGCTGGCCCTCTCTGGTGTACTGCTTCCGGTAGTTTTGATAAAGGGGGTCGGTCGCCGGGTCGTAGGAAAAGTCCTCCCGGTTCAGGATGTCCTGGATCAGTTCCTGAATGGTATCGTCATAGCGGTTGGTATAGGTAGGTGCGTCTCCGTAGGTGAAGGAGCCATAGTTTAACTGCTGGTTCCACAGGTCGTTGATGTTGCTGTCATAGCTTCCGGTATATGTAGGGGCCTTGTCATAGGTAAAGCTTCCGGGAGACAGGGGGGTGAGGGTGAACCCGCTCCCGTCTTTTCCTCCGGTGTAGTTGCCGTAGGAGGCCCGCAGTTCCTCCGCCCTGCGGTTGGCGGCGGCCCGCTCCGCGTCCGTTGCGGCGTTGGCATAGTTCTGCTTCTGCGTCAGGATGCTCATGCCAAAGTCTGGGTATTTCAGGGCCAGGTCCAAGTCCCCCTGGGAGAACTGGCCCCAAAGCCCACTGTTCTGCGCCGCTTGCTGGAACTGGTCATAGGTAAATCTGGATGCCATAAAATCTCCTTTCTCACTGGCGGCCCGGCGTACTCTTGAGTTCGCTGCCGGAATAGCTCTCCCGGACCAGGGAATACAATTTCCACTGCCCGGTCCCAGTGATTTTGATTTGGAAGTGGTCGCTTCTTCTGGGGATAATGGGGAGGTAGAAGCTTCGCTTCACCGTTGCGGACAGCGTGGAAACGTCCTTCCATTCCCCGTCAGAATCAAACCGCATGAATACCGTCACCTGCGCCCCTGCGTCCAGCTCGATCCTGATTTGGATTTTCGCCGTCCCCTTTTTGTTCGGGTCATCTTCCACAAAGTCGCCCCATTCCGCCACGCTCTCCACCGGGCCTTCGCTGACGGCTTCTTCCGGAACGGTCCTGGCATTTCCGTTGATCCACAGCTTTCCGTCGGCGGACAGAAAATAAAGCTCCGAGTTCCAGCCGAACCCCACGGCCTCCAGCGCGTCCTCCTTGTGCCACAGGTTGTTTCGGGTGTCAAACACAAAGAGGGTCCACGTCCCGTCCGCCCCCTCCATGGACACATAGTATTTCACCCCATCGCTTCCTCCCACGGCGTTCCGATAGCGCTCCACCCCGAAGGGGGCGGCCACGCTCTGGGGGATGCCGCCGGAATAGGCCACCACACCGGCCCGGCTGAGGTAGAACAATACCTCTCCGGCGATGGCGGGGGATAAATGGCTGCCCGCCTCTACCCCCAAGGAGGCCGAACTCATCACCTGGTAGTTGGAGGGCTTGTCCCCGTAGACCTTGTAAATAATCTCTTCCTTGAAGAACACCGGGTATCCCAAGTAAGAGCAGCAGGCGGTGAAGTCTCCGGCGCTGCCCACGTTCACCGCGTAGGAGTCGGTGGACAAGCCGTCAAACACATTCCAGTTGAAGGGGTCGCCCAGCTTGGAGGAATAGATGGTGTCCTCTTTGCAGCCCCATAAGCGGTTTTCGTTTTCACAGATGAAATCCATGTCGGGCACGTCTCTGGAGATGGTCAGGGTTTCCGTGTCTCCCCCCTCACCAATGGTAAAGGAGTTTTCATAGAATCGAAGATTGTCCCCGTCGATCTCCCGGATCACAATGGTCTGGTTGTTACTCTCGTGGGTCACGGCCCCGGCAATAGTCACCGCGTCCCCCACGTTGAATTTGCTCTCCCAGTCCGCCCCCTGGGCGTAGATGGTGTTTGCCTCGGCTTCCTCCCCGGCGTAGGTCCCGTCCTGGATTTTCGCGCTTCCGCTCCAAGTGGACGTAAGGCTCCCAAACTCCCCCGTCAGATGGTTGTAATACGCCTTGTCCGGGAAAATGATGATGTAAGCACCCAGCCCGGCGAACACCTTCCGGGTGTCGGTCACGTTTCCTTTCAATTCCCCGTCGGCGTAAAATCCAGTTCCGTCCACCCAGTACAGGCCGTCCTTGGCGTAAAATCCATTGGGCTTTGTCAGGGTGGCATAGAGATACCGGGGCCGCCTGGGAGACAGCAGGGGGTAGTAGTCGCTGGTGAGGTTCTTCATGTCCCACAGCTCTCCGTCCTGGGCGTAGAGGTTGTGGTTATACCCCTTAAATTGCGTCTGCCTGTATTTCTTGATGCCGTCGGCATATGTCATGGAAGGAAGCCCCTGCGCCACACTTATTCCTCCTTCTGCTGATCCAGCCCCTGATAGATGCCCCGGATACACGCCCGGACAGCCGCAAGGATGTCCACCGCGTCCCCGCTCACCGTCAGGGTGCCCAGCAGCTTATAGGCGTTGTTCAGTTCCTTTTTGATATCATCCATTTCCGTTTTCCTCCAATTTCTTGATTCGGGTTTCCTGTTGGCGTATCTTGGCCCACATGATAGGGATAAACTCTTCCATTCGGAGCATCTGAATCTCGTTCCCGTCCACGTCATGGTCCAAACACCAGCCGCCGAACTCTGTGTCAGCAATGCTCGCTGCATCCATAGCAGCCTTCACGTCCTGGGCCACAAATCCGGGGTGATACCGCCCGCTCTCGCCGTCGTTTAGCTTGTACCGCTTGGGCTCGATATGGTCCATCATGTTCAAATATTTTTCGGGCAGTGGTTCAATGCTGTTCTTCTGCTTTTCGTCCGAGGTCTGGATGGTGCTGGTGTTGGCATACACGGCGCTCCACGGGTAGGAGGCTGTCCCGCAGGACAACCCGGAGTTGGCCGGACGCAGGTTGCCGCCGTTGATAGATACCTCATTCGAGCAGCCAACTGCCGCGCCGCCGCTGCCTTGGAGATAAGCGGCTCCATAGTTGGCGGTCAACCGCAACGCTCCATAGCTGGTCAAGTCTACGGCATAGCTGGATGACGACGCGCCCGTCATGGTCATTGCGCCAACGGTTCCACCATAACTGTTGAGCAGATAAACGCTTTGCCCCTGCAAATATCTGGCGCTCACACCAAGGGCGTTGACATAATCCGTGGTCACCGTGCCCCGGACGATGGTAGTCACGCCGGATTCCGTTTGATACCCGGAGTTATTGATAAGTTCGCTGGTATATTGCGGGATATCCCCCGTGGTCGCTACACTGGACGGCAGTTGTCCAATTTGGAGGGTGCCCCTGATATTTGCCGCGTTGACGTACAGGCTGGTCGCGTCGATCTGCCCGCCATCAAACGTAACCGCGTCCCCCTGGGCGTTGGTGATCGTCACTCCATTGGGGGAGATACGCAGGGTTTGGCTCATCCCGGTCTCCAAATCGGAAACAGACTGGGTGATCCCGCTGACCGTCACGGAGATTTTGGAAACGTTCCCCTCTACATTGGACACCTGCGCAGCGAGGCTCTGACTGGTCTGCTGCAACGTGGAAACATTTCCCTCCAAGTCAGACACCTGGCTCATAATACTGGTGGAGGTCTGCTGGAGGACAGAGATATTCCCTTCCGCGTCGGTCATGCGGGAGACGAGCTGTTCCGCTGTGGCGGCAATGCTGGCGATATTCCCGGCCTCGTCCTCCAACTGGACGTAAATTGGCTCTGTGATGAGATTGACCAGACTGTCCAGTTCGGAGTCGTTGAAGTTCTCCATGCCGATATTGCCGAAGGAATACCGCAGCTGTTCCAGCAGCATATAGAGGTAATTCTCCACCAGCCGGAACTTCTCTTGTGTGCTCTGTTCTCCAGTCAGATCTGGGAAGGAGATATCCGCGTTTAGAAGATTGCCCGGCATATCATCACCCCAGCCCTATTTTCGTCATCACAAACACAATCAGGCCTCCCACCACTGCCGAGATTACCGCCGCCACAACGGCCTCCCAGCGTTTACCCGGCTTGCTCAGGAGGGTGTCCATTTTTCCGTCCAGGCTGTCCAGCTTATCCGTAATGGTGTCCAGCTTCGTTCGGCTGACCGCCTGATCGCTTTCCACCTTTCGCAGACGGTCATAGATCTCCGAATGGGTTTTTTGTCTGTTTTCTTTCTCGGACTTCATATCCTCTTCCAGCCGGTCCACGCGGGCGGCTAGAACACAGTTCTTTTCGCAATCGGGCAACGGTAGCCCTCCCTTCAAATAGGTGGTGACGCGGTATAAGTATCCGGCTGAAAGCCCTTTGCTTTCGCGGCCTCGTAGGTGATTCCTCCCTCTTTGTGGTCGCTCTTTGCCATATTTAGATAGAAGGAGCACACCACGCCATGAGCGGTCCAGGGCAACCCCACCATAGCGGACAGCCACGGCAGGGACCCGGTATAGCCCCGGTAGATGCAAT
>ERZ826396.1866-NODE-1866-length-20231-cov-5.472938_pt1 | contig 20231 bp, 19 predicted proteins | sample MGYA00519926_ERZ826396 | MGnify/ENA primary metagenome ERZ826396 (study PRJEB31778, sample SAMEA3449230) | human gut metagenome | biome: human gut; feature: human-associated habitat; material: faeces | place: United Kingdom | collected 2010/2012 ... | reverse complement strand
CTCTTATTCTCTGCAAAAAAGTGCTGCCGCACTAATTATTTAGTGCGACAGCCCCTTTTTATTTTTAACCAGTCTCGTACCTCTTAATATCATCTCATAGATGTTTCCCTTCAAATTAATAATTCAGAAACAAAATAACAATGTTCCTCTAACAAAACGGTTATATTCTTATTCCAATCTCAACGGAGAAATAAAAACAAATATTAAGGAGGAAAACCATGGCAAAATCGAAATTGGCAAATACAAATGAAAAAATCGCCAAAAAAGTAGTGGTCAGCTACAAAAAGATTGAAAATGGTGTGGTCGAAAGTTATAAGAAAATCGAGAACAGTGTAGTTGGAGGCTATAAGAAAATTGAGTCCAGCACAGTAGATGGTTTTAACAAAATTTCAGATACTTTCGTTGACCAGTTCCTGACTAAAGATGGAGAAACCACAGAAGAAGCAAAAACCAGATTAAAAAAAGCGGTAGAGGCAAGAAAGGAGGCATAATCGTCATGAAAAAAAGTAATTTTGTAGCTATGATTCTGGGAACGATCGGAGGTATCCTGTTTTCGTTAGGTATGTGCATGACTTTGATTACAGAATGGAATGCACGTCAGCCTGGAACAATTATGGGTTTGCTAGGAGCTATTGTTCTCTTAATTATGGTACTGGTATGGAGAAAGATGGAACATAAGGATCCCATCCATGTGTCGGGCAAAGTCATTGGCACTGTGCTTTTGGGAATATTGGGAGCGCTTCTTTTCGGAGTAGGAATGTGTCTTACCATGGTATGGAGCAATATGATCCTGGGAATTGTAATTGGAATCATCGGAATTGTTCTTCTTCTGTGTCTGATACCGCTCACAAGAGGATTGAAATAGCCTGTATAGAGCTTCTAAGACAAAAGCGTGTCCCCATATCCTGGAAGAGCCGATAACCGGAAATATAGGAGCCAAATATGGCTGAGTAGTAACTTCACAGGAATCAGAAGATATATAATCTCTTCCCATCTACGGACAAAAATGATACCTGACTTTCAGAGTTAGATGGTAAAAAATGGTGTTAAGCCACAGATTAAAACCTGTGACTTAACATCTTTTTTATTTGTGACTCCGAGAGAAAATAAGAGGTGAGCGGCAGTCCTGTCTTCTGTGCAAATTCCCGGATAAATGTTGAGCTCCTTGTTAGATTTATGTACTTCCGTTCCGAGACCCGGGCTGCGCGGAACTGTTTAAAAAAGTTCAGGATGTCTTCAGAACAATACCGATCCCCTAAGACTTTAAACTGCAGCAGACGGGTCAAAAGGACAGCAAGATAACAGATCAGGAAATGGCCTGCGATGGTATCTTCCTTCTGGAGATACACTGGCCTTGCGTCCAACTGTGACTTCATGATCCGGAAGGATTCTTCAATCCGCCATAAGTTGTGGTATGTATGATATACTTCCGAGCCTGACATATGGATCTCTGATGTGACAAAAAGATTATAACCGGCCAGCGCCTGCGCTTTTTCGATCGCCTTTTCATTCATAAGTACCTTTACTTTAGCTTTTGATTCCTTCCCTTCTTCATCAACGGCTTGAAAGGTCACAAATTTTGCGCTGTCCCCGTATTCGGTTCTTTTTGCCTGGCCTGCCCGGAGGATTTTTGCTTTCTCTATCTGTCTGCTGATTTCATTCTTTTGTTTTTTAGCGAGCTGAGGATTATAGACAGCTACCCGTTTTTCCCGTAACCGTACAATCTTTTCCCGCCCCTGTCCGTCCGTGTATTTATAAGGGAAATCATCGACGCACTCTTTGATCCGGTAAAGAAGCTCCCCCTTTTCGTTTTTGACATCCCGGTAATCATTTTCCAATAAAACCCAGACCTGTTCTGTTTCCGGAAGCTGTTTCACAGATTTGGAGAAAAGATATCCGTCCCCTGACTTTACTGCATGGAGGATATTTTCCGAACAGTTCAATCCTTTGTCTGCCACCTGGATGGTTTTCCCGGAAATGCTGTTCCGGCTTTTCAGGCCATCGATCACCTTACGGATCACGGGTTTCTCACTTTCGCTGCCGGGATAGAGCTTCATCCCGATCGGGATCTGATGGGCATCAAGCAGGAGGCCCATTCCAACAATCGGATCTTTTCTATTCTCTTTGGAAGGCCCCTTCCGGCGGAAACCATCCTCTCTGTCGATCTCAAAATAAAAGTTTGTGCAGTCGAAATAAGCATGGGAAGTATCAAACGGATATTTCCTGCTGATCTGATGGTTATAAATCTCAATGACCTTTTCATATTCGGAGCCGAGATATTCCAGCCCTGTATACAGCTGGTTCAGGGAAAAACGGGCAGGTTCATACAGCTTTGGCAGTACTTCGTCAAAAGTTTTTGCTTTTGAGCAGGGGCAGGCCGCTCTGGAATAGATCAGGGAAGACAGGAGGGAAAACACATTAAACTTGAAATCCGAAACAGCCTGCATAAGATCAATATATTTCTTTACGTCCAGAGAATCATTGAGGTTTTTGAGGGGAAAGTATCCCAGGAGTTTTTCAGGAGTCTCCTCAGAAATCAGCAAATCTTTCCCGTTCTGCCGCCGTTCTGCCAGCTGTTGGTTTAATTGTGCAACCTCATCTTTGAAGAAAGCAACCGGGTCCTCGATTCCTTTTTCCTGGAGTTCGTGGACGTAACCAAGGGCTTTATAAGAACGGTGGGCAGTATTCTTTTTGCGTGGGTCGTAAAAACTTTCATAAATCTGAAGATAAGTACCTTTTTTCAGATTGGATTTTTTTAAAAAGTAAGCCATAAAATCACCTCTCCCCATTATAACACCATAACACCATTTTGTAAAGATGTTAAAAAATATTTTGTCAAGTTTAAAAAAAATAAAAAAAGCCAGCAAATATGCCGACTGTAAGAATTCAGGAAAAGAATTACTCTGAAAGTATTATGGTGTTAAAACTGAAAGACGGGTATATAATCTCTTCCCATCTACGGACAAAAATGATACAATAAAAACAATGATCCGGCAAAAGCCGTCCTGTCCTGATTTTGTCCATTTGGAGGGATGATGAAAATGGAGATCATTCAATATCTTCCGACTTTAGAATTGTTGATCTTTAATCTGTTTTCAATAGACCGATGCTGTCACAGAAAATATTCCCGTGTCATAACAGGATTGATCCTGTTTCTCTTTTCTGTTGCCTTCTTCACTTTTAGTCTGAATTTTTCCAAAGAACTGTCCTTTCAAGGGGATGGAAAACTCAGTCTGTTTGGATTCCTTTACCTGATTCCCTTTCGATTCCTTTATAAAGAAAAGTTGCCTCTTTTATTCATCATCTGCTGTACCTGCTGGGTGTATACGCTGGGAATTCTTTCCCTATCTATCCATGCAGGCAGTATTTTGGAAGCGAATAATTGGTTCATTGTCTGGATAATTGAAAATCTTCTTTTTTTATTCACCCTGTTTCCTTTCTATAAACATCTGCTTCCCAAATACATTTTTGTTACTGAGAATATCAGAGCCTTTGACAAGTATTGGTACAGATATATGACCTTAAGTAATTGCCTTACTTTTTTGCTCCTGGTTGTTTTAAATTCCCTGTTTCTGAATGGAAAACCTAGTGTAGAAAAATTGGTGGCTCTGTTTCTTCTGCTGTCTTTGACTTATGTTTTCTACTTTATTTTATATAGAATCGTTCTGGATGCCATCCGGCTCAATCATCTGGAACAAGAAGTATCTCATGATCCCCTCACAGGGCTGCGCAATCGTTCCCAATTATGGAATGATCTGGCGAAACTCTCAGACAATGGAGAAGAATTTTCCGTCTTATTTATGGATCTGGATCAATTTAAGCTGATCAATGACCAGTATGGCCATATCACAGGGGACAGATATTTAAAACATTTTGCACATCTCACTTCTGAAATTCTTCAAAATAAAGGAAAAGTGTATCGTTTTGGAGGAGATGAATTTGTTGCAGTTTATCCCGGTCTCATGCCTCAGGAAATCATTAACCAGCTGAAAGAATGCCACGGCTGGGAAAACGGCGCCCCTTGTCCCTTTAATCAGGTGAGCGTAGGTATGCTTTTCTGCGAGCCTCCTCACCAGGACGTGGAACAGATTCTTCAGCGGGTGGATAATCTTATGTACCAAAATAAAATCAGCAAAACGATCCCTTCATGAACTTCCATCGTCTTGATCATTATTTTTTCTTTCCAAATGGCTCCCTTTTTGATAGAGGATAGGGCTGCATCCAATATATTTTTTGAACTGCCTGTTGAAATTGGAGAGATTGTTATAGCCGCAGCTGACGGCAATATCCGATATATGTCCATTTGTATGATTCAGCGCTTTACAGGCGGCCGCAAGCCGCAGCTGAATCAGATGTTCGATTGCGCTGGTACCCGTCGCATGTTTGAAACAGGACATAAAATAGCTTTTGCTGAGATTACAATAACCTGCAAGCTGATCCACCGTGATTGTTTCTGCATAATGCTCCACCATATATGACAGAGCCGGACGAATCAGATTGCTGTCGGTAATTCCCATATCCTCTTTCTTCTTCTCGGAAGCATCTTTTTCCAGCAAATAGATCAGATGAAACAATTCACTTTTTAACAGAAGGTCATCAATTGCCCTGTTTTCTTTGGCACAGGTAAAAATCTTTTTGATACAGGAACATATATCCGTATATTCTCTGTGACAGGAGGTAATATGACTGTCAATTTTCAGATTGCCATTCAGCAACGGATATATGCATTCCGTAGCGCTTCTGTCATTGTTGCCGACCCCCAGAATGGCATGACTGAACACGAAGGCATCATAATGCAGGACAGATCCCTTCTGCAGATATGCCGCATGCAGAACATTAGACGGAATAATCAGAATATCCCCTTCTGATACGACATACTTCTCCCCGTTCAGAAAAATCTGTCCCTCTCCTTCCACAATATAGTTCAATTCAACTTCTTCATGCCAATGGGTGGGAACATTCGTATACATTTCCGGCATCCTGCATTCATACAGGCTAAAAGGGATCCGGACTGTGCTGTGTCTCCTATTTTCTTTTGTCTTAGAAAGCATGTAACTTGATTTCATAAAAGTATTATAGTATCAGAAATTAGTAGGATTCAAGTAGAAAAACGGAATATCAAGTAATATGATTGTTACATTGATTCAGCCTTCAGTAGAACTGTTCCTTTTCATGGGTGGGGAGGATGCCCTTTGGCCGGACGGGAAGTCCTGCGCGTAGCCGCAGTCTTCTTTCTGGGGACACGCTCTCGCTCGGCCAAAGGGCATCTTCCCCACCTATGAAAAGGAACGGAGAAATGACTGGGTAGTAATATATGGTTTTCTATAAATAACAATGCAAAAAGAAAGGAGAACACGATGAGATTTGTAAACGATAACGGGGCTCTCGTCTTCTATCACAATGGAGAGATGACCAGAATTGAAGCGTGGGGCCAGGATTCTTTCAGAGTCCGTTCCACCATGTTGGGAAAATTCTCCGGAAATGATTGGGCATTAACAGAAGCCTGTCCAAAAATCACTCCTCAGATCACGGTGGATGAAGAAGATCATTGGGTTGGGGACGGAACCATTGATAAAAAGGAAATCGCCACAATTATCAACGGAAGGCTGAAAGCTGTCGTTAATTTTGCCGGGATTATCACCTTCTATAAGGATGATAAAAAGATCCTTCGGGAATATTTCCGCATGTACGACGGCACCCTCTCCAGGGAAAGCAGATGCCTGAAAGTGATTAACCGTGAATGGAAAGGCATCATCGGAGGATCCGAATATTCCCTGAATTTGAAATTTGAAAGCAATGATGGAGAGAAAATTTTCGGAATGGGCCAGTATCAGCAGTCTTATCTGGATCTGAAAGGCTGCGTTCTGGAACTGGCCCAGAGGAATTCTCAGATTTCCGTTCCATTTGCCGTCTCTTCTCTTGGATACGGCTTCCTCTGGAATAATCCGGCTGTTGGACAGGTTACCTTCGGGAAGAATTATACCGAATGGATTGCGAGAGCGACCAGAGAAATGGATTACTGGATCACTGCGGCCGATACGCCCAAAGCGATCCTGGAGAATTATACGTCAGTTACCGGCCGTGCGGAAATGTTTCCGGAGGATCTGATGGGCTTATGGCAATGTAAGTTGCGTTACCGCACACAGGATGAAGTGTTGACCGTGGCGCGCCAGTATCAGAAAGAGGGAATTCAAATCGATCAGATCGTCATCGATTTCTTTCACTGGACCGTTCAGGGCGACTGGAAATTTGACAGCAAATATTGGCCGGATCCCAAAGCGATGGTGGATGAACTTCATTCCATGGGGATCAAGGTAATTGTTTCCGTATGGCCTTCTGTTGACAGGAAGAGCGAAAACTTCGGCCCCATGATGGAAAGAGGACTTCTCATCAAAACGGAGCGCGGCGCCGCTCAGACTTACGATTATCAGGGAGACTGCGTAGAAATCGATCCCTTCAATCCAGAGACCAGAAAATATGTGTGGGAAGTCTGCAAGAAAAACTACTATGATTTCGGCATAGATGCTTTCTGGCTGGATAATTCCGAACCCGATTACGGCGTCTACGATTTTGACCACTACCGCTATTGCGACGGCCCTGCGCTGGCCATCAGCAATCAGTATCCGCAGATGTACAGCCGCATCTTCTATGATGAGATGAGCAAGATAGGAAAACGGCCGGTGGTAAATCTGCTTCGCTGCGCCTGGGCAGGTTCCCAGAAATACGGCAACGTGGTCTGGTCCGGAGATGTTCCCAGCACATTTGAAGCCTTTGCAGATCAGCTTCAGTGCGGGCTGAATATGGGTCTCGCTGGAATTCCCTGGTGGACCACCGATATCGGCGGGTTTATGACGGATGATGTGAATGATCCGGATTTCAGGCAGCTTCTGATCCGTTGGTATCAGTTTGCCGTATATTCCGCAGTTCTCCGCATGCATGGAGACAGAGGCCCTTATAACATTCCCCCTCTTGATGACCGGGATTGGGGCGGCGGATACCTCCACACGGGTCAGCCCAATGAATTATGGAGTTATGGGGAAGACAATTATGCGATTATGAAGAAGTACTATGATATCCGTATATCCATGCATGATTATATCAAAAAACTCTACGAGGAAGCGCATACGAACGGTTCCCCTCTGATCCGAACCATGTTCTATGAATTTCCGGAAGATGAGAAATGCTGGGAGCTGCAGGATCAGTACATGTTCGGCGATCAATATCTGGTAGCGCCGATCCTTCATCTCAATCAGTTCGAGAGGGAAGTATATCTGCCTGCCGGAGAATGGAAACTCACTTCCACAGGCGAGGTCTATCAGGGAGGCTGTACGGTAAACGTAGCTGCTCCGATCGAATATATGCCGGTCTTTGAGAAACTCTCCTGATATATGCAAAAGGATTGATACGCTTCAGTCGATTTTGATCCAAACAGAAAATGCCGCATCTGCGGCATTTTCTGTTTCATTCGATTTCTTTTATTTGCTTTCCTTCTTCAAATACGCTTATCTGTCCGGACTGTCCCTATCCACATTCGACGGGGAAATTTGCAGGAAAGAACATATGTTCTATCTTAGGATTCCTCCGGATAATTGATTTTTCCCTGCAGCCAGATCACACCCTTCAGCCTTCTGCCGACGAGCGGTTCACCAAACAGATCTCCTTCATTCACACAGACGTCAAAATATAATTCATTACAGTTTACACCAATCAGCCATACAGCCTCTCCGGTTCTGCTGTTCTCCACCTTTCGGCATTCTGTGATCTCCCCCAGGATGGAATATTGGTCGCATTCCACTCCATAGGGCATGAAATAAGTATCCACCAGACTGAATACATCTTCTTTCTGGATTTTTTTAGATATCGTGGTATAAGTATCCATGTCTTCCAGCGTAAGGCTCTCTATCGCGTCCTCATCTCCCCGCCTTGCCGCTTCAATGAGTTGATTGCGTGTAATGGCGGACTTTCGGATTTCCTTCTTCTGCTTTTCACTCTTTTTGATCGGCATCATGATAGAAGCCTGGCTGGCCAGCGCCGACAATGTGAGGCTGGTACCTCTGATCGGAAGCTTATCTGCATTTCTGTATTTGATATAGGAAATCATATTCTGCAGATAAAATATCAGGGTTACGCCGACCTTTACATCATCACATACGCCCGCATAGGATTCATCTGCTGCATGCCGTTCCACGCTGATATCTTCCATGGAACTGATCCCGCTTCCTCTCAGATAGGGATAATAATAGTGAAAGATGAACTGATCCCGCTCATCAAATTCACCACATACGGCTATGCCCATATTTTCGGCGAAATCCTTGCAAAACACCGCGAGAATTCCCTCACCATCGTTCTTAAATGTGCTGTAACGCCTTTCATCCGCATTCATAATCACATCTTTTATCAGCTGCTGGATTTCTCTCGTTGAGGTATAGCTTTTAAATCCCACCGCTTTTAAAAATTTGTGCAAGAATTTCACCTCCCTGTCTCTGTCCTCATCCGGCAGTAACTTTCCTTATCTGATCTCTGTTTTTCCACCCATATAAGGACGAAGTACCTCAGGGATTCTGACCGATCCGTCAGCCTGAAGATTATTCTCCAGAAATGCAATCAGCATTCTCGGGGGAGCAACAACTGTATTATTTAAGGTATGCGCGAAATATTTTCCGTTCTCACCATTCACACGGATTTTCAGCCTTCTTGCCTGAGCATCCCCCAGATTCGAGCAGCTTCCCACCTCAAAATATTTCTTCTGTCTGGGAGACCAGGCTTCCACATCAATGGATTTTACTTTCAGATCCGCTAAATCACCGGAACAGCATTCCAGCGTTCTGACCGGAATATCCATGGAACGGAACAGATCCACCGTATTCTGCCAGAGCTTATCAAACCACATGGGAGACTCTTCCGGCTTGCAGACAACGATCATCTCCTGCTTTTCAAACTGATGAATTCTGTATACGCCTCTCTCTTCAAGGCCATGGGCGCCTTTCTCCTTACGGAAGCAAGGGGAATAGCTGGTCAGCGTCTTCGGCAGTTCTTCTTCCGGGATGATGGTATCGATGAACTTTCCGATCATCGAATGTTCGCTGGTTCCGATCAGATACAGATCTTCGCCTTCGATCTTATACATCATGGCGTCCATTTCGGCAAAGCTCATAACACCCGTTACTACGTTACTTCTAATCATAAAAGGAGGAACACAGTAGGTGAATCCTCTGTCAATCATGAAATCTCTCGCATAAGAGATCACCGCAGAATGCAGTCTGGCGATATCTCCCATCAAATAGTAGAAACCGTTGCCCGCCACTTTTCTAGCACTGTCCAGATCGATCCCATTGAATCTTTCCATGATCTCCGTATGATAAGGAATCTCAAAATCAGGAACAACGGGCTCTCCATATCTGGTAATTTCCACGTTTTCGCTGTCATCTTTGCCGATCGGGACAGAAGGGTCAATGATATTGGGAATGGTCATCATGTCCTTCAGAATCTTTTCCTGAAGTTCTGCCTCTTTCGCCTCAAGTTCTTCCAGTCTCTTGGCTCCGGCAGCCACTTCCGCCTTCTTCGCTTCTGCCTCTTCTTTCTTTCCCTGCTTCATCAGGCTTCCGATTTCTTTGGAAATTCTGTTTCTGCTCGCGCGCAGTTCATCCGCTTCCTGCTGTGTCTTTCTGCTCTCCTTATCCAGTTCGATCACTTCGTCCACCAGGGGAAGCTTCTGATCCTGAAACTTCTTTCTGATATTTTCCTTTACCGCTTCCGGATTCTCCCTCAGAAACTTAATGTCAATCATGCCTTTATCTCCTCTCTATTCTTATATTTCTTTTCATATTTATCATTTTTGTCCTGCTTTATTTAATATCCAATCGCCTTGTCTAAAGCCTGTTTTTCTTCTTCTCCAAGTGTGATCGCGCACTCTCCTTTTTTGACTTCCTTTGTATAGGTATAACAGCCTTCACTGCTCTGTACAGAGTTCAGAATGAATCCATCATCCTTTTCATTCAGAAGGGCCAGGCAAAAGCTTAATTGTCCCCCCATCTGGCTGAAGGCATCATATTTTACAATGCCCAATTTCTGATAGCAATACTCCATTCTTTTCTGGATATCCTTAATTTCTTTTCTGTTTTTCTCCGACTCTTCTTTGATGAAGTCGTTGTCCTCATAAAGCCCTTCTATTTCTTTTTCCAGGCTCTTCGCTTCTTTTCCCTTCATAAATTTCGCATATTTTTTCTGCAGCTTGCTCATCTTATTGAATTGAATGATAACCAGAACAAACAGAACAATGATGAGCACAATCAATGCGATCAGCACATAAGCAATATCCAGTCCCCCCAGGCCGATGCTTTCCAGCAGTTGACTTGACATAATCCATCTCCTTATTTTTCTTCTGTGAATCCGTTTCTTACGCTTTGGTCATATATTCCAAAAGCCTGTCCAAATCCTCATGGTCATAAAACTCGATTTCAATTTTACCTGAACCGTTCTGTTTAGGGGATATGGATACCTTTCTTCCAAGCGTTTCCTTCAATCTATCTTCTATCTTCTGATAGATGATTTCCAGGCTTTTGTTCTCTTCCTTTTTCTGTGCCTTTTCTGGTTTATGCAGATTCTTTACCAGCTTTTCCACATCCCTGACGCTCATTTTTTCATCGAAAACTTTCTGCGCCACGCTGTACTGCTCTTCCGGATCCTCTATTGCCAACAGGGCCCTGGCATGTCCTGTTGTCAGCATTTCATTGACCAGCATCTGCTGTACTTCATCACAAAGCTTCAAAAGCCTCATGGAATTCGTAACGGCGGTCCTGCTCTTTGCTACCCTTTCCGCCACTTCATCCTGTTTCAGATGGAACTCTGAAATCAGTCTTTTATACGCCTGAGCTTCTTCAATAGGATTCAGATCTTCTCTTTGAATATTTTCTATCAAAGATATTTCGACGAGTTCCTGATCCGTCAGATTCTTAATGATGACTGGTATTTCTTTCAGACCCGCCAGTTTCGCTGCTCTCCACCTTCGCTCCCCGGCTATAATTTCATAATGCGTATCCTTATTCTGTACCAGAATTGGCTGCAGTAAACCGAACTGTTTGATGGAATCAGCCAGTTCCATCAGCGCATCTTCATCGAAGTTTTTTCTTGGCTGATCCCTATTCGGTTCAATCATGGTAACCTTTACCATGGTCTCCGATGATTCTTTTTCTTTTTCCTCTTTCTTATTCTTCGTCTCACCGATCGTGTCGGGGATCAAAGAATCCAGTCCCTTTCCCAATCCTCTCGCCGCCATATTTACTTATCCCTTCTTTCAATCACTTCTTTTGCCAGCGCCATATAGCTTTCTGCCCCTGTTGATTTCGGATCGTATAGAGTAATCGGCAGCCCATAGCTGGGCGCTTCCGCCAGCCTGATATTTCTTGGAATGACGGTTTTAAAAATTCTTTGTTTTAAATTCTGTTTCACGTTTTCCACTACCTGCATGGAAAGATTCGTCCTTGAATCATACATGGTGAAAAGAATGCCTTCAATCTGCAGCTTGGGATTCAATCTCTCCCTCACCAGATTCACCGTGTGAATTAATTGGCTGAGTCCTTCCAGCGCATAATACTCACATTGAATGGGAACCAAAACTGAATGAGCGGTAGTCATTGCATTCACCGTCAGCATATTGAGAGAAGGAGGGCAGTCAATGATGATATAATCATATTGATCTTTAACCCAATCCACTTCATTTTTTAATATGTACTCTTTTTTATCTACACCGATCAATTCGATCTCCGCAGCGGCCAGATTTACATTAGACGGAAGCACTGTAATATTCGGTATTACTTCCTTAATCAAACAATCCTGTATGCTGCACTCGCCTAATATCAATTCATAGATCGTATATTCCAGATCATTCTTATCAATATTAAACCCGCTTGTCGTATTTCCCTGCGGATCGGTATCGATGACAAGAACCTTTTTCTTGTTAGCCGCAAGAGCAGCTGACAGATTAATGGCAGTTGTTGTTTTCCCTACACCGCCTTTCTGATTGGCAATAGCAATAATTTTTCCCATTCCATAGTCCTTTCCGTTATTGTTCGCCGGCATGCCGGCGGACAGTAACCCATTCATCTCATCTTCTGATTGACAGCAGCGATGAAAGGGCTGAATTCAGGTTATACGCATACCCAGTCAGCAGGTCTGCATATTTCCTTGTGCACTCCTGAACAAGTAACTTCTTTCTTTCTCGTTCTCTTCCGTTTGGTTGAGTACTTTACGATTATATCATTTTTATTTGCTATATTCTATATAAAAATATAGTTTTTACGTTGGTGAACCTTCCCATTGGCAATATCCGGATAATTCCCTTGTATTTTGTCGCTCATGTAGACTGTTCGATCCGTTACGACAGCGCTGTCCGCTATTTATGGAAGCCATACTTTCACTTTTTAAAAGTCGAAGAAATGTTGTATATTGATGTGAAATTCAGAAAATATGCATGAGTTCTGAAAAGATTATTATAAACGCTTGATAACTCTTATATCAAAATTTTCAAAATTCTATTTTCTATTTATTCCGTATAAAACAGATTTTGAATACTGGATTCAAAAATGTCCGAGCACAAAAATGTTTCACATGAAACATTTTTAGTTCATGTCCATATTTATCCATTATACCAAATACATTATTCGAAAATAAGATGCTGATCTTATTGGTAATTGCTATATCTATTCTATTACTGTGCTCTGCTTATTTTTTATAAAACCATGATAATTATATTAAGGGCAAAACAAGCAAATATTCTATCTTTTTTATAAACAAATACGTCATTATGTCACTTCAACTTAATTTCTATCATTTCATTTCTATAAAACGTTCCTCTCAAATATCCATGATTTGGTTTTTTACTAATATAAATTCTATTCATAAATTGATTCGATAACATTCTAACATATGTACCTCTGCCAGACTTAAATCTATCCTTCCTATTTTCCAATATTTTAGTCTTTTGTATCACCCAAGTTTGTATATAGCTAACGTACTCCCAATTCTATTTTTTTATATATAATAAAGCACTATATATGAATGACCTGTTTGCATTTTCACATCAAATAAATGTTTCACATGAAACATTCCAACAAACAAAACTCATAATACATACAGCAAATTAAGAACATATGTTCTAAATACTTTCATATTCCTTTGATCCATAACATATTAAAAACAAAGAAAAAAATTTGCCGTACTACCTATGCAGCCACGAACAACACACTTGTAAGATCAACCTCCTTGTCATATAATAATAGAAAGCAAATTTATGGTTGCCAAGCCTCATCTTTGTATATTGGAGACTAAAATCTGCGCGAAAGCGCACAGACAGGAGCAAAAGTGAAAACAAATCAGCACGTTCACTCTTCCTGATACTGCAGACGGGAGCAAGTATATATGAACAAAAAAGCAGGTACTGTTATTGCCGTTGCTGGAATTGCAACGATCACGATTCATCTCATTAACAGGGCGCAATTTTCAATGAGCACTGTTAAAAATGTGCTCTCCGGCCCAAATAACAATTATTATGAATGGAGATTCGGAAAAATCAGATTCATAAGAAAGGGAAGCGGTTCTCCCCTTCTGCTCCTTCATGATCTGACCATTGGAAGCAGTTCTTATGAGTATCGTGAATTAATCGATTCTCTCTCCCAGAAACATGAAGTATTTGCCATTGACTTATTGGGGTATGGTCTGTCTGACAAACCAAATATTACTTATACCAATTATCTGTATGTTCAATCCGTGATCGACTTCATTAAAAATATCATCGGTAAAAAGACATCCGTCCTGGCCTCTGGAGATTCAGCAGCGATTGCCGTGATGGCCGCTCACAATGATGGTGAAGTGATTGATAAGATCGCACTCATCAGTCCGCAGAGCCTCAATAAAATGAATCAAATTCCAAACAGGCAAACCAAGCTTTTAAAGTTTCTGATCGATACGCCCATTATTGGAACCTTTGTGTATAACATGCTCACCACAAAAGAAGCTTTTAAAAAGAACTTCAGGGAGTCTTTCTACGCATCTCCTTCCCTGATCGAAGATGAACTGGCGGAAGCGTACAACGAAGCTGCACATCTTCCGGACTGCACGGCTAAGTATTCCTTTGCCAGCTATGTGAGCAGGTTCATGAATGCCAACATCATTCATGCCCTTAAGCAAGTGGATCACAGTATCTATTTGATCTACGGAACGCAAAAAGAGGATAATCAGACGATCATTGACAATTATCTGTATTATAATCAATCCATTGAGCGTTTTCCTATCACTGGTACCAGCCAGCTTCCTCATCTTGAGAAACCCAAAGAGGTATTGGAACAGCTGGACATCATTCTGTAAAAGGAGTTGTGAAATACCAAATAAGTTACTGCTCAGCCCTCCGCATCTGTTCCGCCCCCGGCGCCAGCCTCATCCGGGCCTTCCTCTGGCTCTGCGGTGGGTATGGTGTTTGCTGGTACTGTCTAAAAACGTCGGTACTTACGAACCGTCTTTTGGTTCGTTATGTACCGTTACGTTTTTGGCCAAGCGAAAGCGTGTACCAGCAAACACCATACCCACTGCAGGGACAGAAGCGTGCCCGGATGGGACTGGCGCCGGGGGCACATATGAGGAGGGCCAAGCAGCAACCAGCGGTGTGTACAATTGTAAAAAGCCGCTTGACTTTTCCCCACCTTCCCTATATCATAAAAAAGAACTGAATATACACGCTAGGGGAGCCAATTTGCTGAGAATGAAGCCGTTTTCTGCTTCGCCGCACAGGCGCAGCGCAAAAAAACTGTCCGAGCTGTCATGGCAGACAGTCCAGAATACGGTTTCTGACCCTTACTACTTGACCCGGATAATGCCGGCGTAAGGAAGCAGACGATTGTGAATGCAGCGCATTTTCAATCGCATTTAGAAAGCCTTGACGGGCTGTTTTTCTGTTTCATTCTGTCCCGTCGCTTTCTTTTCGTTCCCCTCTTTGCGTAATTTTACCAAGGAGGTTTTTTTATGAGCAAACATTCCATCACAGCAAAACAGATCGTCTTTTCAGGCGTGGCACTGGCGCTGGCCACCGTCATCTCCACCGTCATTAAGCTGCCGAGCCTGCCCAACGGCGGTTCCATCACCCTCTTCTCCATGCTGATCGTCTGTCTTATCGGATATTGGTACGGTCCCAAAGTCGGCATCGTTGCCTCCATCGCTTACGGCATCCTTCAGTTTATCGTTGGCCCCTATGTGGTTCATCCTGCACAGGTGCTTCTGGACTATCCTTTGGCGTTCGGCGGTCTGGGATTATCCGGATTTTTCTACAAATCCAAACACGGCCTGCTCAAGGGCTATATCGTCGGCGTGCTCGGCCGTTTCTTCTTTCATGAGGTTTCCGGCTTCATTTTCTACACCGAATATGTTGGAACCTTCGGCGGAAATGTGGCCGCTCTGTGGGCTTCCACCCTGTACAATTTGAGCTATATTCTTCCGGAAGCCATCCTCACGGTCATCCTGCTGGCCCTGCCTCCTGTGGAAAAGGTGATGGGAAGGCTGAAAGTCATGGCTACTTCCAACTGACCGGCCGGCTGATTTCCGGGATATGCAAAAAGCGCTTTTCCGGAGCATACAAAGAGAGCGGAAGCCGGGGAGTTTTTCCCTTCCCGGTTTCCGCCCTTTTCTTTTTCACCTTTCTGTTGCCCTTCTTTCAGCCCACTTCAATGCTCCAGCTGTTCCGATAGCTTTCCTGTGCCGGAAGCCTTACCAGGCTCGGCTGTTCGCTCAGTTCTTCCACCACATCCTGTCTGGATGGCAGGGAAGACCAGGGTTCTATACAGATATAAGGCGCATCCGTTTTGACCGCATGCCAGAATCCGATATACGGCATCTGCGGAAAACGAACCCGGACGTAGCGGCTTCCCTTATCAGAACGCAGCGTTACGGTTTTCGGCGTATTGGTCAGCACAATGGCATCCTGGTCAAACATATCATGCGAAAGAGGAATCCTGCAGCCGTCCTGCATGGGATACGGCATATCCTTTCCGTCAAGGAAGCAGGCAGGGCTGAATCCGATCCGGACAGGCCCGTCTGTCCCCTCCATGCCGTCCTTTTCAAATTCCAGGTAGTAGTCCTCAAACCGCAGGCCTTCTTCCATAGGAACACTGAAGCCAGGATGGCCCCCTATGCCAAAAAACATATCTTCTTTTCCGCGATTGATCACTTCAAAGCATACCTTCAGCGTCCGCCCTTCCAGTTCATAGACAATCCGGTATGTGAACGCGCAGGGATAGCAGGCTTTCGTATGCTCATCCGCATCCAGCCGGAACACGAGTTTTCCCTCACCGCATTCCTCAAGCTCCATCTCCGTCGTAGGGCCGAACCCATGAATCGGCATGGAATAGCTCTTTCCATGCAGCGTATATCTTCCCTCTGTCAGCCTGGCTATATAGGGAAACAGATTCGGCGCCTTCTGTTCCCAATAGCGCGGATCCCCCTGCCAGAGATATTCATATCCGCCGCAGCGGATGGACTGCAGTTCTCCGCCCAGGGTATCCGCTTCCACCCTGAGCCATTCGTTTTCTATCGCTGAAATCATTTTTGCCCCTATCTGCGCGTTTTGGCGCGCGTATAAAATCAAGGAGAGCGAAGGCAGGTTTCTTTCTCTCTTCTCTCTCCTTTTATCATCTCGTGCTTTCTCCCCTCAGGAATCAATCAGATGAACGGATTATAGAACCGGTTTCCATCGTAAAAGGTAATGATCATCGCCGCAGCCACAAAGCAGATGATGAACGCAATCGCAACATGATCCTTTTTGGCAAGCGGTTTCCCCATGTACCAGGTTCTTTTCTTTTTCTTTCCAAACCCTCTCAGTTCCATGGCGTTGCTCACCACATCGATCTTGTCCATACTGGAGAACAGCAGCGGAAAAATAATATTGGCCATGCTTTTCAACCGTTTCATGAACGGCGCTTTGCCCGACATCTCGATTCCCCTTGCCTCCTGCGCATGTTTGATCTTGGTATAATCCGACTGCACATCCGGAATATAACGTAAAGCAATGGCGATCGCATACCCTGCATTATAACTGATCCCGATCCGGTTCATGCTGGCCGCGAATTCGCTGGGATTGGTGGTTACAAGGAACATCAGGGCCACCGGAACAACGGTGAAATACTTCAGCATGATATTGAATTCATAAAACAGCTGCTCTGCCGTTATGGTATATCTCTCCGTGATCACCAGAAGCACCGTCTCCGTGCCATAAATAGAACATCCTTCTCTTGGCGCGAACAGAAAAACGAAGAGCAGATTCAGGCTCAGGAAAAACAGGATAAACAAAAATACTGTGCCCACCTGCCTCCATTCCGTTTTTGACACTTTAAATATCACCAGGCCAATCACCAGCATCACTACCAGGATCCGGGTGTCATAGGTTACCATTCCAGCGACAGACCAGAGAATGAAAAACAGCAGCTTGGTTACCCCGGAAAGGCTGTGAATCCAGGTATCCTTCTCCTCATACGTCAGAATTCTTGACATGAGCCCTCTCCTCTCTTTCAAAGTAAATGAAACGCTCTACAAAGCCGGAAGGATCTTTAATGCCGCAGCCCGCAGCCAGATCATACAGGGACGTTTTCTTCAGATATGCTTTATCCGCAATCGCTCCATCCGTAAGCACTCTCGCTGGCGTATCGTCTGCCAGAAGGTGGCCATCCGCAATCACGATTGCCCTGTCCGTATATTCCAGCATCAGATGCATATCATGGGTAATCATGACAATCGTAATGCCCATCTTTTCATTGATCGTCTTCAGAAATTCCATAATATCCGTGTAATGGCGGTAATCCTGGCCCGCCGTAGGCTCGTCCAGAATGAGCACCTGCGGGTTCATCACGAGAATGGACGCAATGGTCACCCGCTTCTTCTGCCCGAAGCTAAGTGCGGACACCGGCCAATTCCGGAAAGGATAAAGGCCGCAGATCTTCAATGTATCATAGACCCGTTCTTTCATCTCTTCTTCCGGGACTCCGCGCACCGCAAGGCCCAGCGCCACCTCATCATAAATCATGGGCTTGCTGATCATTTGATTGGGGTTCTGCATCACCAGGCCGATCACTTCTCCCCGTTCCTTAATAGAAAGCCCCGAGATATCTGAGCCATTCAACAGGATTTCTCCCCGGTCAGGCTTGATGAAGCCGCAGATCAGGCTGGAAAGCGTGCTCTTTCCCGCCCCATTCTTGCCCACAATGCTGACCATCTCGCCCTTTTCAATCCGAAAATGGATATTCTGCAGAACGGGTTTACCCGAAAGATAGGAAAAGTATAATTCCTTTATTTCCAAAGCCGGTTCCGTGGAATGGCGGGCAGGGGGCAGTTCCGCTTTTTTGTACCAATTCTGCACCTTTTCTTTGTATGGCGCCAGATCCATCGTCTCTATATGTTGGGGAAGGGTCTCCGGCCTGATTGTACAGCCAGCATGCTTTAGAGCCGTAACGTAGAGAGGTTCACGGATCCCTTCCTTCTCCAGCACATCCATGCACAGCAGTTCGTCCGGCTTGGCATCTGCCACAATTTTCCCTTCGCCCACAACCACGATCCGATCCACATCTCGGTATAATGCGTCCTCCAGGCGATGTTCAATAATGACCACCGTTTTCCCGCTTTCCCTGCTGATCTTATCGATCAGTGCGATCGCCCTCTTTCCCGTCGCCGGGTCAAGATTGGCCAAGGGCTCATCAAATAGCAGAATCTCCACATCATCAATCATCACACCCGCCATGGACACCCTCTGCTTCTGTCCTCCGGAGAGTTCCGTGGGAGCATGGGTCAGAAGGTTCTTCACCTCCACGGTTTCTGCCACTTCATTAACCCTTGAAAATATCTCTTCCTGAGGGACGCAATCGTTCTCCAGGGCAAAAGCGATGTCCTCCGCCACAGTCAGCCCGATAAACTGCCCGTCCGTATCCTGAAGAACAGTCCCCACCAGCTTGGACATGCCAAATATTCCTTCCTTGGAAGGCTCCTTTCCCGCCACCGTAAGGCTTCCCGTGCTTTCTCCAGAATAAGAAAAAGGAACCAATCCATTCAGGCAATGCGCCAGGGTGGATTTGCCCGAACCGGACGGCCCAACGATCAGGACCTTTTCTCCTGGATAGATGGACAGGTTAATATGATGCAGCGTCGGCTCCTTCTGGGAGCGATACTTAAAGGAATAGTCTTTGAATTCAATAATTGGCGTCATTGTCCACCTCACATGAATGGTTTAACACAATCTTCCAGCTTCCTTTCCAGGCCTCCAGCCCCACGCCTCTGCCCGGATATACACGACCGGCCCGCTCTAGGCGGGCCGGCCCTTCTATCGAACACAAGGGTGCGCGCAGATCGCAGCGCCCTTTATTCCCTGACCGCTGTCGCGAAATTAATCTTCCTTGGACAGGCTGGAAGACTTCGCCCCAATCTTGGAATAAGCCAGGCACAGCAGCGTTCCAAGCACAGCAGATACAACAATGTTTCCGACAAATGCAAATGCGCCCTGCGCAAACACCTTGTTGGCAGGCTCTTTGTAAATCAGGATATCCAGCACGGGTGCAACCAGAATCCACGCAACCGCATTGCCAACCACCTGCATTACGTTAAACAGAACAATCGCCTTTCCTCCAAAGCCGCCTTCCTTCACCGCGTACTTGGAAGCGAAAATACCAACGATTATGCCAAATACCGCTTCCGGGAATACCCAGCTCCACCAGATGCTTCCGTAGAAAATTGCATCCCCAAGCGCATGTCCGATCAGACCAACGGCACCTCCCACGATCGGCCCAAACACAGCCGAGAAAAACGTCAGCACGGCCACGCTGGCACGCAGGGACGTATTGGGAACCACTCCAAAAGGCACAGATACATTAGAAAGCACCACGAAAAGCGCCGTTCCGATACCGATCGCAACTACTTCTTTGATCCCGAATTTAGAATTCTTGTTCATTTCTGAGATTCCTCCTCATAAATGTATTTTAGGCCCATCCGCAGCTTGCAGGGAATTTCACCAGATGCTCTTTTTTCTCCAGTGCATCCTCCGGATAGCCAACCTCGTGTAACAAATGCCAACGATTGCCTCCTTGGCATATTCCTTATTAACTATAGCCGATTTTCTTTTCTTTTGCAACGGGCAAACGAAAATCGAACGAAAATGTCGTTACTACTCAGCCCTCCGCATATGCCGTTCCGTCTTCCTCGCCTGTGACACC
>ERZ826396.1864-NODE-1864-length-20271-cov-4.672784_pt1 | contig 20271 bp, 16 predicted proteins | sample MGYA00519926_ERZ826396 | MGnify/ENA primary metagenome ERZ826396 (study PRJEB31778, sample SAMEA3449230) | human gut metagenome | biome: human gut; feature: human-associated habitat; material: faeces | place: United Kingdom | collected 2010/2012 ... | reverse complement strand
ATTTGCAATTTCCCTGATCGTGTGATCATCTATGTAAAATCTTCCACACATAAATTCTTACCATCTATGTTTTATCTGTTTCTATCTGCATTTTTAGCAGGCTCTGTAAAATCCTGCTAAAAATATAAGACTTTTTTATATTACTACAAATGTCTGCGGATCACAAGCTGGCGCTTTGGGCCTTCTTATTCTCTCATTTATTCTTCTTGTCTGCCTATCCTTTGATATGCTCTTTCATCCATTCACAGATCAGATCCGCAATCTCATCACTGTTGTCCTCCATCATCAGCGCATGCGTATTGCCTCGGATTCCCAATTCCGGCAGCGATAACCAGGTGCTGTCCCCTCCCATGGAAAGAAGTTTTTCATGAAGATTTTTCATGCTCCCTTCCCAGGCAAAGGCGCCAGGCCACTTATACCCGTCAATGCAGTACTCTTCTCCCAGGAAATCCCCATATACGAAAAGGAATGGAATGTCTCTAAAGGCTGAGACGTCTACTTTTTCTACATCCATGTCAGAAGAGCTCTCCACAAGGATCACGCCCCGTACATTTTCTACATTTTTAAGAGCAGCCTCCAGCGAAAAAAGACCTCCCTGACTGTGCGCCATGAGGATCATTCCTTCCGTTATGCTGACAAAATACGTATCATAGGCGGCCTGCACCATGGCGTTGGAAGTTGTCCATCTGGGTACATGCTGTTTCATAAACTGATCATATTTACTGTAGTCAAAACGGCTCCCCTCATAGGGCACGCCATATCTTGGTCCCAAGCGGTAGGTCGTCCACCGTTCCGCATAACTGTTGAACATAGGCGGCCCATCATTGATTTCCGGGAACTGTGCCCAGGAAGAACGGCCTCTCTCTACTCCATCGGAAACATTTACATTGAAACCATTCTGAAGGAAACGAAATTCCCATCCCGGCCTTCCGTCCTGGGTACTCTCCCACAGTGCGCCGGAAGATCCGCCGCCGTGAACCATACAGACCGGATAAGGCACCACCGGATCTGCCAGCCGTGTATACTGGACATACATCTGCCCTGCCTGAAAATCTCCGTTTGGATCATAGGTCACCGGAGGGCCTCCTGGCCAGAAGCTGGTCTGAATGGGTGCACTCCCCTCAATGGTCACTTTCTTTCCTCCAATATGATAACTTCCTTTTGAAATAATGCTGACTGCTTTCATCAATATATGCCACCTCTTTTCTTCCATTATTATAACGGACTTGCCGCAGGCAAATCAACGGGATTCCTCGTACTAAACTTCCTTTGTTTTTCATAGTAACTGCATTTAAGGGGCCGCCGCATCCATCAAGAAATCCCCTGGATGCGTCAGCCCCTTCACCTTATCTCCTGCTTTTCAATATTCTTCCGCAAAATTCTTTACATCTGCACCGGATAGACTGCTTCATTACGCGGAAAATCCCCCACATTCCTGATTCAACGTCCCATCCCAGGCTTCCGGAACGGTACAGACAGTCGCCCGGACAGGCATCCCCGTCTTTCAGCGCTTATACCCCTTCCTGTTTCAGGATCCGAAGGTAATGATTTGCCTCCCGCAGTACATGATCCGCCAGCAACGGAAGGATGACAGAACGTATGTCGCATCCGGTAATCCCTTTTGCGCCCGCTGCTTTGAAATCACGATATCGCTCTGTCGTTTTCAGCGCATTCATTGCTCTGCAGTCCTGCTGCCTGGCTTCTTCCAGCAGCCGACCGTAATCTCCTGCAAATGTATCTGCTGTTTCTATCAGCTCACATTCCGTCGGGTCAAGCAGCCCGCATATAAACAATGCATGCTCCATCATGATCTGATTCCAGAACATTTCCGTCTCAGCAATATTTTCCTGCGAAATACAATTTCCTTCTTCCAGCATCGTTATAATCTGCCGATATAATTCCGCCTCCCGGATGATATGCTCGATCAGCAGCGGATAATTAGCCGTATATAATCTACAGGAAGTAACCTCCCGCAATATCTGCTTTTTAAACATGATCAGGCCGTTCAGCAACTGCAGCACACACTGATTCAGCCGCCTGATCTGACAGCCCATCCTGTCTGCCATCTCATGATCCATATATTTCCCACAGCCTGCCCGCAGTCTCTCCTCCGCCTGCGTGATCCGAAAATCTATCGGTACCTTGGTCAGTCTTGTTGTCTGCTGCTCCGCCATTACCGTAAATTCCGTGAACACCTCTCCGGAACATAGCACGTCTTTTCCCACCATCCCGTCAGCAAGACGAACGGTCCGCCACAGTATTTTTTCAAATTCTTCACGATACCGACCTGCCTTGTTACTGTATCCCGTCTCGCCCGCCGGAAAGCCCGCCTGAAGGAACAAAGCATGCTCCTTCATAATTCTCCCGAAAAATAAATGTGTTTCTAATGATGAGGTAACATATTCTTCCATATCTGTGTATACCTTTATTAATTTAACGTTCTTTATAATATATGTAAGTGTTGGGAGTTTGGGCTACATCGCCCGGTAAAAGTAGCAGTTATTTGTTCTTTTGAAGCATATACAGATAGGACATCCGTACGGTATCCGAAATCTGATATCCAAGACTGTTCAGAATGTTTTCTATCCGCTTAAGCGCGACATCTTTCTCTTCTTCGCTGTCAGCCAGAATCTCAAGCTCCAGAAATCCGCCAAGTCCACGTACATTGTCCAGACAGGCGGTTATGGACTCTTTCTGCATCATTGTCCGGTCCTTGATCACTTCAGGATCTGCTGGAGCATACCCGATCGCCTGCAGAATATTCCTGCAGATTGCTCCATCCTCCACACCGGTTTCCAGTTCCTCCCGGGTCATCGTACAAGTGTCCAGCTTCTTCCCTTTGAAGTTGATCTGCGCCCGGCTTTCCCCTGTCAGATGGTCTTTTGTTTCACGCACCCGCAGGGCCTCACCATTGGCTCTTATATCTCCCTGCCGATTGTCAAAGTATGTATCACGTTCTTCAATAACCGCGGTCTCTTTAAATCCCATTTTTAAAAGCTTTCCCTTAATCATATCGAGATCCGCGACCGGCAGCTTTACTTCCACTTCGATCATTTTGATTCTCCTTTTCTTCTTCATTGAAATATTCTTTTATTCAAGTTCCTCACCGGATAGTTTGAACCGACGGTTTTCTATACTTTTATTGATTTTAACATTATCGTTTCTCACAACTCCTCATATTCGTGTCAGTTTTTAAAACCATAATCGAGCCAGTCAGAATCGCCGTCTGTACTCCTTCCCGTTCATACTTTTAATCTTTATAACCTTCTCTTTACTCAACTTTTCTTTCCAGACCAAGCAGATAATATTGATAAATGATATAGCCAATAGTTGTCATAAAGATCAAAATATAAGCCACACTATCTTTCAAAGTTCTGAGATAAAGCGCAAAAAATACAAATCCGATACCCTGAATCATAATTTTGAATTTTTTGTCTTCAAGTTTTCCCATTTTAAATAAACAATAGCGGATTCCTATTACTGCCGGAGAAAACACAACTGCCAGAATAATCAGCAATAACGGCTGCTTATCAGCAGCAAATTTCTTAAATATATTCCTCTCTTGATTATCAATCTCCAAACATTGGCACAACAGCCTTAATGACACCTCATCAGGTATGCTTTTTCCCAACTCCCATTTCGAAATAGTCTGTCTGGTAACATATACAGAATTTGCTAATTCTTGCTGTGTCATTCCCTTTTTTATTCTCGCTTCTTTTATCATTTCCGAAATTTCCATACACCCTCCACTATCTGCTATTAGTATTCAGAATACTGCTAACAGCAATAATAACTCCAATACACATTATTAGGACGAAACTCATATCCCATTCCCGTTTAAATAGGACTCCATATATACATATAAAAGCACAAACAGTCAGGAAAATCCACCCGAACATTTTGGGATAGCGATTTATTATTTTCACAATGCATATTGCAACTGGCACTAGTAATAATCCAGCTATACCAAATAATCCAATGGTACCTATCCCCAAGATATACTTTCTACTTTTTCTCATATATCTCATAACTAAAACCTCCTTTATTTTATACTCCATTTTAGGAGGTTTGTCTGCCAGAGTCACGCAACGGTCATCATAATTGACGCAACATGGTTATACTCTATACATTCTATTTGAATTATCACAATTATTCTGGATCATGCCTGTTCTGCTCATTATTAATGCAAAAACCTTACCGGCTTTCAGCTATATTTCTGAAAATCGGTAAGGTTTTTATGTTATAGAAATATTCTCTTATTCGAACTCCACTTTTATATTTGTACGGTTGCAAGTATTATGTACTATTGATTTGCTTTTTGTTTGATTTTTATTGTTTTATATGCACTATCCATTTCGTCTATAATATTTATGTAGCCAAAATGTAGCCACCGTTTTTATTCACCTCGAAACAATTTATTCACGATCACCGAATTTTTTAACTCCATGCGAGTTTTTTCCGGTGGCTTGCAAGTAAACTATGGAGGTACTCTATGAAAGAAAGATTTATCCAAAACACATTCTTGCCGAAGACCGTATATATTCTACAGGATGTAAATCTCATCTTCTGAAAACCAACCATTTGATAAGGCTGTATTTTTAACCGATTCCACATTTGCCGTATAAGCAACAACAGCCAAACTCTTTTGTGCTCTTGTGCAGGCAACGTAAAATAGACGCGCCGTTCTTGTGATGCTGGTATCCTTACCCTCACGCTTATTTTTTACGTCAGTATCACTTTGTGCTTTTGCGCCAAACAACTTCTCGTAACTAAACAAAAAACCTCTGGCCTGCGCATCGTCCATAATAACCATAACTCTAGGGAACTCTAACCCTTTAACGCCCTGATGTGTAGCAAAACGAGTATTGTTAGTAACGTATGATGAATATCTTTCCAATTCATAAAACGGTACAGATAATGCATTTCTTAGAGCAGTAACCTTTTCGCTTTCGCCTTGGGAGAATTCTGTTAATAATTCATCAACGCGGCTTGCAACCTTAAATAATCCTGTATCTCGGATGGATTTTAAAACATCCAAACAAGATGGAATCTTTTCATCGTCCCAGAGATGCATTAAAGCCTCTACTGCGGCATCAGCTTTTTCAAGCATTTTAGTTTGATCGCCTAATTCAGATGCAAAAGCTTCTTTATTTAATAAAGGAGAATTCTTTCTGACAATTTTTGCGACCTCAAAGTCATTTCCGCCCTGATATGCTGCCACTAACGGAGACACAATCTTTGACAAAATCGACAATTCTGTAATAGACCCATCGCACAGAGATGTGTCAAATTTTCCCGAATCATTTAGAGGCATATATAAATCAGAAAAACCGAACCGACTTGCCGCCATATGATGTTCGAGAATTAGACTTTTATACTGTGTATCGTCATTCCAGCCGATATCTCCGGTATCTTGTGCCATAATCTCTGCAACCTTTTTTTCGATACTTTCTTTATCATCCGAAATTGAAGCAATAAATAATCGTACACTTCCTTCCTCTGCATCACTTCTTGCCTTCTGTTTTTGATTATCTACAGTACTCCTTATTGAATTAGCTAAATCGACAATGCGATTAGCGCTTCGATGATTCATTACTTTCACTGGTTTTATCCATTCGTCAGGAATGCAATTAGCAAGATTATCTTTCCCATCGTTATAAATCCTTTGCATGGTATCACCGAACATTCCAACAATAAACCTGTCTTTATATTTTTCGCATACAATAAGCAGGGCATCAACCAGTTCCTTTTTCGTATCTTGGCTTTCGTCAATAAGCAGTATTGGGTATTTTGCCGTTAAAATATCCTGCATGGTTGGTTCCATCGCAATAAACTCTGTACTCATTTTAACGACCTCGCTATGACTCAGGGAATCGTAGCCTACATTATCTCCATTTGGATTATAAGAAAACTTTTTTACTGTTTCAATTTTTGCAAGTCGTTCTGTTTTCTTCCTGATATCCTCAGCTCTTTTTTCGCCCGCCTTACCGCCACGCCCCTTAAGCTGCTTTTGCCTAAGCTCTTCAATTTCTTTCTTAACAGATTGTGTAATCCATTCCTTTATATCTGCCTGATAACTCTTTATTAAATCCCACAAAAAACTATGTATCGTAGATACAGAAAAGATCGGTTTATACTGCAATCTCTTGGATATTTCGTCACAGGCCGCATTCGTGTAAGTAATGACGGCAATTTGTTTACCGTTCATTAAAAGACTTTCACCTCGTTCTTTATCTAAAAAGGTGAGTGTGTTTATAAGACTTCTGGTCTTTCCGGAACCTGCTCCTGCAAATACAAAGAAACATTTAGGGGCGTCTACAGAGAAGCAATCTTGTATCTCTTTATCTACATGATCATCAATATGGTTATCTATGGAACGTTCTTCCAAGGGCATTATTTTTGTCATGTCTCATTCCTCCGGATCTAAATATGATTGTAGCCACTCCAGTCCCTCGTCAATATAAGCGGGAACTATAAGTTGGTTTGGATCTACAGCATAAATCAAATCTAATGCAAATTCGGCCTTTTGATCAGACTTGCCATTACGTAGTATTTCATATACCCCTTTATGAAAATCTTCAAAGGAGTTTGCTGAATCAATCTCATCGCTCACTCTCTTTACTAAACTGCCAGTATCATCTGTCGAAATTCCTTTAAAGAGTTGATAATTCGTATACACAAGGCAGTCTTCGAATGTGCTTGCAATAGCTTCTTTAACAGTACCATCATAGTCAATAGTAACCGGAGTTTGATATGCAACTCGGATAGAGTATTTGTATGGTGTTTCCTTAATTATTTCTTTCTTTGCAGAAGGAATCGCCAAAAGCCTGTCCAAATCCTTTTCCTTAACCAGCCATTGGGCAATTGTATAGTTACCGCTAATAAGACCTTTTCCACGTTCTGGACAAGCCGCTTTATGATGTCCTTCTTTTTCCGCTGAATCCATGTCTGCAATAACGAGCGTAGGTATACATAACTTCTCAATCAATGGATTGAGGCGATGCGAGTGACGACCATTTATACTGAGTATCGATATATATCTTTGATACAGCTTGGGATATTTGTTTCGTATAAAATGTGGCAATAGCATATTCTCCGCCGAACCCTCGACCAGAATCACAGCATCAGCAAAGAACAAATCGCAATGTGTTGATTGCAGGTAGCGCGTAACAAATTTATCAGTTTCATCTTCCTTCCCGAATACATCGGAAAGATTTATTACCTTTGATGTTGCAATTGTGCTTTCCGAACCTTCCGATAACCGTTTAAAGTAGCGCAAATCTGCAAAATTGGTTTCCCGGGCGACATGGCTTGAATGGGTGCTAATTACTAGCTGCGTAGCAAAATTATCGTTCTCTTTTATAAATTTATGATTTGTTAAAACATCATACGCTTTACGGATAAATACCTGCTGTACCTGAACGTGGAGATGTGCTTCCGGTTCTTCAACCAAAACTAAATGCAACGGCTCAATCGCCCGATCAGAATCTTGCTTTGCCTGTTTAGCTTTTCCCTCACGCATCCAGTCATCCCTAAAACGCATTAAATCAAAGACCATAGAAATAAGGTTCTGATAACCAAGACCGTTGTATTTTTCTGATAATTTTAGACTGTCATCACTTTTACTAAGAGCGTATTGTACGGCAGCGTCATGCTTTAAGGTCTCACTCGTAGACATTTTTGTAGCAATTGTGAGTTTGGGGTCTGCTATTCCAGGGTATCCCAACCCCTCCAACTCATGAATTGCCGGTTCAAATTTTATTGCAAGATTTCTGTCAAATGCTTTCCTCGCTTCCTCGGTAGCCTGCAAAATATCTAAATCCTCTGGGGAAGGGGATTTCTCTGGATCGAGGTGCTTATCATAATAGCTGCGCATTTGTTCAGATAACTGTTTCTTAGTCCTTTCGGTTCCATCTGCATTGTCTGGGTCTGCAAACCCTCGCTGTGCATCAATCATGTCCACTTTAATGATTCCTTTTAGTGGATTATCAGTAAAGCATTCCATTTCGAAGGGCGTTGACTGCGGCTCATCTGCTTCTGCTTTTGCAGGATCTAAAATAAATGTCTTAATCGAAAAATATGTGTTGAAATTCTTCTCTAGGAATTCACACAAGTTTTTCGGATATAATCTTATTTCAACTTTTTCTTTCGCTTTTTCAGTTTTACGTGCTGCGAAATATGCCTCTCTATACTCTAAAAATAACTTAGAAATATCTTTCGGTAGAAAGGCCAACCTAACACCTAATTCACCTCCGCGCCATTTCAACGTTGGAATAATACCAGACACATAGTGTATTTCGTTTCGCGAAATATCAAGCCACATATCCATTTTAGGAACAAATGATTCCCATTCTGCCAAATCAACGGGTTCTTCGCATTCTTCTTGGATCCATCTATCTCCAATCTGATTGATATCTGAACGTTTTGATATGGTTATATCGTTAAAAGTGAACCTCCTATCTGCAAGGAATTTGCCAAGAGCATCCATAGCAGATGTTTTTCCACTATTATTTGCACCAACGAAAAGCGTGATCTTTTTACTAAAATCTATATGGCATTGTAAAAGTTTTCGAAAGTTTTGAATATTTATCGCCAGTATTCTCATACTCTACCTCCGCATTTCACCAATAATTATTTTTGTTAATTGTAAATAAAAGTGACAGGACACAATATGAAGAAAGGTGCACGCTTATTAAGCCTTATACCGTCTTCTGAAATTGCAATAATATTCCATTTGTTTTTTCTAAAATCGTATACACATAACGATTTTTTTGACCATCGCTGACTCTCCCCTCAGTGCCAGCCTACAATTATTCATCCAACATTAGTTTTCCCGCTTTTGCTTTCGCCTTTAATCGGGCAAGTTGTTCTTTTTCAACCTGCTAAATGCTTTTTCTGGTGTCGGTAAATCTTCCGGCATTGTACCACCTATTTTCTCCACTTTTATATTTGTACGATTACAAATAATGCAAATTATTAATTCGTTTTTTTGTGTGATTTTTATTATCTTATATGTATTACCCATTTCGTCTATAATATTTATGTAGCCAAAATGTAGCCACCGTTTTTTATTCACCTCAAAACAATTTATTCACGATCTCCGGATTCTTCAACTCCAATAGAGTTTTTCCGGTGGCTTACAAGTTTTCTCTTTGAAAACAAGAATTATCCCATAATGTCTTGTAAATCAAGGGACTGGGCAGTGTTTGTTACGGACACGTTACTAACCCACGACACCTCATCACCATTGATTTCACCTCTACCTTTTATAAGAAAAACGTTATTATTACCGCATCCTTTATAAGCGTTGTAATGTAATTTTTTCTATATTAAAACGCTTTTCTAAAAAATCAATCATCTTATCTGATAATCTTCTTAATGTGTCCAAAAAAGAATAATAATCCATTCCATTATAACAAGTTTCAACAATACCATAGAACGGCTTTTGAATATTTTCTATAGAGATTACTTCCTGATTCTCAAGCCCATAATGCATCATACAATTACGAAACTTAGACTGGAATAAAACTTTTGCTAAACCAAACGTCTCTGTAAACCCTCCAAAATCAATACACAGATCAATATTATTGTCACAATAATTTTTTAACCGTTGAATTGCTCGATAAGTATAATATGTTACAATATATTCCACTCGAAAAAGCCACATATTGCTATCGTCAAATAGCGGTCTCAAAATATGCTTCACAAAATTCATATTACAAACTAAATTAAGAAAGAATAAATTTAAGACTTTCGATGAATTATCAACGAACAACTCGTCATTCTTATTTGTATTCAAATCATAAAAATAATCTATTGATACCCCTATACGTAATCTTTTTACCTCTGGTGGATCAATAACTTGCGAAAATCCATCTCTTATCGATGCCACAAATGCCCCCATCTGACTTCCCAATTCATATTGCAACTCTCCTGTTTTCTGATTAAATATATCATCAATTTCTAAAAAATCAGCAAGCATCTGCGTGTTTCCTACAACATGATTATCTTCTGTCCAATATGTACCAAGATTCAAATGGATATTCCAACTTTTCATAAAATCAAATCTTAATTGTGCTCTATACTGTTCATCCTGATCAATATCTACCAATTCTATTCTTTTCTTTGATTTTCCAAAACTTTCTCCGTATATTTTAATAAAATTACGTATATCTTTGACTTTTACCGCTGAAGTTCCCTCGATAAAAGTTTCTCCCATATATTCCTGGCAAGATTGGATAAACAATGCATAATATGGAATAATCTCCATTGCAAATATAGGATCCCTTTCAGTCTTCATAAGAGAAAAAATAGTTTCCGCATCTTCTTGCATAATACGGACAGTAATCATCTTTTCTAAATTTTCCATTATTTTATCTGTACGTCTCCTCTATACATATCAAATTTCTGAGTTTATTTTTTCTGTTAATCTACAAAAATTTACTCATCAAGCATCAATTTTCCCTCTTTTGCTTTTGTCCTTTAATGTAGCAAGTTGCTCCTTTTCAACTTATTGAATACTTTTTCTGGTATCGGTAAATTTTCCGGCATAGTGCCACCTATCTTTTCGATAGCACCACACACTTCTTTTCCTACTTAAATTAATCCATTCATTTTGATTTCCCTCAAAAGCTGACTCAAAATGACCAAGTAACACATTACAGTTTTCCTGAATATGTCGCTATACTTCTGTCGAAAGTGCAGTTGCAGCAATGCTGATCAAAGATGGAATCTGCACTTCCTGAATGTATTTATTAAAAAAAGCCTGATCACGTTGACGAAGATGTATACGGGGTCTGGCAGGAATACCGGCAAGTATATTACCGCTTTCCTGAAGCAGGGCATTACATGCCTCTCGTGCCTTCCCTGTCAGATTGGAAACCAATACTGAAAAAGAATCGTCAATGTAGTAAGACGTTGCTGTCAATCAATAACATCAGCATATGGTTTGTCTTCCTCTTTAATAAGCACAATTGTGCCAAGAAAATAATTATCTGATAGTTCTGTTCGGTAAAATTCATATAAATCATCAAATAAAATTCCTGCTTCTTCCGTAATCCATGCATAAGGGCGTTGGTATGCAGGTATATGATATTCAAAATCAAAGCTAAAAATTTTCAGCAATGGATATTCCTTCCCTGTAATTTTACTGCTCATAGTACACCGCCAATGTTTCATTTGTTACCAAAATAGTACATACTTAAAGTACTTTACAGATAGGCACTCGTGCCGAAAGGGCAACCCTTGTCCGAAATCTTGATTTCGCATATCTCCCGGATTGAATAAATCTTCAATCCGGAGACAGCTCCACAGGACGCACGATACATGGCATTGAAAATGCATGTATAGAAGTGCGCTCTTAGCGTTGCTAAGAGAATTTACATCTCTAAATATTGTCTTACAACCTTCTGTTCCTGCTCTGAAAAGCCATACATATCATAAAAAATCTGATCGATTTCTTTTTCAAGATCATGGCTGTCCTCTTGCTTACTTTTAAGTTGTAAAATATTGATTACAAGTCGCTCAACATCAATAGCCTTTTTTGGATCATAAATAAATGGAAGGGTGTCAATAGCTGTCGAAGAATATGAATAATATCCTCCTTGCTTTAATGCTGCTGTGTTATGTAAGTAAAATTCGCATAATTCCGAATTTAAAAAAGCCAAAATATACTCAACACTCACATTCTCGTCTTCTGATGTAACAGAAAAAACTCTACCACAGCTAAACGCAGACCCCGTAATATCCAGCGAAAACTTATTTCCCTTAACTTCTCCCGGACTTACTATTTTTTTCTTTTTAAATCTGGATAGTTTTCCAAATCTGACTAAACCATACCAGCCTTCCTTATCCCCAAATACCTTTCTTGAATCTTTTCTCGCTTTGAGTATTTCTTCATGTTCCTTGATATACTCATACGTCTGAGGATATGAGTTTTGAATTTCCTGCAACGGTATTAAAACTGTATTGTCACCATTTTCCGCATAAGGATAATATATTTTTCTTGTTGGTTCTGCGTATGCATATCGTGAGCAACTATCTGCTCTTATGACAGGGATTGTCATTGCATCTTCAAAAGGAACCTTCTCATCTTTCATAAACATTAAAACATCATCTTTACCAGTAAATGCTCCAGCCCAACATTTTGCATATTTTTTTAATATATCCGGTGTAGCAGATTTCATTTTATCAAGACAATCCTTGACTTCTTTACTTTTTAATATCCATCCTTCTTCTTCCAATGAATCATAAGAAATTTCAATAAATTGTTCAGATGAGGGAACAATAAAAGGAAGTTTCGGAACTTTATAAAAATAGAAACTCTTTCTTCGTACTGATTTTTTTTCTAAAAAGAAGATACTCACATACGTAAGTGCCCCATCAAAAACAGGTAGATCAGCAAAATCTACAATTCTATTTGCAAATGTGTTATCAATAATAAATTTTCTAATAAGTGTTCCATAATCTGTTGTAAGAAATTGATTTGAAGTAATAAAGGATACTTTACCTTCTGCCTTAACTAAGCTGTAGCCCAGTTCTATAAACAATGTTGAAATATCAATTCTTTTCCACGCTGTTTCATAATTATCCTTATAATAATCAACATCTTCATGGCTCAATTCCTGCACTCTGATATACGGTGGATTACCAATAATACAATCAAATCCCAGAAAAGTTCCTTTCTCAGAAATAATCTCTGGAAACTCTAATGCCCATTCGAAAGAGTCTTTATATATATCCCGTGCATAATTCGTATCATATGCCAAATACAATTGATTTCCTTTTGCTTTCATTACCAGTTGCTGGCAAGCCATATGAAGATTATCTTTGATCTTTGAAACAATATTTTTGAGTTCATGTTTTTCTCGTTTGTCTGATGCAGAATGATATTTTTTTACTGTTGCCTTATAGTCTTTAATTAATGCCTGATCACTTTTTGAAAATCCGACATCTTTTGTTCCAATGTTCTGCCCTACCTGAAATTGAATTTTATGAATCAAAGAGTTACCACACTTAATATTAATATCAATATTCGGTAACGTCTCCATGACACCATTTTCATAATAAGCATTTTTAAGAAGTTCTATCCACAAACGTAACTGGCAAATAGCAACAGCATTCGGATTAATATCTACACCAAACAAACAATTTTCAATGATCTTCCTTTTCTCTATAAAAAGAGTTTTTTGTATTGATTGAGAAAGGAAGTCATTTGGTTCGTATTTGAATTCCCTTCCTTGTCCATCAAATACACATAATACATCGTCAATTACAGCTAATTCATATTCACGGAACGGTGTCTTTCCATCATATTTCAATAGCACTCCTAGTTCTTTTTTCAAAGCAATAATTCTATTTAGTGCAGAAACCAAAAAATGTCCTGAGCCTACTGCGGGATCACAGATTTTCAGACTATCTATAATCTCATTTATTCTTTTTATCTGGGCAAAAGAATTTGTATCCATTACAAATTTGACATCATCAATAGTCTTGCAATGCCACATAAATTCCTTATTCAGTTTTTCAATAACCGTATTTTCAATAGTTTCCTGACAAATATATTCTGTTACAAAACTCTTAGTATAAAAAGAACCTTCTTTATATCCATTTATTTTTTCAAAGATCAACCCTAAAACAGATGCATCAATTATTTCACTGGAAATGATTTTTTCGTCTTCATTTACATTTTGTGCGGTAAAACTAAAAGCATTTAAAAAGTCAATAATATACTCCAACAGTGGTATATTATCTGGACTTTTCTTTCCAAGAACTGATGCTTTCTTTTTCTTTATTGGCTCATTCTTAATCTCACGAATGTTTACATACTTTGTTTCAACTTCATACCGCTCGAATAATGAACTATTCAAATATGGCACCTGTTCGAATTGCTTTAAAAACGGTGTGTCATCTCTTTCTCTTTTTCCGAGGACATCAAAGAAAAGATACTGAACTTCCTGAAAATCTCTTATTTTGTCATTATCCAAAATTCGGTATTCTGGACAATCTCTATTAAACGAGATAAGTTGCCCTTCAAAAAGTTTGATAAATAAAAGTCTATTAATCCAAACCAACACGATTTCAAATGTTTCTTCTTTCGCCAGATCTTCCGGGCGTTCTTTTTCCTCAGTTAAAATTGAATACACCTGATTTGCCAGGGAACCCTTTACAGATGGATCAATAATAATTACATTTTTCTTATCTACTTTTGCTTCTTTCAACCCCATAAAATAAAGTAATTCCTGATAGAATTTTCCATTTAATACATGGGTCTTTGCAATCTGTTTGTATCCATCTTTCAGCAAATAATCACGCTTAAATATCTTGAACAGATACTGCCAATTTGATTTTTTGGAATACATTTTGTCAATTTCAAAATAAACATACCTCAATTTTTCAGTAATATTTATCTGTGAAAAATATTCAGATAACGCACCATAAAATTTATTTACATCTCTATATGGTAACTGGTTGTTCTCAAACTTATAAAACAGTTTTTCAATATAACCTTCACATAATTTGTCTAAATCCTGAGCATTAATCAATACCCATGTCCGAGAATCCGTAATAATCAACCTACGTATTTCTGAATCATAATTAATTTTAACCTTTTTCCCGGAAACATCTCTGGTTTCACAAAGATAATAATATACTATTTCCCATAGAGCCTTCCGGTTAATGTCATCTTCCAAAACCATTTCCATTTTATTTGCCGGTTTTTTCATTTCCAAAATTGCATACAAAATATTATTGTACATAATAGCACTATCCACTCTTTTGTATGCATTGATCTCAAATTTGGGGTCAGAATAAAAAGTTGCTCTTAAAAATCTATTTACAATATTTTTAATATGTTCTTCTGTTTCATTATTCTTTACCGCAAAATTAATCTGTTTCATATACGACAACAGATTATTTCCAAAACTCTCGAGGATTACTTTATCCAATCTCAATTTGTAATAACGTTCATCAAATCGCTTTAATGCAGTTTCTATGGATTCTTTTGCCATTTACAACCCCTCATTTACTTTCTTTAAATTTCATTATTTCATCAATCGTACAATTCAGTGTTCCACATATCTTTTCAACAGACTGCATGGAAATATATTCGTTTCTTCCCAACTTGGCGAGAATATTCCCGCTGATTCCCGAACGATGCTGTAATTCAATTTTTTTCATATTCTTTTTAGCCAACAGTTCCCACAGTCTTTCATAACATACTGCCATGTCTGTACCTCCATGTAAAACTATACAAATTGTATCACGTTTTCATTAGATTGAATACCTCAAAGATTTTTATTTTCCATATTTAAGCCGCCGGGAGAAGTTGCATAATAACAGCCTCCTCCTTTACTTAACCTTTACACAAAAGAAAGTTCTTCTCCCTCTGGCACATTCATAAATCTATCACTGTCTGTTGTAGCTTTTCCTTCCCCTGTGTCCACTCCTGCCTCTGTTTCATTTTTGTTTTCGGACTGTCTGCAAATTCATGTTCTTCCCCAATCACATCCGTAGTATAAACTGTTTTCCATCTTTGTCCTTATAACTTCCGGTACTGATTCTGCCAAGTACAGCAACTTTCATTTCCTCCCGAAGATATTTCTGAACGAACTCTACTCCTTTTCCAAATACTACGCAAGAAATAAAATCTGCTTCCTGTGTCACCGTCCTTCTTATATCTATCTGCGGTTAACTGCCATATCGTTATCCTTCGTATTTGATCTCGGGATTTCTTGTCAGACGTCCCATTAAAATAACTCTGTTCATCCTGTTTTTCTCCATTTTCTTAATCATTTTCTACGCAGCGAAATCATCATCCCACCACATGGATGTCAGTACAAATGCTCCTGCCGGATCATCGTCCGGGCTGAAAAAATCTTTAATGTCGGAATGCATCTGGTCATAGCCTTCTGCCACACCATCCTGATTGATATGCTTGCTAAGATTGAAAATACATTTCTTCACCTCAAAATCAGTAGCCAAGGCACCCACATAACGGAGTCTTTTAGTTGTAAACTCCAGATTCGGGCATCTAAAACAGTACAGTAACATCATCTGGTTGATATTCAGATTCTTCATCCTTACTCACCTCCTCTAGCTGGATTATCTATAAAAAAAGAGCATAAACCTTTATGTCGGCTCATGCTCTTTCTTTTCATTCTTTCATTTTAATATTCATCCGGTTATGAAACTGACCATATTATCTTTTTACGATTTTGTTCAACCAGATTGCGTCTTGAAATCCCAGCCGGTATAAGAAAATCTCACTTTCTGCCCTGCTGTCAAAAATAGCGTCACAGCATCCCCGAACCGCCTGTTTTTTATCCTCTGAAAGCGATGTCACCGCTTCCTCATACTTCTTTTCTACATTATCTTCTGTATCTGATTCTTTCCCGGATTTCATCTTGCTGAACGCACTCTGCATCCGTTCCTGAATGATATTGTCCACTAATTCCTTTAAGTTACAATTGCAACCAGATCCTTCAATGAAAGCATTGACGGTTCCGGCTGTTTCTTTACAGGCAATCCCTGTCCTGATTTCTTTTCCGCTCTTTTTTCTTTTGTTGTTCCATACCTCGTTTCTTCTCCTCCAAGCGCTCATGAATACTTTTCTGCCTTGTCTGCTCTGGAACGTTGGCTTTGATCACCCAGTACTTCTTTTCCGGAATTCCCTTCTGATCCCATTCACTCTGAAGTTTCCGCACTCCTTCCAGTTCACTAACCGCTGCTTTATAGGCTTTTTTCACTTCCAATGCATTTTCATATCGCTGCATTTTAGGAATCTCGCTTAAAGTCTCCTGTGCTTTCTTCAGCTCCTGCCGTTTTCCGGCAATCTTCTGCTCTAGCTCTTTCTTCTCTTTCCCATGAAACCATTTTTTCTGCACTTCTTTCAGATCTTTCTCCAGCCTGATCTTTGCTTTCTCAATGGCGTAAATCTTCTGTTCTGCTTTCTTCATCTTCTGCAAAATACGATCCAGTCTCATTACTTCCGCTTCCTGCAGAGCTGAAGATGGTCTTTCTCCTTTTGCCATCTCCGGTAGTGGTGCCGGTGTCACATCAAATCTCAGATCATGGCGGATCAGCGGGTTTCCTCTTGCGTCAAATTCTCCGTTCTGAATCTCTTTCATAAACTGAATGAATCCTCTCAGTTTCCCAATCGCTTTCTGCAGGATGCTTCGGAACTGATCCGGTTTCCAGCCTGCCTTCATAATCGATTCTTGAGCAGGCACAGTGATCTCTTTTTTCTTCACCTGGCGCAATTCTTCCTCTGTCACGCCTTCTGTTACTGCCCGGTCCACCATATGATTCCATTCCTGCCGGAGATAATTATCAATTTGGATCTCCTCTGCCTTTGGATTGTTCTTTCCAATCTTTCTGGTCGGCAGATAAGGACTGTTCTTATCAAACACCTTCAACTTCTCTGCCGGATCTTTTACCAGTTCATTGATAAGATCCGTATAGTAATATTTCATTTCTTCCGTAAACTTCTTGGACTTAAATTCCTGGTTTTTCGGTTTGAAAAGATTGATTTCATAAACTTCTCCCTTTTTAATGATCCTGCAACCCGGCCGAATCTCTCCACGTTCATCCAGGATCTCTTTCTTTGTCCGGACATGTTTTCCGTTTTCATCATAGAACAGATTCCTTGCAGCAATCTTTCTTTCCGGAACATCAAATGCCTGTCTTTCGGAAAAAATCAGATGAATATGAAGATTGGTTTTTGCCTTATTATGGTGCAGAGCGCTTGCCACCGCCACATCATATTTCTCCACAAACTTTGCCGAAAAATATTTCAGCAGCATATCCGGATCATATTGGATCAAGCTTGGCGGCAGCATGATGATCAGCTCTCTCGCTTCAATGCATTTACCCTCTGTACCGCTTTTTCTGAAATCCTTCTGATTTTCTTTTGAAAGATAAATCCAATATTTCAACTCCACATTGGTAAAGGTGGCATATAAATTTTCCTGGCGTTTCGAATCCGAGATATAACGCACCCTGCCTCTGACATTGGGCAGTTTGACCACCTGAAGAAAACTGTTTTTTCCATTTGTCATGTATCTCCTTTCCGGCGGTGGTACGTCAGATCATCCCTCTGTTTACACGCCGTTCTGCCCCGCAGGGCCTTCCGGAGGATTCCCTTAAAGAAGTGCCGGTGGCAGTTTTTTAAGGGAAAAGCTCGATGCAGTCGCGAAATACACAGAGTATAAATCGTCAGATTTGTGCGATGGGTGTATTTCGCTCTCAATCGCCGAGGGCTTAATTTCTGGCGTATCCGCCTTTTTCTTTCTGCCCGTATCCGGGCCTTATTTCATTCTTTTGTTTTTAACTTTCAAAGTTTTTTTCTTCCTGTTTACACTTTCTTGTTTACATTTTTTGTAAACAAAGTCCTGTAAACAAGACTCAAAACATTTTAAAAGTTATCTTTTATTCAAAAGGCAGTTCTGTATCTTCACTGATTTTTACAAATCCGTCCTTGTCCTTTTGAGGTCTAATACGCTTCCATGACCGCTGGATCCCAAGCCCTCCCGGGAACCGATGAGTCCCGTGTTTTTCCCATCCGGTAATCTCATTGTCCATCAGATCCCCGATCTCTTTGGACTGCCATTTAGGGACAATGCCTTCCTGATGAAACACTTCCTGATAGATGATGGTGGAGCAGACATAATCTTCTTCGTAGTTGTCCAGGAAAGCCTGGATCATCCCGGTCTGTGTATCTTCCGGCATAAAGTCCTTCTGCAGAGATTTCACATAATCTTCCATATCTGGAGAGAAGGTCAGGAGAAATTCCCCGCTTCGGTAAATTTCCATTGCCTCTGCCCACGCCTGCATGATATATTCTCTGGAGCCTTTTTCATCTCGATATATCGTAGTCTCTGCTTTCTCCGGACAGACCTTTACCGGTCCAAACCGTCGATTGCCGGTCCGGTCAAAGGGCAGGAAAGCAAGGTCGTTTGAAGTACCGCAAAACACGCATTGACGGTATCTGTCTTCCGCTCTTCTTTCGTAGGGGATCCGGTAAGTGTCCTTCTGTCTGCTCAGGAAAGATTTGGTCTCCTCAATGCTTTTGGCATTCGCTACTGCGTTCATTTCCGACATTTCCACAATCCAATGCCCTTGCAGATATTCGTAAACTTTCTTGTCATCCAGCCGTTTCACATCATCCGTGAACCATTCATCCTGAATTGCCAGATATTTGAAAAAAGTAGATTTTCCTGTCCCCTGACCGCCAACCAGACAGAGCATGATATCGTACTTCTTTCCGGGTTCATACAGGCGGCTTATGGCTGCCAGCATGTGCATCTTCATAACCTCTCCTGAATATTCTGGATTTTCCGCCCCGAAGAAATGAGTCAGCATTCCTGCAATACGGGGTCTGCCGTCCCACTTCAGACTTTCCAGCAAATCAATGATCGGATGGAAACTGTTATCGTTGGCTACAATATCTATCGCTTTTGCGATCACCCGATCACTGGTCAGTCCGTAATTTTTTTCCAGATAGAGAGACAGGTTGTTCATATCCGTATCCGTCATCTGTACGCCCCGCCTCTTCCAGGGCACTTTTTTCTTAATATCAACCTGACAGGTCATCTCATTCCTGCAGACAGCTCCCCTCAGACATGGATCATGTTCCAACACGTATTTGCAATTCTGGATAGACTGCCGGATCCGGCCTTTCTCCGTTACTTCCAGATTGTCCCGGATTTCTTCCGGTGTCAGCATTTCCTGCTCTACAATATTCTCTAATTTCTTCCAGGACTCCTCGCTGATATTCTTCCATTCGCTGCTCAATCTTCTCCACCTCCTTCCGTTTATAAATGAAAAATTCCGCTATTTCCTCTCCGTCACCGGTCAAAAGGATATCCAGATAATCATTGATCTTCCTCTCATTATCCAGTGCCTCCACAAAGCATTCCTGCTCAAAAGGCTCCGGCTCGGATCCGTAAAACTGTTTCCAGAACCGAATCCACGACAGATAGTCCGTCAAAACCTTTACGGCATGATTTTTCCAGGTTTTAACCTTGCTTTTTACCGAAAAATGATACCGACTTTGTACCTTTTTACCTTCTCTGTCCCGGGATTTGTTCTGAACAGACTTTTGCTCCTTCAATGGGATTGGAAGATTAAAATCAGTGATCAGCTTTTTTGCCGCCTCATAAGGAGACATTCCAAATAATTTGCCCGTAAACGTGATTACATCTCCCTTTGCACCGCAAGCAAAACAGTAGAATCCTTTTTCCACTTTCATGCTGGGATGCCTGTCCTTATGAA
>ERZ826396.1860-NODE-1860-length-20321-cov-3.330998_pt1 | contig 20321 bp, 15 predicted proteins | sample MGYA00519926_ERZ826396 | MGnify/ENA primary metagenome ERZ826396 (study PRJEB31778, sample SAMEA3449230) | human gut metagenome | biome: human gut; feature: human-associated habitat; material: faeces | place: United Kingdom | collected 2010/2012 ... | reverse complement strand
GACGAGAGAGTATGCAAAACAGCTGGTTTCCCAAATGACGCTGGAAGAAAAGGCGGCGCTTCTCACGGGGGAAGATTCCTGGCATATTCGCAACTGCCCGCGTTTGGGGATGGAGCGCACGATGGTCAGCGACGGCCCGCACGGGCTGCGCAAGGAACGTAAAGATGCAAACGGCGGTTTATTCAAAGATAGTATTGATGCTGTCTGCTTCCCCTCCGCCGTGGGCATGGCGAGCTCCTTTCACCCAGATGCGCTTGCGAAGCTCGGCGAAACGCTAGGCGAGGAGTGCCAGGCGGAGGACGTTTCCATCCTGCTTGGCCCCGGTGTGAATATGAAACGCTCTCCTCTGTGCGGGCGAAATTTTGAATATTTTTCGGAGGATCCTTATCTCACGGGCAAGCTCGCCGCAAGCTATGTGCGCGGCGTGCAGAGCAAAGGCGTCGGCACCAGCGTCAAGCATTTCGCGGCGAACAATCAGGAGTATCGTCGCATGTCGATTTCTGCGGTGGTAGACGAACGCGCACTGCGTGAAATCTATTTGGCAGCTTTTGAAATGGTTGTCAAGGAGGCGAAGCCGTGGACGCTCATGTGCTCTTACAACCGGATTAACGGCGTATATTCCTCGGAGAACGAGTGGCTTCTGAACCGCGTTCTGCGCAAGGAATGGGGCTTCGAGGGCTTTGTGATGACCGATTGGGGCGCATCCAATTACCGTGTGCTCGGCGTTGGCAGCGGTTGCGACCTGGAGATGCCGTCCAGCGGGGAGCGAAACACGCAGCGGATTATCCGGGCTGTGCGCAGCGGCAAGCTGCATGAGTCCCGTTTGGACCTCTGCGTCCGACGGATTCTGGAAGCCTCTCAGCGGTATCTGGACGGGAAGCGGTCGGCCATCTTTGACCGTGAGCAGGATCATGAAATTGCCCGGGAGCTTGCCCGGGAAGCAATGGTGCTGCTAAAAAATGAAAACAATGTGCTTCCGCTTAAGGAAGGCGCGAAAGTCGCCTTCCTTGGCGAATTTGCAAAGCAGCCGCGCTATCAGGGCGGCGGTAGCTCCCATATCCATGCGCATCGCGTTACTTCCGCGTGGGAGGCGGCGCAGGGGAAGGCGCAGCTCACCTTCGCGCCCGGATACCTTCTTGATAACGAAGAAGTGGATACCGCGCTGCTGCGTCAGGCGGCTCAAACAGCAAAGGATGCGGATGTTGCTGTCGTTTTTATCGGCCTGACCGACCGCATGGAATCTGAGGGCTATGATCGCAAGCATCTCAACTTACCAAACTCGCATAATGAGTTGGTAAAAGCAGTTGCAAAGGTGCAAAAAAACACCGTTGTTGTGCTGCACAATGGTTCTCCCGTTTTAATGCCGTGGCTGGGGGACGTGCAAGGCGTTTTGGAAGCCTATCTGGGCGGAGAAGCGGCGGGGGAGGCGGTTGCTGATTTGCTGTTTGGCGAGGCAAATCCTAGCGGCAAACTCCCAGAAACCTTCCCACTCTCTTTGGAGGATACCCCGTGTGCCGCTTATTTCCCCGGAAATCAGCTTACCGTAGAGTATCGGGAGAGTATTTATATCGGCTACCGCTATTATGATAAGGCGGACAAAGACGTTCTTTTCCCCTTCGGCTTTGGGCTCTCCTACACACAGTTTGCCTATTCCGGCCTAAAACTTAGCCGGAAGAAGCTGGGCGAGGGAGATACGCTGGTTGTTTCCTTCCGAGTGAAAAATACGGGCGCTGTTGCAGGGGCGGAGGCGGCGCAGCTCTATGTTGCCGCCCCTGTGGAGCACGGCTTCCGCGCACCACAGGAGCTCAAAGGGTTTCAAAAGGTCTTTCTGGAGCCGGGTGATGAGCAAGAGATCACGATCACGCTCGATGAGCGCGCCTTTTCCTATTATAATGTGCAGAAGAGGGCATGGGAGCCGGCCTCCGGCACATATGAAATTCGTATTGGGGCCTCCAGCCGCGATATCCGCCTGAAACAGCGCGTGGAGGTTTCCGGCGATGCGTTTCCGAATTTTGAGCAGTATCCCTCCTATATTTCCGGCATGGTGCAAAAGGTGCCGGACGGAGAGTTTGAGGCGCTTCTCGGCCAGCCGATGCCAAAGGCACAGATGGAGCCGGGCGAGCGCTTCACGATCAACAACTGTCTGGAGGATGCGAAGGACACCAAATGGGGGAAGCGTTTTATGGGCCTGCTATCCAAAATAGCAGGCGAGCGATATGGAGACTTTTTGGAAGCTGTCTATACGGCGCCGATCCGAACGATTGTCACAAGCTTCCATGTGTTGACGGAGCAGGAGGCCTTTGCGATCGTGGCGCTGCTCAATGAGGAACATGTGCTTTCTTCCCTTGCAGTCTTAATAAAAAAAGTTGCGCAGATGAAAAAGAAAAAGTAAGCCCCCAAAAGGGAGCATGCCGAATGATCTTGGCAGGCTCCCTTTCTGGTTTGACAGCACGAATTTCCGGAAGATAAAGTAAAAAATATTTGATTTACCCCTTGATTTTTTTTCGTTGGTCCGATATAATAACAAAGCACCGGAAATGACCGACCGGTGCTTCCTTATGGAGAGTTGTCCGAGTTGGTCGAAGGAGCACGACTGGAAATCGTGTAATGAGTCAACGCTCATTCGAGGGTTCGAATCCCTTGCTCTCCGCCATATTAAGGAACAAACTTTAATACAAAAACAGCCTTCCGATTTGGAGGGCTGTTTTTGTATCTGTGCCCGGAAAGCCTGATATTATGGGCCTTTCCGGGCTTTTTCTGTTTTCATGGGGCTTGGCGGATTAAGCTGCCATCTGCCCGTTTCCTATTGCGGCGATTCCATAGTCCGATGGCGGTTCATTTTTGCACCCCCTCTGGCCTTTATGAATAAGGAAATGAGGAAACGCTAAAAAGTGCCAGCCGCCAGCCATCGTCCTCATTTCCCATATAAAACAATTTAGCGGGAACTTTTGCGGCTCTCGCTTTCTTTATTTTATGCTCGCTCGAATGGCTCTCCGCAGTCCCCGCAGATTACATTGACCTCCCGCGTGGCCCGGATGATAGTGCCGCAGATCGGGCAGACATATTTGATACTACGGTTGATGGATTTCTTGCTCCCGCCCTTGGCGGTTCCCTCTACGGGCTGGCGGCTGGCATTGATTTTGTCCTCGCCCAAGGTTTCGATGATCCATGCCTCGGCTTCCGGGGCCAGCGTTGTTACCGTCCAGCCGTATTTGTCGTGCTTCTCAATATGAAGGCCGTGGGCCTCGGCAGTGGCTTTGAATTTCAGGTTGTGGTAGTAGCCGTTGTTGCTTACGTCCTGCACCTCATGCTCCAAGTCATAGAGATGGGCCATCTCGTGCAAAAGCGTGGCTGCCAGCTCCTGAATGGGCCGGTCAAGGTATTCGGCGCAGAGATTGATCTCCCGGTACTTCTCGCCGCTGGCATTCCATATCTCGTTGATACTGCACCAGCCATAGGCCCCGCGCCCTCCGTCTGGTGATACGGTGATGGCCGGGCGGGTAAGCTCACCGTTATAGAAATGCTGGTTGAAGCAGTCAAACATTTCCTCGGTTTTCTTTACGATTTCAGATATTTGCAGCATGATTGCGTCCTCCTAAAAGATATGTTTTATTTCTGTGAGTGACAGCTTACACACTAACGGTTAAAAAGCAAGCTCAAAAAACCTTAAATATATCTTTTTCTTTTATTTGAGGACGGAATAGCCCCGCCGAAGCGGGGCTAAACAGATTAGCAAATCTGAATTTGTTTATTCGCCTATCATATATTAGCTGCTTAGAAGTTTTGTCAAATCATCAAAAGAATCGTCCATTTTCACAGAGACTTCTTCCATTGTCATGCCGGAATCAAGAAAACGCTTTACTACCATTTTCCCCCATCACCTTCCTGCGTGGCTATTCTGTCCAACATGTTTGACATACCTACACTTCAAATTCTGATTTAACGCTCATATTTCATAGGTGTGTATCTCATACCATCAGATATTTGTTCAATGTCCAAATCCACAAAGCCCAACTTATGATAGACAGGAACTGCATACGGAGAAGAATTAACAGTAATGGCTTTACTTTGACTATTTTCACGAAGATATTCCCAAAGTTTTCTACCAATACCTTGTCTATGGTACTGGGCTTTAACGAAGAAACAACAAATATGTTTTCGGTTATCATTTGTAGCAATAACACCTTTTAATTCGTTATTATCGTATGCTCCCCAAAATTCTAAAGTTTTAATTATTTCTTTATTATCTATAAAATCTTTGAATGACTGAATACCTTCCTCTGAATAATCGGAAGCCTCAAATCGTAGAAATGTTGACCAAATTAGGTCAATGGCAAAATCAAGTTGGGTTTCATCTATTTTTTTAATTTCCATACAAAGCACCTCTCTAAATTCGATTTTGTTTCTCTGATTATAGCACGCCGAGCTATAAAAGGGAAGTATGATATATCCTAAGAAAGCCCCGCCGGAGCGGGGCTTTCTTACTTTATTCTGCGATTACAAAACCTTGTTCTTTCAGGTTTTCGATAAGAGCCGGATTTTCCGGGCCGGTCAAGGTTCCTTCTTTGTCGATGTTATAGCTTCCTACTGCGAAAGCGTATGTCGGCGCTCTCAGATATTCCGGCTTTGCGCCAATGAAGTCGCCTACTGCTGTCACCAGCTGCTTGCGGCGTACACCTGTCACATTATAGGCGGCCTTGATGCCTTCCGGTTCCTTTCCCTCCGTTGCAGGTCTGCTGGGATCTTTTGCCGGGATTTCACCGTCCTGCGGGTTGTCCTCCGGTGCGGCCTCTGTTTCCGGCTCGGTAGTCTCCACAGCCATAACCTCTGCGCTTTCCTGCGAGGCGGCTTTCGCCATCCTGCTTACTCTGGTATGAGCCTCCGGGAATACCTCCGGCAGTGCACCTTCCTCATAGTGGATTTCAAAGGTGATCTTCCCGTCCATGTGTACGTTGAAATGGAAGTCGGTCATTTCCACCTCTTTCAACTCGTCCGGCAGCTCGATGTTCTTGTACCGCTTGACTTCCTCACCGTTTACCATAAGGCAAACCGGAACCGCGTCCCTCAGTTTCGCTGTGATTTTTCCTGTTTTCATTATCATTTCCACCTTTCATGTTTGTGCGTGGGCTTGTGCCTTGTGTGAGTCACAGCTTACACACCACGGGTAGAAAAGCAAGGCTTTTTTAGAAAATAAAGTAACTATTTATTGCCAACTAATATAAATAGTAAATACTATTTATATAGGGAGAATATTTTACTTAAACCAAAGTGAGCCAGTTACTTGCCGGAATGGGTAAATCTACCTTGCGTGTATTAGGCCATTATGAACGGCTTGCTCTTTTCAAAAAAATATGGTACAGTTCCTAACATTCCTCTTGACTCTTACGTTACGTCATAGTGTATACTGAAAAAAACAAGAAAGGAATGGGACTTATGAAATTAAGCTATGTACGTTCGGATGCCGTCTACAAAAAAATAATGGAGGCACCCGTAGAAAAGAAAAACGACATTTACCGGTATGAGCTGATGATGCCTTTTAAGGGCAAGTGGGACTGCTATCAAATTCCCATGAAGGCAGCTACACCCAACGGCTATGACATTATCATGGCAAGTGATATGCTGGGTCTTATCTCCCCTACAAAGGTAGATCAGTCCCAAAAAGCAAATATCGAGAGCCTTTCTTCTGATTGGCTCTGGAGTTCTTGTGAGCAATCCATTCGGAAATCCTTGGAATGTTTTTTGAACAATGGGATTGAACTACATGTCAGCGAGTATCTCTTTACGATTTTATTGGCAAACGCCGAGAGCCCCTATACCTCTTTGAATGAAGGGTATTGTGGCGATGGTGGTATTCCGGGGTATATCATGGCGTGGCTGATCCCCAATGAATTTACACTGACTCGCCTTCCTGTTGCACTGGCACACGAAGTAAACCATAATGTGCGCTTTCAGTTTATTAAATGGCGGAATAGTATCACCCTTGGGGAGATGATGGTCAGCGAGGGACTTGCCGAAAACTTTGCAACTCATTTGTATGGCGAGGACAAGGCAGGCCCATGGGTGACCAAAACAGATATGCAAACCCTGAATGAGTACATCAAGCCTATTATTCACGATGGACTGAATGTTCAAGGACTTGAGAATCTAAACGCCTACCTCTATGGCGACGAGATGGCCGCGATGCAAAATTACCCTTGCGTTGGGTTGCCCTACTGTGCAGGCTACGCTTGCGGGTATCATTTGATTAAATACTATTTGGAAAAGACCGGCAAAAGCATTATTGAAGCTACGCTGCTGCCTGCAAGTGAAATTTTAGAAACTGTGGAGGATTTTTGGGATGAATGATAGGAGGATGACAGTACATGAAGTTGCTGACCTAACAGGAATCACGATACGGACATTGCACTACTACGATGAAATCGGGCTTTTAAAGCCCACTATGGTTACAGACAGTAAATATCGTTTGTATACGGATGATGATTTGAGCCGGTTGCAGGAAATTCTATTTTTTCGTGAAGTGGGATTTACATTGAAGGAAATCAAGAGCTTGCTCGGTTCTCCTAATTATGATCGGACGAAAGCATTGAAAAGACACCTTGATATTTTACAGGCGAAAAAGGAACGCATTGATGCTCTGATCTCCCTGGTTAAAACAGAAATAGAAGGAAATTCCGTACCGTCTTTTGCCCCTTTTTCAGATACAAAAGTGCTTGAGCTGAAAGCGAAATATAGGTCGGAAGTTTTGGAACGCTGGGGTGATACTCATAGTTTCAAAGAATATGAAGCAGCATTTCTGTCGCAGCCAGAAAAAGGTCAACGAAATCAATTTGAAAGATTTCTTTCTGTGTCTAAGGATACCTTTGAGAAATTAGCTCGATTTCAAAATCAATCTCCTGCCTGTCAAGAAGTGCAACAAATCGTAAAAGAGTGGCAGCAGTATATCTCTGAATCCTTCTATAAATGTGATAATCAAATGTTGCGCTACTTAGGGCAACTCTACATCAGTGATGAACGCTTTTCCAATTATATAAATGGATTCAGCAGTGGAAATCTGGCGTCTTTCTTTAGCGAAGCAATTAACATCTTTTGTGCAAAGGACAAGACATAACTCCAACCGGCCCTCTCCTGTTGTTAACAGTACAGGTTTCTATTCATGCCATTTACTTGCTGATTTCTTTGATATTGCGGTGAAATTCTTCAAGTGGGAATAAAGTAGTAAAAATACAAAAGAACTTTTATTTACGGCAAGGCGGGCCAATTACCTGCCAAAATGGGCCAGTCTGCCTTGTGCGGATTGGCCCATTTTGTATGAGGAGGAAAATTGTATGTGCAGCTCCTAACCAGCAGATAAAAGCTCTGTAATGATTTGATTCATTGCAGAGTTTTTTCTATAAGGATAAGATTTTTTAAGCGGGATTTAAACCGGGGAGACCAAAAGACGCTCACGCACCATGCTCACTGTTGTCCCTCTTTCTCCGTCATTACATCTGAACGGTATAGATACCACTTATGTTATAGTTTTTCATACGTTGGTACGCGAAAAAAACATTGGCTTTCATGATATCACAATAAGGAGAGATCTATCGTGAGTACAGACGATGCAAAAAAACAACTTGCCCTTGAGAACGTTATCACTACCGCAATTCAGATACCTGGCGTAAAAGTCAATCGAAACAAGTTTTTAACCGAACTGTTCGCAACAGAAGATGTAGCTATTCAAGAAGTATTGGACTGCGGTCCGATTTCCGCTGGCATTTCCCAAAAGAGAATTGCGGCAATCGCGCATAAACACATTTTGAAACGTACCAGTCAATCCTCGGCGGCCTCCTTTGTCGCTGGTATTCCTGGTGGATTGGCTATGGCTGCACCATCCCTGCAGATGTAATGCAGTTTTTCGGTATGGCTCTGCGCCTCGCACAGGAATTGTCCTATCTGTATGGAGCGCAGGATTTGTGGCAGGGCGGTCAGGTCGATGATGAAAGAGTGCAGAATCAGCTTTTACTGTATTGCGGTGTAATGTTCGGTGTTTCGGGTGCCGTTTCCGGTGTCCGCGTGCTCTCTGCCCAAATTGCCAAAACTACGCTCAAAAAGCTGCCGCAAAAGGCATTGACCAAAACATTTTGGTATCCCATGATAAAGCAAATAGGCAAAGCCGTTGGGATCAAGGTTACCAAATCTACCGTGGCAAAAGGCGTTTCCAAAGTCGTTCCTATAATTGGCGGAGTGATCTCAGGAAGTTTGAACTTTGCATCCATGATACCGATGGCTCACAGGCTTATGGATGCGTTAGACAGTGCCTCTTTCGGTTATACACAAGAGGAATTTGAGAAAGACATTATCGAAATCGAAAACCTTGTAGAGCAAGAAACGGATATCCCTCTTGAAAGTAAAAGCGCAAAGGAGAAACTGGCAGAAAGCGGCCAAAAAGCGAAGGATACTATATCCGACTTCTTCTCAAGAAAAAAACAAAAGGATACTCCCAAAGAGGACGAAACGCCCATCGAGCTTATCAAGAAACTGGCAGACCTTTGAGATGCGGAAATTATTTCTGATGAGGAATTTGAACGGAAGAAAGCTGAACTCTTGTCTAAGATTTGAGAAGCGGCATCTATAGTGGTGGGACAACACATAATTTTACATATGCAATCCGTTTGCTCGATTATGTTGACGGTAGCTACACGATTTTTTGGAGTTTTTACAGGAATCGTATGGGTCAAATTGCTTCAATAGTCATGATTTTATCTTTGCTCGAACATACATTCATTGTGGAAATCCTAAACCAATGAGGAAAGGGTGTGAGAGGCTTTCGTTGCGCGCCAACTTTTGCACAAAAGAATGACGCCCCCTGACGCGGTTTCGTTTCTCTGCGTCAGGGGGCGTTTGCCTGTTGTGCTGTGCCGCGATTATCTAAATTTTTGCGATTGTGCTACTGCCAATTGATCGCACCGCTCGTTTTCCGGATGGCCCGCATGGCCTTTTACCCAAATGATTTCATATTCCTGCGTTTCCAAAAGCTTCAGCAGCTCCTCCCACAGCTCCGCGTTGAGCGCGGGTTTCTTATCTGCTTTCCGCCAGCCGTTGCGCCGCCAGCTAACGGCCCATCCTTTGGTGATTGCATTGGCAACATATTGTGAATCTGTGTAGATTTTGATGTGGCAGCGTTTTTTCAGAGCCCTTAGCCCTTCGATCACGGCGGTGAGCTCCATGCGGTTGTTCGTCGTCTCCTTTTCGCCGCCGGAAAGCTCCTTTTCTTTGCCGCGGCAGCGCAGAATCGCACCCCATCCGCCGGGGCCGGGGTTCCCGGAGCATGCGCCGTCTGTAAACAGTTCCACAAGGTCAAGTCCAGTCTGCATAATGCAACTCCTTTTGCTTTCTTCCTGTTAAGGATACATCAGTCGCGGCTGAACGTCAATTCCTCCACAAAGATTCCCTCAACGCCGGCCAGCTCACAAAATTGCAGGATTTCCGATGGACTGCCCAGCACGGTGACGCCATAGGTTTTGATTCCATTCGCTTTGATAAAGCGTTGAACAGCTGCATAATAGTCTGACAGATTGCTTTCATATGACTCCAGGGTCTTTAAAAAATCAGGGTGATCCGCCATGACCTGTAAAAGCGTTTGAAAATGGCTTTCATATAGCGCACCGTTCTTTTTGCTGTCCGTATCAGAAAGGTGCGGCGAAAGCTCAAAATTGGGGTAACTGTTGTTGATCTGTTCAAAATAGATGCCCGTGCCGTTCGGCTCAAAACCAACTTGAGGCAAAAGCTGGGCAGGGAAAGAGTCGTTCATTTGAACGGTGGCCCCTGTAACGTCTGCGCTGGAATCTGTTGTTTCCGTGCCGATTTCTGCGTTCCTATAGTAGTTGGCATTACGCACAGCAACCCAGAGGATTGGAAGGCTGTTTTGATCCTTCATCTGGAGCGCGGCCAGCTCCTCCATGGATAAATCCTTTTGGAAGGAGAGCGCGGCCTTTACGTTCACATAATCGGGTAACGTTTTTAGGTATGCAACCGTATCCGGCAGGTTTTCTTTTTGAAGCTCTGCGCCCGAATAGGATACGCCCCGCGTAAAGGCGTTTGCCATAGGATAGCTCCAAAATTCCTGCGCAAGGGAAAGCTTACCCCGATGCAACGTTGCGGGCAGATATTCTAGGCCACCCGTCAGCGAATCGCCGCGGGTAATGGTGAGGTCATAGCTGCCGATCCCTGTGTTTTTTGTTGTTAAACGATAAAACTGCTTTCCAGGGCAATGGAGTTCCGTGTAGGCAGCCAGGCAAATTCCAAAATTTGAGGTTTGCTTCTCATATGTGCTCTTTTGTGGATCATAGAACATTTGGTTTAACAGTGGCTTAGCGGCAAATTGCACGAAAAGGGCAAGGCATACCACTACGGCAACAGCACAGGCAATCAAGCACACATTTCGCTTTTTGATCGATTTTTTCATCTTTTTCAATCCGTCCGTTGCTTCTCCATTTGGCGGCGAGGCAGAGACGTTCAGCTCCATTCCGTCTGTTTCCAAAAGATATTGGGTAATCAGCTCATTTTTTTCGAGCTCTTGCTCGATATATTCTTTTTCTTCTTCCGATGCGGTTCCGTTTTGGTAGCGCTCAAAGGCGGCTTTAAAATCCATATCCGCTTTCCTCCAATGCTTTTTTTAGTTTGATGCGGCCACGGCAAAGCGTGGTCTTTACATTGCCTACTGATCGCTGCGTGATTTTTGCGATTTCTCCGGTGGAAAGCCCCGCGTAATAATAGAGTAGCAGCGCTTCCCTGTAATGCGGCGGGAAGGAGTAGATACATTGCAGCAGCATGCGGTTGCGCTCCCGATTGATCGACTGTGTTTCAGGGGACTGTTCTGGCGGGGCGTATATCGGCAGCTCTGTTTGAAGCTCCATTTGCTTGTGCTTGTGCCGCAACCGATCGATCCAGAGATTCTTGCATACAAGCAACAGCCAGTATTGAAAATGCTCCGTTTCGTTTTCATAGGAAAATAGAGCCTTAACAAAGGCGTCGGCCACAAGATCTTCCGTATCTTCCCGATTTTTGCAGAGGGATAGGGTGTAGGCATATGCTGCGTCATAATAGTTTTGATACAACTCCTCCAGAATGTCAGGCTGCACGGCTTTCCCTCCTCTCATCAAAGAAACGGATGAAACACGGAAATGGTTACAAATGAATTCAAAATTTTTTGGAATGCTGTATTCTAGCACAGGAAACTTCGGGCAGCAAGATAAAATTCTCTTTTTTCTCCTTTTCCTTTGGTTATTCGCTTAGGCTTGTGTTCATACTAATGAAAAATGGATGGAAAAGCGCGGCATATCCATGCGCTTTTCGGAGGAGAGGAATTTTTTCATGAAAGCAGTTGTCATGGCCGGCGGCGAGGGGACAAGACTCAGGCCCCTGACCTGTAATATTCCTAAGCCGATGGCGCGGCTGTGCGGCCGCCCTGTATTGTGTTATATTTTGGATTTGCTCGCCCAAAATGGGGTGGATGAGGTATATCTAACACTGAAATACCTGCCGCAGGAGGTCACCTCCTATTTTAATCAAGGCAATTATTGCGGAATGCAGCTTCATTTTGTAGAAGAAGAGATTCCGCTCGGAACAGCCGGAGGTGTAAAAAACGCGGCGCGGGGCTTTCAGGAGCCATTTTTAGTTATCAGTGGGGATGCACTGTGCGACTATCAATTGCGCGAGGCGGTGGCCTTCCACAACGCCTCCGGTGCGCAGGCAACGCTTGTGACTGCACAGGTGGAAGACCCGCGTGAATATGGTCTTGTCCGCTTGGAGGAGGATGGCCGCGTAGAGGGCTTTATTGAAAAGCCGGGCTGGGGCCAGGCGGTTTCCGATTTGGCGAATACGGGTATTTATATCGTTGACCCCGCATGCCTGGCGCTTGTGCCGGAGGGGAGGCCTTTTGATTTTGCCAAGGATCTTTTCCCTGAGATGATGCGGCGGGGAATGCCGCTCTATGGTTACCGTGCGGAGGGGTATTGGTGTGATATTGGCGACCTGCGCGCCTATTTGCAATGCCAGCGGGATTTACTGGCAGGGAAGGTGAAGGCACGCTTTGCACCTCAAATTGCGCAGGGTATTTTTGCGAAGGGCGAACTCCCAAAAGGGGATTTTCATCTGATTCCACCGGTTTATATCGGGGAGAACGTTGAAATCGCACCGGGTGCGCAAATCGGCCCGGATTGTGTGATTGATGACCATTGCTTTGTCGGCCCCGGCGCAAAAGCACGCTTTTCCGTTTTATTAGAAAGCGCCTATCTGGCCGCAGATGCAACGCTCACCGGAGCTATTTTGTGCTCCGGGGCGTCGGTCAAACGCGGCGGCTCTATGTTTGAGGGCAGTGCAGTGGGGACGCAAGCCGTTGTTGGTGCGGGGGCAAGCGTGCGCCCAGATGTGCTGATTTGGCCTGGTAAAACGGTGGGGGATGGAGCCGTTGTATCGGAAAATGTGAAGTATGGCGGTGTCCGGCATGAAATATTTGACGACGGCGGCGTAGGGGGAGATAGCGGCATTGAAGTCACGGCGGAAATCGCCGCCCGCATCGGCGCATCGATTGGAAGCAGCAAGGCAGGCAAACGGGTCGGCATAGCATGTGATGCGCGGCGAGGCGCTCAGGCGTTGGCCTATGGCCTGATGTCGGGTTTGTTATCTGTGGGCAGCCATGTGTGGAATTTTGGCGAATGTTTTGAAGCGCAGCTCTCGTTTTTCACATCCTTTTGCGGGCTCGGCGTAGGGCTGTTCATCACGGGAGGAGAAGAAGCCGGTATCCGGATTTGCGGAGAGGGCGGTCTCCCGATCTCGCGCGCCTTGGAGCGGGATATTGAATCGCGCTTTGCAAAGGGAGAATTCAACCGCTGCGCAAGCGAAAATTGTCGGGATGTTTCCGATATGAGCAGCATTCAGATGATGTATCAGCAGGAGCTGTGCCGGACGGCTCCGGCAGGGCTTTTAGGGCAGCAGGCGCGCGTACAGTGCGCAAACGATCGGATTACAATGCTTTTGGGGGATTGCTTGGGGCGGCTGGAGTGTAAAGAAGGGGATATGGTCCTCCACGTGAATCGGCACGGCACCAAATTAAGCGTTAGCACGCCGGAAACGGGGCTTGTGGAATTTGACCGTCTGCTCGCTGTATGCACCCTGTATGAGCTGCAAAGCGGGCACGATGTTGCACTGCCTTATGATGCGCCCCGCCTGCTCAACACGATTGCTCAAGGCTATGAGCGCAAGGTGCTGCGCTATCTCATCAGTCCGGCGGATAACAGCGATGCGCGAGCTCGCACGGTCAGCGCCTCTCAGCTCTGGGTGCGGGATGGGCTCTTCATGGCGGTCAAGCTTCTGGCAATTATGAAAGAGCGCGGCCTTTCTCTTTCGCAGCTTTTATCAGAGCTGCCCGATTTTTCTGTTGCACGGCAGGTGGTAGAGGTGGATATCCTGCCCTCTCGCCTGGCGGATTTCTTTTCCTCCCAGGGAGAAGAGGTGACGAATGCGGAGGAAGGCATCACCCTGAGCCGGGGGGATGGGAGCCTGCTGATTACGCCTTCCCACAGCGGGAGAAAGCTTCGTTTGGTAGCGGAGGCGGCCAATATGGAAGCCGCGCAGGAACTGTGTAGCCAGATTGAAAATGAACTTCGCGCCGGTATGTCACTTGACAGAAAGGACGAGGCGCGGTAAAATATTACAAATAACGTGTGCCCCGTGCAGGGGCGATGCGATGTTGTGGAAAGATTTTCTGCGGTATAACGGATTTGTGAATGGTTGACGGGAATTGCAATTTGTGCGGCAGGGCCGCAAACATAGAGATAGCCGGCAAACGGCCAGAGGGAGCAGAAAGGATTCCCTTGTTTGCCGTGCACGATGTGATATTGTACCCTTGATTCATATCCCGCCTGCGGTATGGCACGGCGGGGTTTATAAACAGTCCAGATGGTCGGAAGAAAACGACACAGAAAAATGGCCGTGATCGCCGAAGCGAAAACTGCTCTCTGACGTTTTATAAAATGGCAGGGGCTTCGGTTGTTTTTGTCTGATTGGTTTAAAAAGCGGACAAAACCCGGCATGATAATGGTTTGCTGTTTCGTTCCACACTGTGCTGCGTGAAAATATAAAATATAGAAGGAGTAGATGGAATGCCCAATCAAAAAAATGAAACAAAGGAACCGAAAACACAAAAAACTCCAAAGGATAAAGTGATCGATGCCAGCGTGCGCGGCAAAAAGCCGGCCGCCGCGGAGCACCGTTATTATCAGAATCGGAAACGGCAGCAGGCGGCGAAAAAGGTTGCGCCGGTGAAAATTGCGTTTCTCGGCGGCCTCAACGAGGTTGGCAAAAATATTACGCTGTATGAATACGGAAACGATATGTTCCTGGTGGATTGCGGTCTCGCTTTCCCGGATCAGGATATGCCGGGAGTTGATCTTGTTCTTCCGGATTTTACCTATCTGGAGCGCAATGCCGATAAAATCCGCGGAATTGTGATCACGCACGGCCATGAAGACCATATCGGCGGCCTTGCTTATCTAATGAAAACGCTGAATATCCCGATTTATGCGACCCGCCTGACGATCGGCCTGATTCAAGGTAAGTTTAAAGAACATGGTCTTTTAAACACAACGAGCCTAAATGTAGTCAAGCCCGGGGATCACATCCCGTTCGGCGCTTTTGATGTGGAACTGATCCATGTGAACCATTCCATTCCCGATGCGGTTGCGCTGGCGATCCGCTGCAAGGCGGGCACCATTATCCAAACGGGTGATTTTAAAATTGATACGACGCCGATTGACGGCGAGATGATTGACCTTGCCCGGTTTGCCGAGATCGGGAAGGAGGGCGTGCTCTGCCTGCTCTCCGATTCCACCAATGCGGAGCGTCCGGGCTACACAGAAAGCGAGCGGAAGGTGGGTGAAGCCTTTCAGCGCCTTTTCGCAAAAGCTGGGAACCGCCGGCTGATCGTCGCGTCGTTTGCCTCCAACGTGCACCGTGTGCAGCAGATTATTGATGTGGCGCAGAGCCTTGGCCGCAAGGTGGCGCTGTCCGGCCGCAGCCTGGAAAACGTGGTGGCCATCGGCACGGAGCTCGGCTATCTCCATGTGCCGGATGGCTTGCTGGTGAGCATTGATATGGTGAACCGCTATCCTGCGGATCAGATGGTGATTATCACAACCGGCAGCCAGGGCGAGCCGATGTCTGCCCTGACACGCATGGCGTTTTCCGATCACCGAAAGGTTTCGATCTGCCCGAACGACTGTGTGATTATTTCGGCAAATCCGATCCCCGGCAACGAAAAAACGGTCAGCAAGGTAGTCAACGAGCTGATGAAGCTGGGAGCGGAAGTTGTTTATGAAAAGATGTATGACGTTCATGTTTCCGGCCATGCCTGCCAGGAGGAGCAAAAGCTGATGCTTGGGATCATCAAGCCGAAATATTTTATCCCTGTCCATGGCGAGCAGAAGCATTTGCGCAAGCATGCCGGGTTGGCGCTGAGCATGGGGATGGATCCGAAAAATATCCTCATTGCCGATAATGGCGTGGAGGTTTCTCTATCCGAAAAGGAATTCCGCGTCAGCGGCAACGTCCCGTCCGGCCGTGTGTTTGTTGATGGCTATGGCGTGGGCGATGTGGGCAGCATTGTGCTGCGCGATAGAAAGCATCTGGCGCAGGACGGCCTGATTATTGTGGTGGCCACGATCGATAGCAAAACAGGAGAGCTGCTCTCCGGGCCGGATGTGGTATCGCGCGGCTTTGTGTATGTGCGCGAATCGGAAGAGCTGATTGAGGATGCCTGCAAGGTTGCTCAGCGCATTCTGGAGGATTGCGCCGCTCATAACGTGCATGACTGGAGCTCCATCAAGCTCAAACTGCGTGATGAGGTATCCCATCTCATGTATGAGCGCACGAAGCGCAGCCCCATGATCCTGCCGATCCTGATGGACGTATAAATGATATTCGATTTTTGTTTGGCCTTATAAAGGGGGGGTTGGATGAAAAATCTCTGGAAGACGTATCCGGTGGCTGTAATTTCCTTGGGGGTATGTCTTGTTTTTGCAGGCGTTACCTTCGCCTTTTCGTGGCAGCTGGCCACGGTGGAGCTGCTCTTTTTGCTTGGCTGCCTGGCGTTTGAGCTGTTGCACCTGTATTTCCATGGGCGGCGCGTCCAAAGGGCTGTGTTGCAGATTTCCAATTCCCTTTCCTTCCCCGATCAGAAGTCGGCGCAGGACTTCCCGCTGCCGATACTAGCTGTAGACAGCGGCGGGAAGGTGCTCTGGTTTAACGATCTTTTCCGCACGCGCGTGTTGGGCGGAAAGAAGCTGGAGGATGCCGGAGCAATCCAGTTTACCTCCGGGATCCCAGTGGAAGAGATCTTGGCGCAGGACAGCGTCCCGGTGGAATACGACGGGCTGCGTTATACCGTTTATGCCAACCGTGTTTCCGACCATAGCGATGCGGCCACTGTCCTATACTATATCGATGACACTCAGCTGAAAAAGCAGGCGGAAGAATATCAGTCCAGCCGCCCGGCTGTATTGCTGGTGGCGATGGACAGCCTGGATGAGATCGCCCACGGCCTGCGGGATAGCGAGAAGGCCGCCCTCACTGGCGGCGTGGAGAAGATTATTGAAACCTGGTCTTCCCAATTCGATTGCGTTATGCGCAAATATGCTAACAGCCGCTATATGATGGTTGTGGAAGAACGGGCGCTGCAAACAATGATGCAGCAGCGTTTTAACGTGCTCGACAGCGTCAGGGCCTATACATATGAAGGCCTGACCGGCGTGACGCTCTCTATCGGCGTGGGCCGGGGAGACAGCCTGCGCGAGTGCGAGGATGCTGCGAGGCAGGCGCTCGATATGGCGCTGGGCCGCGGGGGGGATCAGGCGGCGGTCAATACGCATGGCCAGTTTACCTTTTTCGGCGGCGTTTCTCAAAGCGTTGAAAAGCAAACGAAGGTGCGCACAAGGATTGTTGCCTCCGCAATCGCAGAGCTGTTTGAAGGCAGTGATACCATTTTAATTATGGGCCATCGATTCGCCGACCTGGATGCTTTGGGCGCTGCGGTCGGTGTGTGGAGCGCAGCGCACTTTTTCAAAAAGCCGGCATATATCGTTATGTCGCGCGGCAAGTCGCTTGCAAAGGCACTGGTCAGCCAGCTTGATGAGAGCGGCATGCGGGATTTCATTATGGAGCCGGGCGACGCTTTGCAGCTTCTGAGCAAGCGTACGCTGCTTGTGGTGGTGGATACGCACCGGCCGGATTTTGTGGAATATCCGCCGTTGCTGGAAAAGGTCAAAACCGTGATTGACCATCATCGCAAAACGGTCAACTTCATTGATAACGCGGTTATTTTTTATCATGAGCCCACAGCTTCTTCCGCATCGGAGATGGTAACGGAGCTTCTGCCCTATATGAGCAATAAGCCCTTTATCGATAAATTGCAGGCGGAGGCGCTGCTTGCGGGCATCATGCTCGACACGCGTGATTTTGTGTTGCGCACCGGAGTGCATACCTTTGAGGCAGCGGCATACCTGCGCGGGCGCGGTGCGGATACCGTGCGCGTTAAGCAGCTGTTTTCCAACAGCATGGAGGATCACCAGCTGCGCAACGCCATCACCTCGAATTTTGATACCTATCGCGGCTGCGCAATCGCGATTGCCGATATTGAGTCCGAGGATCTGCGGATCATCGCTTCGCAAGCTGCGGACGAGATGCTGAATATCAGCGGTATACAGTCCTCCTATGTCCTTTACCGGACGGGGGATATTGTCAATATTTCGGCTCGTTCCATGGGTGCTATGAACGTTCAGCTGATTATGGAAATGCTCGGCGGTGGCGGCCATCAGACAATGGCGGCTGCGCAGTTGAGCAATATATCAGTCAGCGATGCCAAGGTTCGCCTGTTGCAGGTGATCGATCAATTCTATGCGCAGATTAATGCGCAGGAAGAGGCTCCACAGGAGCGGCCGGAAGAGATGCAAAACTAAACAGGTAATAGACGCAACCCGTGTTTTGTATAGAAAGGATGGTTCTGAAAATGAATGTTATTTTAAAGCAGGATGTAAAAGGCCTTGGAAAAAAAGGCGAGATGGTGAAAACCTCTGATGGATATGCCCGTAATTTTCTCTTCCCCCGCGGCCTTGCAATGGAGGCGAATAAGCAGGCGATGAGCGAGCTAAAAAACCGGCAGGAGGCTGAAAATTACCGCATCGCTACAGAGACGGCTAAAGCGAAGGAAGCTGCCGCCAAGCTGGAAGGAAAAACGCTGAAGCTCACTGCCAACGCAGGTCAAAACGGCCGGCTGTTCGGCTCCGTCACCTCAAAGGAAATTGCGGAATTAATCGCCAAGGAGTTCGGAATCCAGGTTGATAAGCGCAAAATCGTAGTGGAGGATATCAAAAATTTTGGCACCTTCCCGGCAGAAATTAAGCTCTATAACGGCGTAACCGCCAAGCTTTATGTGATGGTAGGCGAATAACCCCTAAAACTCTGACAGGTAGAAAATAAAGCTTGAAAGCGCCTTCTTTCGCACTTTGTTTTCTGCTTTTTAAGCAAAGGTTTTGTCCAAACTTTTGGCTTTTCAAAAATTGTACCATTACACAACCGGGGGTAAGAAAGGAGTGGTGATCAGCATGGATGAAATCAATGCGCTTTCCAGCTTTGACGGCGTAAAAATGCCATTTAGCCTGGAAGCGGAGCAGGCTGTGCTGGGCTCTCTCCTGATCGATCCGGGCTGCATGCCGCAGGTGCTGATGCTGGTCAAAGGGGAATATTTCTACCTGCCGCAGCATCAGGCGATTTTTGGCATCATGGTCAATATCGACGCCATGGGTGGCAAGATCGATCCGCTGCTCGTGTTGGATCAGCTGAAAAAAGATAACGTATACGATGATGCAGGCGGCAAAACTTATCTGTTCCAGCTCGCGCAGGCGGTGCCCTCCACCGCGAATGTGGAGGCGTATGCCCGCATCGTGCGGGAAAAGTTCTACATGCGTACGCTCATCAACGTTTCTCGGGAGATTATTGATTCCGCCACAACGGAAGAGGCGGAGGCAGACTTGTTGCTGGATGCCGCGGAACAGCGCATTTATGATATCCGGCAGGGGAAGAATACGGTCGGGCCCTCCCGCCTGAGCGATGTAATCGTTAATGAGGTGTATGATAGGCTCTATAAGCTGAGCTCCCCAGACAGGGAGCAGTATATGGGATTCACCACGGGCTTTTCTGATCTGGACCGGGTCATTTCCGGCTTGAATAAATCCGACCTCATCATTGTGGGCGCCCGCCCGGCAATGGGTAAAACGAGCTTTGCGCTCAACATTGCGCGCAATGTTGCACTCAAAGCGAAAAAAAAGGTTTTGTTTTTTTCGCTTGAGATGACCAAAGAGCAGTTAGCGCAGCGCCTGCTTTCGAGCGAGGCGCGTGTTGGCAGCCAAAAGATGCGCACCGGCCAGCTGACGGATGATGAGTGGAGTAGGCTCGGCGCGGCCACAGTTGTTTTAAATGAATGCGACCTCTATGTAGACGATACTTCCAGCATCACCGTGCCGGAGATGAAGGCGCGCGTGCGCCGCATGCGGGATGTTGACTGCGTGGTCATCGACTATCTCCAGCTCATGCAGTCCGGCAAACGTACGGAAAACCGTGTGCAGGAGGTTTCTGATATTACGCGAAACCTGAAATTGATGGCCAAGGATGTCAACGTTCCGGTTATCACGCTTGCCCAGCTCGCGCGCGGCACGGAGGGACGCGGCAAATCACACCGTCCGCAGCTTTCTGACCTGCGTGAATCCGGCTCCATCGAGCAGGATGCGGATATTGTTATGATGCTTTACCGTGAGGATTATTATAAGGACGAAAATCCGCCAGAAGAGGCGAACGCCAACATCACCGAGGTGATCGTGGCCAAAAACCGCCACGGCCCGGTGGAGACGGTGGAGCTTGGCTGGAACCCGGATTATACGATGTTTACCACCTTGGAGAGAAACCGTGATGAAATGTAGGGCTCTTGAAACGATTCAGCGTCATCATCTGCTGACGCCGGGTGCGGCGGTCATTGTCGCCGTTTCCGGGGGAGCGGATTCGATGGCGCTGCTCTTTTTTCTGAATGAAATCCGCGAGGAATTTCATCTGACGCTTTCAGCCGCCCATATTAACCACGGCCTGCGCGGTGCGGAGGCAGACCGGGATGAATTGCTAGTGCGCAATACGTGCAAGCGGTTGAAAATTCCTCTATCTATCCTGCATACGGATGTGGCGCAGGAAGCAAAGCAAACGGGCGAGGGAATAGAGGAGTGTGGCAGGCGGGTTCGCTATGC